>Ga0209086_10001020_pt1 | contig 23172 bp, 22 predicted proteins | sample M_130207_XF_Meta_FD_187312 | JGI IMG/M metagenome (GOLD analysis project Ga0209086, IMG submission 187312) | Freshwater microbial communities from Lake Montjoie, Canada to study carbon cycling - M_130207_XF_MetaG (SPAdes) (version 2) | ecosystem: Environmental > Aquatic > Freshwater > Lake... | reverse complement strand
ACGAAAAACTAAAAAAAACACAAAAAAAAAAAAAAAAAAAGCTGCTAAAGAAACAAATTACTGTTTGTAAAAAACCAAATTCAAATATTATACATACTGAAATGGATTTAGAAATGGAAATGGAAATGGAAATAGAAGATTATGATGATTAATATTAACGTACATACTTTCCTACACGTGCAAAACTATCAACTATAAATATCATAAATACACCTAAAAAAGAATATAATACAACTTCTTCTGTAACATTGTTAGTACGTTGGTCTTGTTGTTCTTCTAAAAGATTTATCATATAATTTAATTTATCAATCAATACTTGATTTGTATCATTTCCTAAATAAGGTTGTGATTGTGGCTGTGATTGTTGATAATAATTTGAATGTTGTTGTCCTTGATTTTGACTTTGACTTTGATTTTTATAACTAGGCATTACCTTATTGTAATATTCGCGCACTTGTGAATCATTCATATAAGCACTTTGGAGTTCTTGTAAACTCAAGTCTTGGTCGTCTGCTGGATGTGGTACCAAATTAGCTAATCCTTCTTTTTTAGTGCGTTCAGACCCCATAGATAGTGGCTTATCAGGAGGATTAAAAGGATTAAGGGGTTTAAAGCCTTCAGAATGTTGAGCTGATTCATAATTTGCACCATTATCATCATCATCTGCTACACGATTATGTATTGAATTTAAAACTGAATTTACTTTTTTCATATCAAACATAGATTTTGAGTCATTATTTTGATTTTGAATATTCTTTTGAGTTTTGTTATGACCTTGTCTCTTCTTATTTATGGCACTATCATTCATAAAACTATTATAATCATTATTATCATTATCATTTATTGTTGCGGCAGTCATTGCTAAAGACATTCTCTCTTATAAAAAATTAAGATAATTATTTACTAAACAATCTGAAATAAATATTATGTAAAAAATATATTATTATAATTTATATAGAATGATGAAAAAAGGCGCTTTAGGCTTGTTTATTTTGTTAGTTGCTATTCTTATTGTTAGTCCAAAATTATTATATAACATTTATAATAACGTTTTAGGCAAATTGGTTTTAATTGTTGTAGTTTCCTTTTTGGCTATGCACAAGGTTACTTTAGGATTATTGGGAGTTTTATGTATTATTGTTGTATTAAACAAATATGATAACTTTATTGAAGGTATGGATAACATTTCTGCTCCATATACTGTAGGAGATGACAATGTGCCTGTACCTACAGACCCAAATGTTAAAAAAGTTATTACTAAAGAAGAAGCACAGAAAAAACTTAGCGAATTAAAAGAAAAGGCAAACGAAGCTGGTGTCGATATTAACGACATCAAAGATGCTCTTGCTTCTAAATCATCTAACAGCATTCCTGTTGACAAAAACACAATAAATTCTTCTGAATCTGTTCAAGCATTTACACCAAGTATGCTAACAAGTTCAAGCATTGAAGGCTTTTGTGGGGCATGTGCTGCAGCAATCCACTAAACTGTGCAACGTCATGGTGTAAATAATATTAGTATATATTCCATTTTTTGAATTTATTTATTAGTGCGTTCATGTTATAATTTGACATAAATGTTTCTATCTTCGTAGTAACATGTCTTACAACAGGTCTATACATTTGCCTTATTTTAGGAGTAAATCCTTCTGAAAATTTTCTATATATTATTTTGTATACAATTATTACTACAATTAATGCAACTATTATAGATAACAATTTTGAATATATATTTGACTTCATATACATATTCAAAATATTTTATTTTATTATTGTTTCTTGTTTATTGTTTCTTGTTTCTTGTTTCTTGTTTCTTGTTTCTTGTTTCTTGTTTCTTGTTTCTTGTTTCTTGTTTCTTGTTTCTTGTTTCTTGTTTCTTGTTTCTTGTTGTTTTTATTATTAACATAATAATAATGCTATAATTTTTTATATGTATGTATAATAGATGATTTCAGAACCCTTCAATTTTATACATAACCACATAATGTTTCTAAATAATAGTAAATTTTTTGCTGGTGTAATAATGATTCTTCTGAACATTGGCTCAAAGTTTATTTCTATACAATTTAGTAAATCAACAGAAGAATATTTAAAAATGAATGTTACAAAACAATTATTAGTATTTTCAATGGCTTGGATGGGTACTCGTGATATATACACATCTTTAGTGTTAACTGCTGTGTTTACTATATTATCTGACCATTTATTTAACGAAGAAAGTCCTTATTGCTGTGTTCCCGAAAAATATAGAATACTAACAAAATTAGTTGATGAAAATAATGACGATAAAATAACAGAAGAAGAAATAAATAACGCAATAGCAATTTTAGAAAAAGCAAAAAGAGACAAACTAAAAATGGAACAGCGAAAAACTTTTACATTATATGGAAGTTATTTGGCAGCTAATTGAAAATAGATGCAAATACAATAAACATTATTCTATATTATATATAGAATAATTATTTAAAAATCTTGAATTATTATAAGTATGACAGAAAAAAAAATACCAAATTCATTAACTATATTAATAAATACAAAGTTACCGAATTATTATAAATTAAATTATGACCCATCTATGTCTGTACCAAAAGTAAAAAGTCACACTGTATATTTTGACCCTCTTATTAAATATAATTTAAGCGCTGTTAATAATATTCCCCGTGGTTCATCAAAAGAAACACTTTTAACACAATTTTTTGAACCAAATCAATTCGATTCTATGATAAATCGTATTTTAAGTAATTTCTTTTCAATGCAAAAAGAACGTACCATTGAAGAATCTATTAATCAAAATATTATAAATAATAATATAAGGATTACATTAAATACATTATTTAGAACTAACAACATACTATATTTAAACGGTGTTCCATACACAATAGTATCTATGAATTGGCGTGAAAATGAATGGGAAATTGATAAAAAACCATTAGATAAATTATTAACTCAAAACATTCATTTAACCCCCAGTCAAATTGAAGAACAAGTTGCAAAAGAAAAAGAAGAGCTTGGTGTCAATTTACTTAGCGGAGCTCCAGTTGCTGCAGGAATAGCTGCATCTGAAACTACTAGCATTACTGCATCTGAACTAAAAGAAGTTGCTATAAAAGCTAGTGAACAGACTATGGTAAAAGAAGAAGTTCAACCATTTGAACCATTTATTGGTAATAAAGCTTTTTTAGAAAAAATGGACGATTCTTTTAAACGACTATATAGCAAATATTTACAAAAAAACAATCCAATTAATTACGATATAGTGCCCGATTTAGTTAGAGACCCGTTAACATTTACACTTATATTGGATTATAATAAGTTATCAGAGTATATTGAAACTAACAATGATTCAGAAACGTCATCATTATATAACGCAGTAATTGAACTAAAAAAACAGTTACAAATTGAAGACAAAGTTTATCAAGACTTATGTGTTAAAATAGCAGAAATGTCTACAGAATTTAATGACAAAATGAATAAGTATTATAGAAAACTAGTTGAATATAAGAGAAAGATTGCAGACCCAAACTTTAATACAACCCAAGTAAATTTAGTAATTGATAAAATAGTTCAATTAAAAAGTGATTTTATGAAAATATATATACAAATATGCGAATCACTTATGAATATATACAATATTCAGAATCAATATTTTAATGCAATAAAACTACTGTTAGTTAGATTAAAAGAACTATTTAAAAATGAATACATTAATTTAATTCCTTATTTTGAAAAACCAACGCTTGTGTTAAAATGCATTGAATATGATATTAATATTTTAAATTATTTGTTAGTTAAGTATGAAAACAATAGTGCTTCATCTTCTTACTTTGATAATTTAGAACGTTTTAAGCATTTTTATGAAGGCATTATTCAATTAAATAAAGAAGAGTATATAAATCCACAAATTAATTATAACGAAGAATTGCAAAAATATTTATATACAGATCCATCTATTTTATTAACAGAAATAAACCAATTTCAACTTTATATTTACAGAATTTTAATAAATTATAGTTATGTTCAATTAGATATTTGGATGCTTTATTTGACAACTATAAAAATATTTACAGGATTTATTAAAGATGTATATGCATCTTTCGATTTAGAAACTGCAAATAATATAGTTACAGAATATAATAGAAAATATCCTAATTCTGATTCTGATTTTTTACAAAAATACAAAGTAGATGGAATGCGGGCGACGCCTGTAAAAACTAATGCTAAGACAAATGCTAAGACAAATGCTAAGACAAATGATAAGACAAATGCTAAGACAAATGATAAGACAAATGATAATGATAACCCATTAATGAAATGGTATTTAGTGAATAAAGATGGTGAACCTTGTATACCAAATGAAGCAGCAGCTATGTTACAAGAAAAAATGTATATAGATATGGTAAAATCTCAAGTATTTTGTTATGATTCCATAATTTTATTTATGTATTTAGTTGAAATTAGTTGTTTAAGAAGAGAGAAAATACTGATTGCAGAAGAAAATATTCAGCAACTTAATTTAGAACACAGCAATCGTTTTCGAAATTATTTTAAAAGTGTAAAATATTTAATAGATGATTATAACGAATTAATTGAAAAAACGAACCCAATATACATTCCTCCATCTATTAATTGGGACGTCAATCGTTTTGTTAGTATTAAAAATGCAGATGATTCAATTAGTACTTCAGTAATTGAAAAGCAAATAGAAACAAATGAAAGGTCCAATTCGTTATATTTAAGTAAAATAGAATTGCTACAAGACAAACATAAAAAATTAGTTAGATATTGCAATGACTACATTGTTAGTTTGTTGACTCCAAGTATAAGTGAAGAAGGGTTTATAAAATTCTGCAATGACATATATTCTGATGCAATAACAGATGAAAAATATATTCCTACAAGTACATATTGGATTCAACGTGAATTGGGTAATTATGATTTTGAAAACACAAATAATTTTAATTATTTAATGATGGATGTTGCATCTGAAGCTTATTTTTCAGGAATTTTAGAAACCAGAACACCAGAAGGTTATATTAATTGGATTGTAATAAATAATGAAGGAGATGGTGATTGTTTATTTGCTTCAGTAAGAGATGCATTAAATGGACAATTAATAATGGAAAATGCTACTACAACAAATGATTATACGGATACTGTTGATGGTATAAAACAATTTACTGTTCATTCTTTAAGAAGATTAGTTGCTGAATATTTTGAAGTTGATAAATATGAATTATTGTGTGGTGCAGCTGGTGGAATTATGCAATTAAATAAATGCACCATGAATATAATGCAAATAAACGAGTTAAAAACAAATAATTTAGAATTGTATAATATATTAATTGATGACACAAATATTCCTAATAAAGTTAGAACATTAGATGAAGTAAAAGAATATATACAAGAACCCAAAAAGTTCTGGGGAGAATCTATTTCAATCGAAATTCTGCAAAAGATTTTAAAAATAAAATTCATAATATTTGAAATGTTTGATGAAAGTTTAGATGCAATTCGTTTGGGTAATTATGTATATTATCAAGATAAAAAATATGTTGTTTCTGGTACAATTACTGACCCTGTTGCTGATACATTATTTAATTTAAAAAATTTAGATGGAACCGATGGACCACAAAGAATAGAGTTAGTAAATCTTGAACTTGCAAATAAAAATATTCTAAAACATTTGCGTATTGTTTGTAATGATTTTGGGCAAACAGAATTATATACAGATTATGTTTTCTTGTTGGCTGTTAATGTAGCTGAACCAAGAGAACCAATCAAAATGCATTACGAGCTAATTAAACATTCTACAAATAACAATTTTATATTTAAAATACAAGATATACCAGAATACATAAAATATTTTATATATTATAATTGTTATGAATATTTAAGTAATGAAGCTAGACAAAATATTGGGTTTCAAGAATTAAGGCCTATTTTTGATTCAATTCAACAAAAAATAGGTGAATTTAAGTCAATTAGCATACAAAATAAAATTAGAGCATTAAATGAAAAAATAAAAAAATATGGAAAAGAATTAAATGCTTTGTTTAACAATGCAAATAAAACAATTACTACAGAAGAAAGGTTAAATAAACAATCCAAGGTACAAAAGCGTATTATTATGTTAAGAGAAGAAAGGGACGAATTAATGAATCGAAGCCAAGTAGCCGGTGCATTAGAAGACGAATATAGGCAAAATTCTTATAATCCATATGCAAATCCATATGCAGTTACGCCTTACAATAGTTATGGATATGCAAATCCTATAATGAGTTATAATCAACAATATCCATATGGATATAATTTACCAATAAAGCCAACAATGTTTCATTCACTTGTAAGAGAGAAAGACCAAAAATCTAAACTAACATATTATATAACAATAGATTTAGATTTATATCCAGGTACATCAGCAAATGTTTTGCAAAAATCATCAGTATTATGTCATTCAACATTTGAAGAAATAAGGCATGCTTATGCGGATATGTTTGGTTATATATATAGACCATCAACAACGGGTTCAACATTTTCTTATGAACAAAAATACAATCAAGACAAAAAGAAACAAGACAAAGACAAACAAGACAATGAAAACAAAGATAAAAAAGATAAAGACAAACAAGACAAAGATAAACAAATGGAAAGAAAAGGAGGAAAAACATTCAAAAATAGTAAAAATAAATATAATAAAACACTAAAATATAACAAAAAATAAAACTAACATACTTTACATAAAAAATTGATTCATATTTTCTTTTGTTAGTTTGTAATAAAAGAAAATAGAAAATGTTGCTAATGAAAATAGATGGATTAATAAAGGGTATTGTTGCAAAACGTCCTTCATATTTAATAAAATCTCCATATGTTGCAGACATTAACTTGTCAGATGCTAATATTGAAGTATTAGCACATACACCTGCGTTAGGTTGTTGTGGATTAGCAGATAAAGGTGCAACTATTTATATGACACCTTCTAATTCAAAATCGAATCCAAAAAATCAGCTAGGACTTAAATGCGAATATACTATTTACTTATCTGAAATTGTAGAAAAAGAAAAAAATGTAATAATAGGTATACATCCAAAAACAGCCGAAAAATTAGTTTTATCTGCAGTAAATAATAATTATATTTCTTCATTAAAAAATGTAAAACGTATAAGAGCAGAAACATGTCTTTACATTCCTGATAAAGTAGATTCTAGATTTGATTTTACTGGTGTTGATGAAAATAATATACCATTTATAATGGAAGTAAAAAATGTACCACTTGCCGATTATGAAGATTGTGATAAAAAAGAAAGAAGTAAAATGGATTTTACAAATAGAGACTGGAATTCAAAAGTTGCCTATTTTCCTGATGGTTATCGTAAAACTAAAACTGATACTGTTAGTCCACGCGCCTTAAAGCACATAAAAGAACTAACATATTTAAAAAAAGAAGAACCAAATCTTCGTTGTATTATGTGCTATGTAATACAAAGAATAGATGCAAATAGATTTCAACCTTCAGTAATAGACCCAGAATATCGTGAATCATTTTTAGAGGCAAGAAATGCAGGTGTTGAAATAATAACTATGGTTGTAAATTGGACAGAAGATGGTGAAGCATATTTTGTAAGAGATGATTTGCCGATTTCTATTTAGTTATATGTTAGTGTTAGTGTTGGTAAAATACTCTAAATAAAATCAGCTTTTGTATAAATAGAATCATACATTTTTTCATTATCTGGTCCATTAGTGTAAATTATATGTGATTCACTATCTGAATCACTATCTGATGCATTGTTTATGTTGAAAACATCATTCTTTTGTTCTTGATTCTCAATTGGTAATTCTAATCCGAAATTTATGTATTTATCTGGGTCAACATCATTGAATTGTATTTTGCTTTTTAAATATGCTGAATAAAATACATTTTTTTCTGTATTTACTGTTACATATACATCTGCTAATTTTGCTAACATAAAAAGAACATTGGTAATAAATGTTGTTGTTGTTTGTCCATCTAAATAATATTCATATACAACAAATCCACTTAATATAATATTTATAATATATGTTGAAATTGATGCATAACCAAAACGTTGATACCATTTATCTAAAGCTAAAATAGCAGTTCGTTTATCATCTGGTAAATGTTTTAACGCATTTTCTACACTTTCATTATCACAAGGAACTTCTTTATTTACTTCTAAATATGTAATTAAACGATTTTCCCTTTTTATTTCTAAAATATACATACTAAATAATACAAACATTGTAAAAAAATTAAATACTAATCCAGTAGAGTACAAATCATTTTCTAATACCATGTTTTCACTATAGCTGCAAACATGGTCGTCACATTTTTGTGGCACAAAAAGTATTAGAAATGATGAAACTAGAACGCGGTACAATTCAAGAATAACTGTAATAGATGCAGTAGATTTTTGAATAAAATCTTGGTCTAAAGATTGTATATCAGTAAAAAAGCTTGCATCTTTTTTGCCAGTTTCTTCATTTACGGTTAATTCATTGTTCATATGTATATATTATATTGTGGAAATTTTTACACATTTTACTTGTTATTATTATATTACTTGTTGTATTGTCTTATCAATATTAATCATTAATGTTTCTAATGATTTCACATCTGACTCAGCATGTTCATCTTGTGTTAAAAAGGTTGTTAAATTTAATATAATTTTTATTTTTTCTTGTGTCCAAATTCTGTTCATTTTTGTGAGCATACTTTCAGTGTACAGTACAGACATATTGTCTTTCTTAAACAAAGTTTCATTATTGTTTTCTTCTAAATAATTAGAAATTAACGCACTATAATAATTCAATGAAATACGAATGATTGAGCAATATTTATAAGTTTCTGACAAATTGCTTAATCCTTTTTGAGCGCATTTAAATAAGTCTTTTAACTTAGGATTTTGTTGAACAGATGCTTTTGACAAATATTGTTTACATGCTAATTCAATTGGATTATACAAATATTGCAAATCTGTCTTATTTGTTTTTAAAATGTAGCGGCACAATCCTTGAAAAATGCCTGGCTCTTGAAAATGAATTATATTTGTATCAATATACATTTTAGTACCAACTAACTTATTGCTTAATATTGCAAGTTTAATAATGCTAGATAATGGGTCTAGTACAAATAAATTATAATCAATATTTTTATTATCTGGCAAATAATTTGAAAAAAAATCCATCCTTATTTGTAATACTAAATTAAAATGTTTTTAGATTTATTTTTCTTTGTTTTTTGTTTTTTATTTTATATTTTGTTTTGTTCCATTCATAAATTCATCTTGAAATTGGTTTGGTATATAATTGAAATCTATTAATGTTCTATTTAATTCATATTGTGTCTTATATTCTTCTTTTTCTTCTAATTTCTTTGAAAATAGTTCCTTATTTTCAAAATATTTCAATGCTGTTTTAGGACCACATTTTGGAAATACTGAAGGTATATTATCACTAGGGTCTCCTGTTACAATTTTGCAAAATAAGTCACAATGAGAATTCTTATAACAACTTTTTTGTTCTGTTAAATCTTTAAATGCTAAATTAAATATGTGTACATTATCACATGCAAGTTGTAAATAATCTTTGTCGGATGTTATTATATAAATAATAACATCTTGATTTGTTTTTAATAAATGTTTTACACTTAATGCAATGCAATCGTCTGCTTCTAAACGAGGATGACTTAATATTGCTGATACTCCTGCTTTAATAAAAAGCTGTTCTTCATGAACCATTTTAAAGAATGGTCCACCCATAAAACCATCTTCTGGTCCATTTGTCCTATTAGCCTTATATTTTGGATATAATTCTTGTCGCCAAATATCCTGACGTTTGCAGTCCTTGCCAACAATAACATGAAACTTAGCATCTTTGTCTAATTTAAGTCCCTTAGGTATTTTCTCAATATTATCATTAAATGTCTTTTTGAATTTTTCTAAAAAATCTGCATTTTTATATGGGTCTTGAAGTACTTCTGATTGTTCTGGATAAGCATTTTTCCACCAAGTTAGTAATGCATGATACCTATAAAAACAGAAATAACTACCATCAATAAATATATATGTTTGCGTCATGATTACTTCTTATATATCTTTATGTTTCTTTTAATTGCAATAAATTAAACTCAATTTTTTTACATAATGTAGGGACAGATTTGCTAACAACCTTGTATAAAATATGCTACATTCATGTAGCATAACTGTGTTAGTTGCTACATTATGTAGGGACATATTTTCTAACAACCTTGTATAAAATAGGCTACATAAATGTAGCACAGATTTGCTAACAATCTTGTATAAAATATGCTACATAATGTAGGGACAGATTTGCTAACATATTTGTAGTACAATTGCTACATGAATGTAGCATACTTATTTTTTTTATTTATCACAAATAAAAACCAAAGCATTTACAGTAAGTGAACCTACAACACATACTGGTAGTAACTTTCAGTAACAAATATTTTTCAAAAAGTCAATTAGGTTTTGGAAAATGGACATTTTTAAAAATGTCCAAAATCGAAAAGTCCAAACATTTTCCAGAAAAAAACACAGCTGTGACTGACATCGTCACAAAAGCATTTTTTAAGTGAAAATTATGTGACGATAATTTTTTATTTTTAAAATTTTAGAAAGTTTTCTTTAGGAAATATATGCTGACAATGGCTGACAAAAAAGTTTCCAAAAGTTTCCAAGATTTTTACTGTGAAAAGTGTGACTATAAATGCAGTAAAATTAGTATGTGGAATAAACATATTTCTACAGGGAAGCATCAAAAAGTTTCCAAAAGTTTCCAAGATTTTTACTGTGAAATTTGTGACTATAAATGCTGCAAGCATAGTATATGGGACAAACATCTTTCTACAGGGAAGCATAAAAATGCTGACACAGACTTACATGTCAGCCAAAGTTTCCAAAGTTTCCAATGTTTATGTGGTAAAAAATATAGCCATAGACAAAGCCTTCATAAGCATAAACGTGACTGTAAATTTATTATAGATGAAAGTAAGTATAGTGAAGAAATAGACATTAATTCATCACCTACACAACCTATAACCATGGACCAAATGACAAGCTTATTAACACCTGAAATGTTCGTAACATTGTTACAGCAGAATAAAGAATTACAAGTAATGGTAATTAATCAATCTAAAGATTGTCAGCAAACGCTAATTGAACAGAACAACAAATTGTTAGAATTGCTTCAAACCACTGGAAATCATTATAATAATTATAGTAATAATAACATTAGTAATAGTAATAATAAGACGTTTAATTTACAGTTTTTCTTAAATGAAACATGCAAAAATGCTATAAACATGTCTGAGTTTATTCAAAATATCAAAATATCATTAGAAGACTTAGAAGAAACAGGTAGAGTTGGGTATGCAGAAGGCATAAGTAAGTTATTTATAAAGAATTTAAATAACTTAGAAGTAAAAGATCGACCAATACATTGTTCTGATTCAAAACGAGATACGCTATATATTAAGAATGAAAATGTCTGGACAAAAGACGACGATGATAATAAGATTCTTACAAATGCAATAAGAGAAGTTTCAAAGAAGAATTCAATGCAAATTAGTGAATGGAGGAAAAAGTATCCAAAATACAATGACCCTGAATCAAGACAAAGCGACAATTATCAAAAAATGATATTTAATACAATGCCTGGTTCATCTAAAGAAGAATGTGAAAAGAATTATATTAAGATTGCAAAAAACATTGCAAAAGAAGTTACAATACAAAAATAAGAATAAAAATATAACAATATTATTATTATATTTTTACATATCACTAAAAATTACGTATCTGTATAACTTTCTAAATCATATACTATTTTAACTTTTTCCTTTTCTTTTTGACTTACACTATTTACCATACACCCATTATCATTTATTGGTCTAATTCCACCAATTACAAAATTTTGATGTAATGTTTGTGTTTGTATTTCACCTTGACTATTTATTGGACCAATACCAGCTTTTGCTTTTGATAAAATGTTTGTATTAAAAATAGAGTTAGATATTAAATTCAAAAAATCCATTATATAAATTATATAAATAATATAAATAAAATAATTTATATTATTTAATGGATAATTTAGAACAACAACAACAGCAACAACAACAACAACAGCAACAACAACAGCAACAACAACAACAACAGCAACAACAACAGCAACAACCAAAAACAACTAAAAATGTTGCAATACAAACAGTATATAAAGTATATGCATATTCAGATGTTTCTAAAGAAATAAACGCAATCTATTTATCTACTACAACTAACAACTCAAATATTATTGATATTATTGGTATGTATGTAAATGGACAAAAAATATTATATACTGAAGCCAAAACAGTTTGTGAACAAAGATTAACGTATTTAATGCTTCCTTCTATATTATTTACTGTTGCAAGCAGTATTATAAATTTAATAGCTGAAAATAGCACTGGTCGTATAACTGCTAGCACATTAAGTGCATTAATAGCATTCATATTGGCATTAGTAAATTATCTAAAATTAGATGCGCGTGCTGAAGCACATCGTATTTCAGCATATAAGTATGACAAACTTGTTTCTTATATTTCCTTTCAATCTGGTAAGCAACTATTTTTGGCCAATGCAAATAAAGAAATGACAACCATTATAAGTAATATTGAAAATACTATTACTGAAATAAAAGAAACAAATCCTTTTGTATTGCCAGAACAAATAAGATATCAATTGCCAAGATTAACCAGTATTAATGTATTTGCTAAAGTTAAAAAAATAAGTAATGATGAAATGATTAAAAAGAATCATCTTGCTACTATTTATACTGAGTTACAAGAAGAAGAAAATAAACTAACAACTGTAAAGGATGCAGAGGTAAATCAAATAAAGGAAAAAATAAAGGAAATTATAAAGGATAAACAAAAAGTTACTAATGAAATAATCCAACTTCAAAATCAATACAATGAAATAGATAAGGACCTAAATGATGAAATAAATAAATATTTAGAAAGAAAACGCAATAGATTTTTTACTTGTTTTGATTTCTTTAAGGTTTAAGTCATAATTATTAGTTATCTTTATCTAGTATAATGCTTCTTTATACATTGCAATAGATTTTTCTTTTTGTTCAGAATAATTCACCATTGGTTTTGGATAACCAGTATTTTTATGGTTTATCCATTCTGTTTCCCAATTATGAATATCTTTAGGTGGTACATCTTTCAACTCAGGTAACCATGTTTTTATATATTCGCATTCAGGGTCATGATCTTTTGATTGCAAATATGGATTAAAATAACGAAAATAAGGTTGTGCATCTGAACCACCGCCACTTGACCATTGCCATCCACCATTATTATTTGCTGGGTCATAATCTACAAGATGCTCAGCATAAAATTGTTCGCCTTTACGCCAATCTATTAATAAAATTTTAATTAAAAAACTAGATGATATCATTCTTCCACGATTATGTGTCCAGCCACTATGTAAAAGTTGTCTTTGAGATGCGTCCACAATTGGAAACCCAGTTGTTCCGTTAGACCATTTTTTAAACCAACTTGCATTGCTATGCCATCTAATTTTATCATATTTCTTATTTAAAGAATGACCTAATACGTGCGGAAAATGAAAAAGAATCTGACAATAAAAATCACGCCAGTATAACTGTCTAATAAACGCACTATTTGTTTTAAAAATCTTATAAACTTCTCTAATTGATATACAACCAAATTTAATATAAGCACTTAGTTGTGATGTTGGTTTTGATAATTCATCACGTGTTTTAGAATAATGTTGAACATTCTTTAATGCTTGTTTTATTTGATTTAATGCATTACTTCTACCACCATGTACTAAAATATTAGGATTCTCTTTTGTAAAACGTTTAAATGCTTCGTCAAGTGTAATAGTGTTTTCTAAGTGTTTAGAAGTTGATGTAAAATGTATTATTCTTTTACCTAGCGGGACATCAACTTGCTTTTTGTGTGCTACATTATAGTAGGGAGTAAATTTTTGATAAGGATTGCCTTGACCATTTAAAATGGAACCAGGTTCGTGCAAATAGTAGTCATCTGCATAACGTACAGCAATACCTAATTTGTCGCATAATTGAATAATTGTTAGTTCACGATTGATAGCATAAGGACTATAATCAGCATTAAATATAACACAATCAATTTCCAAGGTGGTTATAAGTTGTTTTATAATAGTTACGTTGTGACCGTAAAAGGTGAGTAACTTGTTATTGCATTGTTTATTTAAATCTATTAAAGATTCAACCATAAATTGTACAGCATTATTTGACTTGTAATGATTTTGTCCTGATACTTGTTCAGGTGTAAAAATAAAAATAGGATAAATATGTTTACAAATAGTATTTGCTAAATAAAGACCTTTATTGTCAACAATTCTTAAATCACGACGAAAAATAAATAGTCCATTTTCAAATTTATTTTGTTTTGTATTTTCCATTGTATTTGTATTTTCCATTGTATTTGTATTTTCCATTGTATTTGTATTTTCCATTTATATATATTATATTTTACAAATAAAATATAATTTATTTTGATTACACTAACACTTTTTTTGTTTTACTGTGTCCAAATTTATATTTTCTTTTTGCTTTTGATGCAAGTTTATAAGCTTTTCCTTTATGATTGCATCCATTTTCTAAAATTTTGAAATCAACAGCTGCTGATTTTCCTGCAGTAATAGAGCTTGCTAAACGCGCATAACCCCAAGATTGTGATGTTTGATTGGGTCTAGAACCAGATGAATAATACGCGCCTTCGCCTTTTTTAACTATTTGTTTTAAAGCTTTTACTGAACAACCAGTTTTTTTTGATAATTCTTTATTTGGTGCAATATTTTTTATTCCATATATTTTACGAGCAGTAATAATATGTTTAGATGGTTTACTTTTAAATGACTCTACTTTAGGTCTTGTAAAATATTTTGATTGTTTATATAGTTTTCTAGATTTAACCAACAACTTTTTTTGCTTTTGTTTATCTTTTTCTGATAACCTATGTGGAATATATCTTATGGGAACTTTTATTTTCATAATTTATATACATAAACATTATAAAAATATAAAAATATAAAAATATAATAATATAATAATATATAATAATAAATTATTATTGTATACAATGTCAAGTAATAATATAATAATATTAGAATTATTTTCACAATTACCTGAAGATTTGATAAAAATAATAATCAGTTATAGTGATGCAATTATTTTTAGACATGGTATATATATGAACCGTTTTTTATCAAATGATAACAGATATAATATGTTGAATGTAGTTATAAAAAGACCATTGCGTTATACTGATAATCGTATTGCAATATGGTATAATTTTCCAGATAAACAAGAAAACCAAGAAAATAACTACGGTTATGATGGATTTGTATTTGACTATAAATATGTTCACATAAAAAATATAATGAAAATAACAAAAAGATATTATTGTAAAACACAATTAGGCTATATATATTCTTCAAAAAATGAAGAAAAATTTATAATAGATTCAAATGGTTATTGGCGTAAAACAAAAGAATATAATATGTAATATAAGTTAGTTAGTTTTATAGTGTTTCTTCTTTTTAGTTCCTCCCTTGGAATCCGTTTTTTTATTTTTTGTACATTTAAAATCAGCATTTCTTTTATAGCCTTGTTTACATTTCTTAGTGCATCTTTTTTTTAAAGGATTCCATTCTTTATTTTCACCGCAATTAACTTCAATAGAAAATTCAGTTACATCCAAATTAGCTTCGTTTTCAAGTTCTTTTGATAAGCTTTTAACAGATGATTCTGATTTTGTAGATATATTTATTTTAGGACTTCCATTACTAACTACATTATTTTCAAAATGTTTTTTTAAAGAAGTCAAAACACCAATTTCTAGTAAAATATTCTCATATTCATCAACTAATTGTTGTAAATCTGTAACACGAAGCAATGGATTAAAACTGTACATCTTTGAAAAAAATTCAGATAAACGTGTATAAACATTAATAGTAATATGACCTTTTCTTTGCAAACAATTAATTAAGTATTGCATAGAAAATCCGAGACCATAAATATCGATTGAATCAATTATTTTATTAACAACAACCTCTTTTGATTCATTATCAATTAGTTGATTAAACCCGTAAAAAAATGAATCTATATATCCATATTGTGTATTATTTGGCGGTACCCTATTTTCTAAGTCTAAATATGAAAATAATATTTTAAATGTATCTGGTTTTGTAATAGGTAGTTCTAATGTATTAATTTTTGAATTATTTACGATTATTTCAGATAGTTCTTTTTTCCAAAAGTTACGCCGTGCTTTATTTCTACCTTTGTATTTGTCATATTCTTTATCATTTAAGAATGCGTTGTCTAGGGGATAAGACCAATGATATATAGCAAGCTTATTTTCATTTTTTTCACATAATTTAATAACTTCTTGTCTTGTTTTAGTTAATCCAAAATCAATATATTTCATTTTTCCAGTTTTATTATTAAATAATATATTTTGTGGTTTAATATCGTAATGAATAATATTATTTTTTCTAAATACTTGCAATCCTTTTATAAGATTATGTATTTCAATTATTATTTTGTATACTTTTTCTTCTTTTTGTGTTTCTAAATATTTATCTAAATATTTGCTGCACAATGCTTTAATATCTGGTCCGCCATATTTTAATAATAGTAAACTGTAATCATCTTTTTCTGTTTCACTGTCAAAATTATCTAAATGTTTGCAACGTTTAATGTCTTTAACAACTTCTTCGTCTAACTTTGGTTTGCATAATATTGGATTTCCCAAATGATAATCTTCACTTGGATCAATACGATGAATGATTAAAAACTCTTCTAGTTCTTTTTTTGCATATTTTGTTTTTAGAATTTTAGAAACATGGTCATCATAATTGAATCCAGGTGAAGGAGATTTATCACAATGGATGCTTGGTTTATGAACACACCCATATGACCCTTCACCGACTATTATTCTTTTTGACATATATAATATATATGTAAAAAAGTAATATTATTTATTAGTCTAAATATCTAAACTAACTGTATTCTTATCTGATTTTTGTTTTCTTCTACTACGTTTAGGAACATTTCCTTCACTTTGAATGCTCTTTAAATCTTCAATGCTAATAGTGCTATTGTTATTATCTTGTTGAATATTTATTGTTGAAGGTGAAGGAGCAAACGATGATGGTGATGTGGCATTTACACTAATCGTCTTTGTTTTTAATCCAGATAAAATGTCTGAAATATCACCTGGTCCTTTCATATCTGGTCTTCGTGAACTCTTTTGTGCTGGTTGTGGTGGTTCAAATCCTGGTACACCAATGCTGGTTTCTCTAATATTAATTCCATCATCAAATACAGCACCACGTGCTAAAGATATGTCGGGTCTTGAATGATAGTTTGTATTATTAAAACTATTATTATTTCCTGGTCTACTGCTAGACATGGGTGCAGCATTAGGTCCTTGTGTAGCTAAAGGTGCTGGTGGTCCTGAGCCCCTTGGCGCTTGAGTTTCTCCGTTATTAGGATTCATTATTCCAGACATAAACCCAGAAAATCCTGGACTAGAACCAGCCATTGAATTGACTGCAGCAGTTTGGAATTGTCTCATTAAATCAGGATTTTGACGTAAAATGTCATCCATTCCTGGCATAGCGGATTTAAACATTGTATTTGACATGTGTACCATCATAGCACTTCCACCAAGTTGAAACAATAATTTAAGCTCAGGTGCAATCGTTGCCTTAGACTTGTATTTTTCATACAATTCTCCAAAAATCTCATCATAGTCAGTAATGTTTTCATTAATTTGTTCACCCCACCCGTCTAATTTAACATCAAAAGGGTCAAAACGATTATTTAAAAATTCAATTCCGTTAATAACTGCCATCATCATATTGCCTTGGAATTTCACTGAATTTTGTTTTGATTTTTCTTCCATAATCATTTCATATTCGCCTTGCATTTCTTGCAAACTGGATTCCATATTGTATTTCTTAGTTAGTTCAACTCCTTTTTTTTCTAGTGCTTCCAACTTTCTTAAATATTTAAACTTTTCCCTTAATAATTCTTCTTTTGATAACTTAGGTTCCGATGACATTCTAATATCAGGATTAATTGGAATATTGTTGAATTTTCCGTAGCCATCCCAGGTCTTAGAATCAGATGCCGTATTGGATGTTGAATGTCCTAAATTTGAAGATGATGATGTATTATGACTGTCTACAAATTTTATTTCAGGAGCTTCATCAAAATGAACAGATGGTTTATCATCGTAACTGCTCTTAACACCGAATAAATTTGAATCAAAAGAATGTTGAAAGGGGGCATTAGAAGTATCTTGTGCTAAATCATTTAATTCATTTTCTAAATTGTTTAAATCTTCAATATCAATATCACTTGTTGGCGCGTTTGAACTAGATTTTTTATCATTCATTAATAGTTCTAAACCTCCGCCAAAATTAGATTTTGAAGAAGAAAAATTATCTAAACTATCAAAGTCCATTGAAATGTCAATAATATCGTTATCCATATTATGAATTATTTAGAACATTTATTTTTAAGTCATACGAATTAGAATATATTATTTTTATTTAATTAAATAAAAATAATTAAATAAAAATAATTAAATAAAATATTCTAAAAGGTTATTTATATTTCTATTTCTATTTCTTCAAAACGTAAATATATACATCCATCAGCCTCTGAATAACTCTTAATACAATTAATTTCAATAATTAAACAATCGTCATTATACAATTTATCATTTAAAGCATCTAGAACAAATTTAACCATATTGTCTAAATCTTTATTATTTGTATTGTACTTTGGAGCAGAGTCTTTTAATATATGTGCATTCTTTCCTGTTTTATAATGATTTTTTGGTCTTTTGCAGAAAAAATGCAATGTACATTTTATTGGTTTTGTCATTTTGTCTTCTGGCAATTCTCCAACTACTTTAACAAAATCATCTTTGTCTTTTTTAGAAGGGTCATATGTTCCACCTTTTAATCGATGTCTGTGACGCTTTAAACTAACAGGTTCAAAAATTATAGTTTTTTCAAATATCATTATATGTATTTTACATATGATAATATGTCTATATTATTATTGTATCTAAATATGTATGTTTGTATTTTTACCTAAACAATTAATTGTAAAAGTTGTTAGTGTTTATAGATGGAGCAACCATACGTGCAGATATTTGTTCCTTTTCTAAATAACCTTGTTTTAAATCAGAATTAGGCATTTGTACATTATTATAAATAGAATTAAATAAATAAGGTGTTTTCGTTTCTACATTATTGGCATTTGAAGAAACATATGGATTGTTGCCAGATGCATTAATTGCTGCCATTGAATTATATTTCATAATTTGATTAGCATTTTTTTGTATGTATTGACGATATTTCCAATTAGATGCAATGCTATTTTCGGCCAAAATATTGTTGTTAGTTACAGCAGTAGGTTGCCAAGCATAACCAGTATTATTTGTAGGTATTGTATAATATGAATTATTTATATTGGAATTAGAATTCATATTATAATATTATATAAAATTTTGTTAGTTTGTAATGTTTATAATCTTCATTCTTCTCCTAACATTTTAAGAATTTCGTTCTTTTTTAGTTTAGAAGCATCAATGATAAGACCCTTTTCAACAATAATTTCTCTTAATTTGTTTAATGATAACTTTTTCAAATCTTGCTTAAAACTTAATTCTGAAACATTTATGCTATTATTTTCATTATTAATTTCTTGTAAAAAGTTAATTTTGGTTGGGTCAACGAATTCTTCTAGTTCTTCTTGTTGTTCAATGGCTGTAAATTTTAAATCAACTGTTTCAAAATTACAGTTTAAGTCAATTGGTTCTTCTAAATGTATTGTTTTAATTTCGTTCAGTTCTTCTGCTAAAGTTAATGCATTATTGTCATTGTCAAACACGCCTTTAAGATTAACATTTAGTCCAGCATTAGTGTTATTGTTGTCATCTTCATCTTGGTCTTCATCTTCATCTTCATCTTCTTCGTATTCTTCTTCTTCTTCGTCTTCTTCTTCTTCGTCTTCTTCTTCTTCTTCGTCTTCATTACTATTATCTGAAACGGAAATTAATTCATCATGAAGATGATTCATGTTATGTTCATTTGGTAAAAGTTGTGTAGCATATTCTAAATTAATTGGTTGACCTTTATTGGCATTGGTATTATTATTTACTTTTCTTAAATAACTCATTTCATCTGCCATTGTTCTAATCAGTCCAAACATAGAACTTATTTTATGGTCTTGTTCTGAAAGCTTGTAATTAAAATAAGCATATAAAACGCCCAATAATACAATAATAATCAACAAACTAAATATAAATGATGTACTAAATAAATCTGCAATTGCCATTCTTAAAAATGTCAAATATATTTTATATTGTTTTACAACGAATTTATTTATTTATTTGTTTTTATTATTTTGTTAGTTTATCCATTATTTCATCTGGATAATTCATATCTCTTAAGACTTTTGCTCCTCCTTTTACAGTTGATATTCCTTTTTCTAAATAATATGTATAAACTAATTTATTATTTGATATATCTTTATTATTTTCTTCATTTATAGTTTTCATATGATAATTTATTATTGATTTTGATTTTGTTTTTGATAATTTTTTGCATAGTTTAATATAATGAGTTGTTAACATATAAGACACATTTGTTTTCTTTGATAAGTAATCCAAAAATGCATTTGCACTACTAACAGCTTCTTCTGGGTTTGTTCCTGAATATAATTCATCAAATATGCAGAAATGTGTTTCTTCTTCTAAATTATCAACATTGTCAATAATTTCTTTGCAACGTCGTGCTTCTGCTTGAAATAAACTATCACGTCCTGATGTATCTGGAATATTTAAATAACAGTGTATATTGTGAAATGGTTTAAATACTAATTTTTCAAAACATCCATATCCAAACTGTTGTGCTAAAATAATATTAATTAATGCTGTTTTAAGTGTTGTAGTTTTACCAGATGCATTAGGACCAGTTATAATCATATTCTTTTTCAAATCACAATCGTTCTTAATAATCTTATTTTCGGTCAAATGTATAAATTTTGGATAATACATTTCTTTAAATAGTGGTTTTATATTTTTATTAGAATTAGAATAAGATGCTTTACGTATTAAACCATTACTAATGTATTCTTTAAATGTTAGTAACATATTGAAATAACTGTTAAATCCAAATGAAAACACAATTGATTTATTATAGGTTTCATTATCATAAACTTGATAAAATGTCTTCATAATATGTCCCATTTCTAAAAACTTTAATAGTGAAAATCTAAAAGGTGAAATAGATTTTAAATCTTTATAAAATTTTGTTAAAATAACAATATGATTTTCTAAAGAGTTGTTAAAAGGTATTAAACTAACAAAATCCTTTGTTTTATTTATGTAATATTTCATTGTATCAATAGTATAGCGTGTGTATTTCTTGAATTGGTCTAAATAATCATGGATTTTCTTCATATTTGAATAAAAACGAATGCAAGATAAAATATTTTGATAAATAGAAAATAAATAAAATGCAGAAGAAATAATTAAATATATTTTTTGTGTATTATTTACTTCATGAAATTCCGTAAAAATTTTGGTTATTGCATGTTCAGAAATAAGGCTTTTTAAGATATTTATATATGTTTGAAGTGATATATTAAGTCCTTTTATTTTTAATATGACAAATGGTAAAATAAGTATTATAATAGGAATACATAATGAAATAAGTGGTGATACAAAACTACTAATACTTTTAAGCTGTAAAAAAATAGGATTGTTATTTAAATGTTTTGCAAATTCCCAATCAACATAAAAATATTTTTCATAAAATCCAGTTTCACCACGTATTTCCTTCCAAAAATCAAGTGTTTTTGATATTTCAAAATTATCAAAACTATATTTGTTTTTAATTGAATTAGTTTCAAGTGTATCAATATTTTCAATAAGATTTTGTGATTCTTTTAAAAACTTAGTGTCAGTTGTATAATACTTAGAAAACTGTGTTAAAACTTTTGTATCTGATTCTGAATTAGGTTTAAATATATCTTCATATATTGGTTGTTCTGAATTGGCATAAGTTGATTTGACTAACTCTAAATCATTTATTACATTTTCATTAAGTATTTTAGCATTTTCATTATAAAAAATAGGTATTTTAAATATATCATTTATATTATCTAAATAAACCCGATTACTTGAATTAATGTCTTTATATTCTTTTGCATCATTATCCATTATTTTATTTTATATTATTTATTGTAGTATTTTACGAATAGCATTAAAGCATTAAGATTGTAAAAATAAAAATAAAAATAAAAAAATAAATATAAATATATATTTATTTATATTTATTATTAGACGTCATATACATAAATCTTTTGAAATAAAATAATTATTTTGGTAAATATAGTACTTGCATTAACAATATTATAATTGATAATCATAAAAATATTTTACATTTATTTATTTTATTTAGAAATATTATTTTTTATATTTATTCCAAACATTTTTAACAACATCGATAATATCATCAATTGTAATCTTATTATTAGTTTGGATTAATTCTGTTTTTAGTGTTTCCACCTCTGTTTTTAGTGTTTCCACCTCTGTTTTTAGTGTTTCTAGTTCTGTTTTTAATTCATCTATTTGTGTATTTGAAGCTGGAATTTGAGTATCTGGAATTTGAGTATCTGGAATTTGATAATACAACATTACTATACCATTTCCGCCGTTTCCGCCGTCTCCACCGTTTCCATTTTTATCTACGCCTCCACCTCCACCTCCACCTCCAATATTTGCGTTTCCGCCATTGTAATTACCATCTTGGGAAAATCCTAAATAGTAAGGATTTATATTATTTATATTTATATTTCCTCCTCCTCCTCCACCAATACTTCCACCTTGACCCCCTAAACCCCCTGAACCATCGCCAGCATTCATTGTATCACTATAACCAATGCCGCCACCACCTCCAAATGAAATGACTATGCCTTTTCCGTCTTCAAAGGGGACATATAATCCTAGTCCACCAACACCATTATTTAAATTACTTCCACCCATAC
>Ga0209086_10001017_pt1 | contig 23196 bp, 15 predicted proteins | sample M_130207_XF_Meta_FD_187312 | JGI IMG/M metagenome (GOLD analysis project Ga0209086, IMG submission 187312) | Freshwater microbial communities from Lake Montjoie, Canada to study carbon cycling - M_130207_XF_MetaG (SPAdes) (version 2) | ecosystem: Environmental > Aquatic > Freshwater > Lake... | reverse complement strand
CTCATCGGCTCAGGGTCGCCGCTTGGATTGCTCAATGGCTGGCCAGCTGTCACCCCTAAGCTTCAGCCCCCTTTTGGTTTGAGAGTTTTATCTTGTGCGAGTTTGGAAGCACCCTCTATGTTTACACAAATGACGCGCGCGATGGTTGCGCTCTCGGCTCCAGCCGGAACCGCCGAAAACCTTCGAGATCGTAGAAAGCGCAAAAACCGGTTCGGCTTGCCTTTGGCTATGTGAAGGCTCGACATCGTGGGAAATCGCTGCGGCACAACGTCGCGTGCGTCAAAAAAGCCAATGCCTAATAAGACCATTTTGTGGGAGCCGCAATAGTCCCGCGGGTTCCAATCCCCCGCTTGCGCCATCTTCAAGTCCTCGAAGATTGAGAGATTTTGAGTTTCAAAGGGGAGAGCGGGAAAAACCTATTTATGCCATCCAACACATCGCCGATGCGCGACCGCATTATAAGGTTTCTGCGGAAATTTCACGTGATGGGCAGCGCCCCGCGTGAACTGTGGATCATTTACGCCGCTTACCTCCTTGAAAATCTGGCTTACAAGCTCGGCTCGCAGGGCGTGCTGCCGCTGTGGCTCTCTTCGGATTTGGGATACAGCGATGTAAAGGCGGGCGCGATGATTGCCACCTGGTCGGCGGTCATGACGCTGGTGACGGTGATGGTCGGTTCGCTGGCGGATGTGCTGGGGGTGCGCAAAACTTTCATGCTGGGCTTCTGGGTCTGCCTGATTGCGCGCAGCGTGATGGCGCTGACGGTTTCCAAGTGGGTGGTTCTGCCGTTCGGCCTTTATCTGGATGCGGTGGGTATCGCCCTGCTGATTCCGGTGATGACGGTGGCGTGCAAACGCTACACCAACGCCGCGCAACGTTCCGTCGCCTTCTCCCTCTATTACGCGCTGATGAATCTGGGCTATGCGCTGGGCGATAAAATCTTTGACCACCTGCGCGGCGCTCAAGGCATGGGCGAAATCGGGCATTGGACCCTGCCGGGCTTGGGCATCGAGCTGACCACCTATCGGGTTTTAATTTTGTTGGGCGTGGCCTTCACGATTCCCGGCTTGATCACGGTCTGGCTGTTTGTGCGCGAAGGTGTGGAAATGACCGAAACGGGCGTGATTGTCACCCCGTCCAAAGCGGTGGTAAAAACCGGCGACAATCCGGTCGTGGCGCTGTGGCGGAGTTGCGGTGAAACGGCGGTGAAGAGCGCAGCCATTTTCAAGAGCCTGTGGCAGCGGCCGGAGTTTTACAGCTTTCTGGTTTTCATGACCATCGTGGTTGGGGTGCGGATGATTTTTTATCATCTGGCCTTCACCTTCCCCAAATACGGTATCCGCGAACTCGGCAGCGGCGCGCCGTTCGCCCATTTGAGTGGCATGTTGAATTCGCTGTTAATCGTGGTATTGGTGCCGATCTGCGGCGTGCTGACGCAGAGAATTGCCGCCTACCGCATGGTGACGGTTGGCAGCCTGATCTCCGCGCTGTCGGTTTTTTTCATCGCGCTGCCGCCGGCCTGGTTCAAGCCGCTGGCCGACGGCTGGCTGGGCGACCTCATCGTGCATCAATGGCTGGAAGTGCCGGGGCCGGTCAACCCGCTTTACGTTTCCATTTTCTTTTTTGTGGTGATGCTCTCGGTGGGCGAAGCCCTGTGGTCGCCGCGCCTCTATGAATATGCCGCCGCCATTGCGCCGAAAGGCCATGAAGCTTCCTACATGGCGCTTTCATTGCTGCCGATGTTCATCGCCAAATTTGCCGTCGGCGGCATCTCCGGCTGGATGCTTTCCGTTTTTTGCCCCGCCGATGGCCCGCGCCATTCGGAAATCATGTGGTTTATCATTGGATGCATGGCCCTGATCACACCGGTGGGGGCCTTTCTTTTCCGCAAGCAAATCCAAGTGCATGAAGCCGGCCGCGATTAGCTTTGGGACGGGAATATCGGCCGTCGCCCGGCGGCTTGATTACGGCGCGAGGTTCTGCCGCAACCGCTCCTCCGCCTGTTGGTTGGTCAGCGTTTCCTTCGCACGCAACACCGCCATGCCCACCACCGGCGGATACGCCTGATCCGCCTTCATGCGTGGCTCCACGTATTCGATGATCTCAAACAGCAGCGCGTTGGCCGCCACATAATCCAAGCGCGTCAGCTGGGCGATGTAACGCGTCGCACGGTCAATCAACTTCAGATTGCTCGGCACCACCCAAATCATGTAATTGCCCATCACGCGGCCGAGCCGCACCATCGTGCAGGTGGAAACGGCGTTCATCACCAGCTTCACCGCCACACGCGTCACGCCATCGAGCAGCAAATTCGCTTCGGGCACGGATACCAGAACTGAAATCCCGGCGGCCGACGGAAGATCGCCCGCCCGTTCCGCGCCAAAATAAATCAAGCCGGTCTGCGCCTGGTTCTTTTGCGCCGTAGCGAGTTGGTCCAGTTGAAATTGCCGCGCCGACGGCTTCTCCCCCGCCGCCATCACGGCAATCGCGCTGTCCTTCAATCCCAGCGACCGATGCCGGAGGCCGTGGTGGTCAATTTTGTAGCGCAGCAACTCCGTCGCCCTGATTTTACTGACGATTTCCAGCGTGCGTTCCACTTTCGCCGCCTCCACCAGCCCGCGGATTTCCGCTTCAGTCCACGCCACGCAGCGCGGTTCGCGTTTGAGAATGTTGCGCCAGGCATCCGCCGTCCGCTCGCCGGGCAAAAATAAAAATGCCCAGGATTCGGCGGCCGTGGCGTCGTCAAATTTGCGGAACGGCGGCGTGCAATAGGTGGGCGAACGCTCGGTCGTGTCCGTTAAAACATCAATGCCCAGGCGATCGGCAAAATAGCTGTTCCGGTGTCCGCTGCGATAAACGGATTCCTCCAGCGCGACGATTTTTGCCAGCGCCTCCAGCAGCTTTGGCGCGCGCAGGTTTTTGAACAGTTCTTCCAGCGTGGCGAGAAAGTGCGCCGCGGCCCCCGCCGATTTCTGGCCGGAGAGTTCGCGGGCGACGATTTCCAAAATCGCCAGCAAGACGCACAGCTGGATTGAAGTCGCCTGCATCCGCGTCGAGCCGGTGATGCTCATCGGCCCGGTGGTAAGGTTGATCTTTTCGATGCGCGCGTCCTGGATCACCTCGCGGCTGCGCTGAACGCGCTCGCACAAGATGTCATCGGGATTGTTATAGACGAAATAAACTTTCGCGCCCGCGTCCACGCCCGCCCAGGCCGTGCCGATGACGAACGAGGTTTCGCCGCCTTCCGTGATGGCGAACACCACATCCTTGGCCGACACGCCGAGGTCCGCGACTTGTTTTCGGCCGAACGCGGTGAAATCCTCGAAGCCTTCCACTGATTTAATGAGCGCGTAATCGCCGCCAGCCATCACGCTGAAGGTGCGGTTTTCAAAGTCAGCATGGCCGCGCTGCTGCCAGAAATCACGCCAGATGGAATCCAGCAGAATGCTCAACCGGCCCGTCGAACCGCAGCCGGTGAAGAAAACCCGCCCGCCGCTTTTGACGGCGGCCAAAACGACCGCCGCGATTTTTTCCGCGCGGCCGGATGACGCGAACTCGCGGAATTTTTTCAGCACGTCTTCATCGGCTTGAAACAGCTGATCCAGAGCGGCGGCAATATCGCCTTTCGCCACCTCGCTCAAATGCGCCGTGACCGGGTGCGACGATTCGGTGACCAGCGCGCCGAGTTTGAACTGGCCGCTGATCTGCAAAAATTCTTCCGACCGGACTTGAGAACTCGCGCTCATAGATTTGCTTTTGAAAAAATTGCCGGCTTGGGAAAATTATTGGCCGGCTTGAATTTTTTTGCCGGCGGAGCGGTTTGACATGCCATCACAAAGCTGCGGAAAATCGCCCGGTAGCAGGCCCCTTTCTGGACCAGCCGTTCAGGATGAAACTGCACGCCCAGGAGGAACGGCATCTGGGCTGCCAGATCCGGACGCAGTTCAATTGCCTCGACCAGACCGTCACGGCTGCGCGCCGTGGCGACAAATGGTTCCGCCGGCTCGGCTATCGCCTGATGATGCGTGCTGTTCACGCCCAAGTGATGTTTCCTGGTGATTTTTGCCAGCAGCGAGCCGGGCATCACCTCCGCGTCGTGCACCACGTCAAACGCCCGGTCCATGCGCCGATGGTTCAAGGATCCTGGCAACTGCAGCGCGATGTCCGTGACGAGCTTTCCGCCAAACGCCACGTTTAGCAACTGGTGGCCGCGGCAGATCGCCAGCACGGGCTTATGCTGTCGGAAAATTTCTGCGATCAAAATCAACTCAGCCGTGTCGCGCTGGCCATTGTCCGGCGTCTGCCTCACGGTTTTGCGGATCGCGCGCGGAAGTTTGGCGTCGTAAAGGTCGGGGTTAATATCATCGCCGCCGGTGAACAGCACGCCGTCCGCATGCCGCACGCTTTCCGCCAGCAAAGCCCGGTCGGCCGTCGCCGGCGCGATGATCGGCAGTCCGCCCGCCGCCAGGATCGCTTGGACATACCGGAGCGACAGGCTGACGGACAAATCACTAAATTCCACGCCGCGCAGTTCAAAGCTGGGCGTAATCAAAATCAGCGGCGGCCGTCTCATGCCCCAATTTAGAAAAAAAGGCCCGCGCTGTCAGGGAAAAATTGTTTTTGCCGGGCCCCCGTTTTGGGGGGGCGATCGCGCAGGTTCGCGCGTGCAGTTTGCATCGGCGCGTCTTATGATGCCGTGATGCTTGAGCCGGAACCGTTGCAATTTGTAGGCGAAAACGAGGTGCGCTGGCGCAGCCGCAGATACACTTATTTTTCCGGCTGCGATTATTTCCGGCTGGCGCGCGATCCAAAAGTGGCGCAAGCCGCCCGCCGGGCGCTGGCCGAACACGGCTTGAACGTCGCCGCCTCACGCCGCACCACCGGCAATCACCTGGTTTATGCGCAGCTTGAAACGGCGCTCGCCGCTTTTTTTGGGGCGGAGACGGCGTTGGTTTTCCCTGACGGCTATCTTGCGCCCGGCGCGGTGGCGCAGGCTCTGGCGGGGAAATGCACGCACGCTTTGGTGGATGAAGGGGCGCACGGCGCATTGCTGGATGCGGCGCGGATGCTGGATTGCCCGGTAAAAAAATTCCGTCACCGCGATGTGTCTGACGCGGCTCGCGTCCTGTTCCAATGCGGCCGGAATGCGCATCCGCTCATTTTGACCGACGGCATGTTTTCGCACGACGGCTCGGTGGCGCCGCTGCGGGAGTATCTGAAAATCTTGCCGCAGCGCGGCATGATGCTGGTGGACGACGCGCACGGCGCGGGAGTTCTGGGCGCAACCGGGCAAGGTTCGCTGGAACACGAGGGAGTGAGCCGCAAACGCATCATCCAGTGCGCCACCTTGAGCAAGGCGCTGGGCGTTTACGGCGGCGTCGCGCTGGTGTCGCGCGCGTTGCGCGTCAAGATTCTGGCCGGCAGCCGGATGTTTGCCGGCACCACGCCGTTGCCGCCGCCGCTGGCGGGCGCGGCGCTGGTCGCGCTGAAAATTTTGCGGGGAGAACCGGCCCGGCGAAAAAGACTGTTCCAGAATACAGCTTTTGTGCGGAAGCAATTGCGCCGTGCGAACTGGAACCTTTCCGAAACGCCGGGACCTCTGATTCGCCTGCCGCTGCTGCCGCCGGCGGCCACGCGCGACTTGAAAGAGCGCTTGCTGGCGGCGAGGATTTTGCCGCCGTACATCCAATACGGCAACACTTCAGCGCCGGGATTTTTCCGGTTTGTCATTTCCAGCGAACACACGCGGGCGCAGCTGGAAAAGCTGGCCGCCGTCCTGGCCGCCTTCCCGGCGCGTCCGTATTAATCCCGACTTCCGAAGTGGGCCCGGCTCTCGCGGCCCTTCAAACGGATAAAGCCGCGCCTGCTCTCCCCGCCCTCTCCTCCATTTCATGGAAGAGAGGGAGCGAAGCCAGCGACGCCTTGCCGTTGCATCCCCATCTTCCCTTCAGAATCGAGTTTGAAATGAACCCCTTTCACCCGCCGAAGGAGGCGGGCCCGACTCTCGCGCAGGTCCTCGCCCTCGCCCCGCGAAGCAGGAGCGGGAGGGCCGGGGAGGGGGAACCGTGATTGGCGAGCCTCTGGCGAAAAATCCTATTTCGGAGTTCGGGCTAAAGCCGCAGGAAAATTTGGCGCTGGTAAAGAAAGCGCGCGAACCAGAGGAACAGCGCCACGGCGGTGGCGGCGATGATGAGGTCGCCCAATCCGGCTGCGACGTGCGTGTCCAGAAAACTTTTCACCGGGCCGCCCGCCAGCCGGCGCGCCAGTTTTTCAAAGCCGAGACCCCCGAGAAAGTTGCTCGCGAGATAAAGCGTCAGCGGATTCATGCCGATCCAGACAAACGGCTGGCACCAGGTCCGCCATTTTTTCACGTCCACGATCCAGTAAAATGCGCCGAGCAGCATGGCGCTGTAGCCGCCGGCCACGAGGACGTAGGAGGAGGTCCAGATTTTTTTGATGACCGGCATTTCGATTCCCCAAAGCCAGCCGAGCGCCGCGCCGCCCGCGCCCGCGCCCAGCAGCCACACGGTTTTCCTGCCTGCCGGCACGGATTTATCCCTGATGAATAAGCCGGCAAAAATTCCAAGCAAGCCGGTGACGATGGCGGGCAGGGTGCTCAAAATGCCTTCGGGATCGTAGGTGCCGTCGTATTTACGCCCGGGGAGATATTTCTGGTCGAGATAGTCCGTCAGGTTGACGCCCTGGAGGTAGGCGCCGTGAATCCAATGCGTGCTGGCCATGTTCAATTGGGAGATGTTTTTGAAGCCGGCCTCCTTGGTAATGACCGCGTCGCCGCCAGGCGTGGGTCGCACATCGGGAAACGGCACGCCCGCGAGCAGGGCCCAATAGCCGAGCAGCAACGCGGCGGCGATGGCGGCAAGCATTCTTGTCCGCAGAAAAATGAACAGCAGGCCGCCGACGGTGTAACAGATCGCGATGCGATTCAGCACGCCCATCAGCCGCATCTCCGGCCACGGATTCGTGAACCCGCCCGAATAAATCAAGGCGAGGAGGAACAGCAGGGCGCCGCGCTTCAACACGCGTTTCACCGCGGCGCCACGGCCTTCGTGCGCGATGATTTTTTCGAGCGAAAAAACCGTCGAGACGCCCATCATGAAAATAAACAGAGGAAAAATCAGATCGTAAAAATGGAAGCCAGCCCATTCGGCGTGGTCGAGCTGTGTCGCGAGAAACTTCGTCGGCGCGATCTGGCCCGCCGCGTGCAGCGCATAAACTAGGGAGTCAGCCCCGAGAATCCAGAACATGTCGAATCCGCGCAGCGCGTCAAGCGACATCAGGCGCCCGGATTCAGGCGCGGGTGCTGCGGGTGGATTGGCTGCGGCATTCATTGTTGATCGGCCTTAAATTGGAATAATGAATAGATTGGCCGCCTTGTCCACCCGAAAACAGTCGGCAATACCGGCCCAAATTAGGGGCTGGCATTTGCGCTGGCATAGGCGCAAAATTTTCCTGCAGTTGCCAAGTGAACCTATTTGCCCTAATTTTTTTCATGTTTTTTTGCGCCTCGATTCCGGCTGCAAGAGGCGCAACGCCGTTGGGTGCGGCGTTGCTCCAAGCCTTGCAGGACGCGCATTTCGAGCGGGTGATTGATTTCGGCGCCGGCAATGAAAATCGACCCGTGAAGGCGCATGTGAACGCCCCGGCGAAAACCATCGCGCACACCCCGAATGTCAATGTCGCGGTCATCCAGCTCGATGCCGACGGCCGCTTGGTGGATCGCGCCTGCGTTTTGCTGTCACGCGATTATCCGGACGGGCTTGTCGTGCCGCTCGATGAAAATTTGGGAGCGAGTTGCGTTCGCTTTCTTCGCTGGGACATCGAGCGTTCCGACGGCGGCACGTTTTCCAGCGACGACGGACATCAGCTCTCCACCAAAGGCTGGGCCAATAACCCGCCGTTGACCGAGGCGGACGACCTGGTGCCGGACCGCGCGCGCGCGCCGTATCGGTTCCCGGCGCCGTATCCGGCGTCGCTGTTTAAACTCATGGTGGCGTTTCACGTCATGCGGATGATTGATGCCGGGGGAATTTCGCTGGACTCGGAATACGTTTATGCCATCGCCGGCGAAGAAACGGACGCGCGCAAACTCCGCCACTGGCTCGATGCGATGATCACCGTCAGCGACAACCACGCCACGCGCGCGCTGCTGAAAATGCTCCACGACAAAAATGAAATCGATCCGCTGAATCGCGAGTTCCAAAAGCTGAACCTGCCCACGTTGCAGATCAACGCCACCGATCCCAAAACCGGTCGCGGTTGGAACACCGCGCAAATCAGCCTGACCGCTTGGGACATCGCGCGGCTGCTCTGGCTGATTGACGGTGGAGCGGGAGAATTTTGGAAAGACGCCGCCGGCAGACCGGTGACGGCCAGGATTCTTTCCGACTCTTCGCGCGCGTTCCTGAAAAAAACTTTATCCGAACAGGCTTTCAACGACTGCCTGACCACGGCAAATTTTCCCGGCGCAAAAAATGTCCGGCCCGGAATTCCGTCGCGTGTCGCGGAGCGCTGGATTAATCCGGCAAGCGGCCACGTTGTCGTGGAAGGGCAGGATTACGGCGTGGACATCCGCGCGGCGAATGCGCGAGCCGAGGTGAACTTTGCGCACAAGACCGGGCTGACATTCAATTACGGCTCGGATGCGGGGATTGTGACGTCGCTGCCCGGCCGGCCGTTCCGGCATTATGTCATCGCATTGGTCGGCAACCTCGGCCACCGCTATGCTGACGACGTTTTCGCTGCACGCACCAATTTTCCGGCGTTCGACGCGGTCCGTCCGGTGGCTTACACGCAGCGGATTGCCGCGCTCGGCAAAGCGGTTGACGACGCGCTGGTGAAGCTTTCCGCGGGAAAAAAATAATCATCGGATATGAAATTGCTCAAACCTGAACGCCTTTGCATTGGCGACACCATCGGCATCGTTGCGCCGTCCAGTGCGCCTCCGGACCCCAAGGCGGTTGACCGCGCCGCCGTCGCGCTGGAAACATTCGGCTTCCGGCCCCAGCTCGCGAAAAATATCCGCGCGCGGCTGGGTTTCCTGGCCGGATCCGACCGCGAACGCGCCGCGGATTTGATGGCGATGTTCACCGACAAAAGGGTGAAGGCCATCCTCTGCCTGCGCGGCGGCTACGGCGCAGCGCGGTTGCTGGACCGGCTGGATTACGCAGTCATCCGGCGCCATCCGAAAATTCTTTCCGGCTACAGCGACATCACCTCGCTGCATTGCGCGCTGGCACGGAAGGTGAATTTGGTTTCCATTCACGCGCCGATGCTGAGCGGCGCGCTGGCCGACCCGAAGGTTCCCGAATTCACGCGCCGCTCGTTTTTTCGCACGGTCGCGGAGGCGAAGCCGGCGGGCGGCATTTCCGACGGCTATGAAGGGAAAACGGTTTCCGTGTTGCGCGGCGGCGTGGCGGAGGGCCGGCTGGTGGGCGGAAATTTGTCCGTGCTGTGCGCGAGCCTGGGCACGCCGTTTGCGCCGTCGTTCGCCGGGAAAATTTTATTCCTCGAAGACATCGGCGAGAAACCCTACCGGCTGGACCGGATGCTGACGCAGCTGCTCAACGCCGGGATTCTGGCGCAAGTCGCGGGCGTGGCCGTGGGCGTGAACCAGGATTGCAGCGATCCGGACGCAAAACCGGGCGGCGAATATCGCCAGTCGGCGGCGGACGTGGTGAAGGAGCGTCTCGCCTCGCTGCGCGTGCCGGTGGTGACCGGCTTGCCGTTCGGTCACGTGGCTTTGAACGCGACGATTCCGGTGGGCGTGAAGGCCACCTTGGACGCCAACCAAGGCGATCTGATCATCACGGAAGCGGCCGTGAGTTGAAATCACGGTCCGGAGCGCGCGCGGAAGTAGCGCTGCGCGTCGCCGGCGGGCGGCACAAAATCGTATTCAAACGCGCCGTTGGTCGCCGCCAGGCTGGTCAGGAACGTCCAGCTCGCCAGGTTGGTGGACGTTTCCAGAATATAAGTCGCCCCCGTGAGGCCGCTGCCGCTGATGCTGTAGGTTGCGCCGGCTTGCAGCGTGAGCACCGGCGCGACGGCAGGCACCTCCACGCGCAGGTTGTCCACCAGGCCGAAGTTGATGACGTTGTTCGACGAGAGCGACGGAAACGGATCCCAGAAGCCGACGCAGACGTTACTCGCGGTGAAGGATGCGTTGGTAATGGTCGCAATCCGGATGCCGTCAATCACCCAGTCCACCGTGCTGCCTCGCTTGGAAACAATCACATCATGCCACGCCAGGCCCACTGTGCCGGCGTTTAAATTGCCGGATTGCTGCGGATAGGATGACTGCTGAAAAACCGGCGCGGGAGCCCCGTTTGGAAAAGCGGCGGTGTAATAAGGATTCCCGTTGCCGCGCGCCGGGGCATCGGTGCCGGCCCAAAAAACGCCGCTGGCGACGGGCTGCACGGCAGCGCCCGCGTAGCAGTTGTAATCTGCGGTGGTTGCGGCGGTGTCGACTGAACCGCCGTCGCCGTTCGCCGAAAAATAAAATCCGTCGGCCGACGGATTGCCGGTCCATTCCGTGCGCGTGCCGGACGTGCCGATGCCCACCGTGAGAAATTCCGTCGAGCCCGCGCCGCCATCCGGGAACGGGCCGTTGACATTGATCCAGCCGTCAAAGCGGATGCGGTAGTCGCCCGCAAAATTTCGGTTGGTCGGCGAGAGCGAAACCGCTGCGACCGCGCCGAGCGAAAGATTCGCCTGCATTTCCAGGCCGCGGGTGGTGCCGCTCGCGGAGTTCGGCGCGGAGGGAATTCCCACGGTCGAGTAATCAAAACTGAAAGTGACGGCACTGTCACTGGAGCTCCGGTTGAGAATCCAGTTGGTCGCGGTGTTTGCGTCGAAATTGTCCGCGAAGACTGCGGCCTGGGGCGGATACACCAGCAGCGCAACGGGGCTGCTGGTGACGCTCCCGGAGACATTGGTTGCGGTGAGCGTGTAGAAACCCGAGTTGGCCACCTGCGCGTTGGTCAGGTTGAGCGAGGCGTTGGTGGCGTTCAGGACGCTGATGCCGTTCAGCTGCCACTGGTATTTCAGCGGAGCGAGACCGGCGGCGGCGGCGGCAAAGGTGACGCTGGCACCGCTATCCACGGCGCGATGCAAGATCGGTTGCGAAGTCAGATAGGGCGCGCTCAGGCCGCCGATCACCAGCGAGCCCAGTCCGGCCGCCGTGCCGTTGAAGACGTCCACATCGCCGCCGGTCCAGTTGGCCACGGACGTGTTCGTGTCGTTGTATTGCCAGATGTTCCAAGTGGACCACGGAAAGGACGAGGAGGGTCCGCCGGTCTGCGGGTTCTGTCCGTTGTAGGTGGCAATCCACGATGGCCATATCGTCACCGAGGTGTTAAGCCCAGGATAGGTGCTGTTCGGCTGTGAAAACCAGACGCCGGTATAGACGATGGGCTTGAGGGTCGCGCCGTTTGCGCGCGCAAGATTGGAAACGGTGTTGCACCACTGGTTGACCCATTGCGACATTTGCGTAGCCGTGAAGCCGGCGGCGACCGTCGCGCTGGTGTCTTCCCAGTCCAGCATGGGCACGAGGTAGGTGCTGCTGCCTTTGACGTAGTTGCTCGCGACGCTCCAGAAAAAATTCGCCTCGGTGTCCGCGCTGTTGGCACCGGAGATGTTCGGGTGCGAGCTGGGCCGCGCAAAATGATAGGCGCCGATGAAGATGCCGGCGTTTTTCGCGCCGGCCTCCTGCGCGGCAAAGTGAGGGTTGACGTAGCTGGATCCTTCGGTCGCCTTGCTCCAGCAAAAAGTTATTCCGGCATTTTTCACCTGGGTCCAGTTGACGCCGGGCTGATAGCCCGACACGTCGCAACCGAGCGGTCGCTGCGCGAAAAGCTTTTCCGTGCCGGGCGCGAGCGCCAGAACCCAAAGCGCGCCCCGGAGAAAATTTATAAAAATAATCCGGCGGTTGAAAATGGGGGGCGGGGCGGTCATTGCAATTCATTTGTCACATCGCCAGCCCATGCGCTTCGGCCACGGCCTTGCAGGCGATCTTGCCGTTTTGGATGTTGATGCCGCCGATGAGCGCGGGAAATTTTTGGCAGGCTTCCTCCACGCCGTTATCCGCCAGCATTTCGAGATAGCGATAGGTCACGTTCGTGAGCGCCTGTGTCGCGGTGCGCGCGTAGGCGCCAGGCATGTTGGCTACGCAATAATGCGTCACACCTTCCTCGACATAAACCGGATGGTGATGCGTCGTGGCGCGCGAGGTTTCGGCGCAGCCGCCCTGGTCAATCGCGATGTCCACCAGCACGCTGCCCGGCCGCATCCGGCGCAGCATGTCGCGCGAGATCAATTTGGGCGCCTTGGCTCCGGGCACCAGCACCGCGCCGATGAGCAAGTCCACCGTCGGCAATAAATCCAGCAGATGCGATTCGCTGGAAAACAGCGTGTGGGCCGTGTGCAGCGTGATATCGAGAAAACGCATCCGCTCCAGATCCACTTCCAGAATTGTCACGTCGGCGCCGAGGCCCTGCGCCATGCGCGCCGCGTTGATGCCGGCCGCGCCGCCGCCCAGCACCACGACTTTTCCCGGCAAGACGCCGGGCACGCCGCCGAGCAGCGTGCCGCTGCCGCCAAAATGTTTCTGTAAAAAATAACCGCCGACGAGCACGCTCATCCTCCCGGCGATTTCGCTCATCGGCTCGAGCAGCGGCAGGCGGCGGTTCACTTCGATCGTCTCGTAGGCGATGCACGTTGCCCCGGATTTCATCAGCGCCCCGGTAAGATGCTTGTCCGCCGCGAGATGCAGGTAGGTGAAAAGGATTTGTTTCGCCCGGAGCAGCGGCAGTTCACCGGGCAGCGGCTCCTTGACCTTGATGATCAAATCCGCCTGCGCAAAAACCTCCGCGTGCGCATCCACCAGCTTCGCGCCCGCGCGCTCGTATTCGGCGTCGGGATAACCCGCGCCCACGCCCGCGCCGCGTTCGACGATGACTGGATGGCCGCGCTTAATGAGCTGATACGCGCCGCCGGGAAGCAATGCGACGCGATATTCCTGTTCCTTGATTTCCTTGGGGACGCCGATGATCATGATCGATCCTTGCTATTGATTTTTTCAGACTGAAATTTCAGGCTGTTTAAAACTAGCAAAGCAGGCGGTTGTGTCAACGACCCGGCCGGCGGCGCCGGGGGGCCAATTTTGGGGGTGGTATTATGGGAGGGATGCTTCCAGAATCATTCCATCGTCAAATCGCGCCTGCGCTGAAGGATAAATCATCCGGCCGTGCCAAACATTAAAACCAAATTGATCCCCTGGCTCCTGATCATCGCCAGTCTCGCACCGAAGCTTGCCTTCGCGCTCGACACCAACGGCGCGGCCACGGCTTCCGAGCTGGCCAGGCAGATTGACGCGCATATTGCCCAGCCGCGTTTCTCCGGCGCAGTGTGGGGCATCAAGATCGTTTCGCTCGATTCGGGAAAAATCATTTTTGAAAACCACGCCGACCGGCTGATGAGCCCGGCGTCCAACAGCAAGCTCTACGCCGGCGCGCTCGCGCTCGACCGGTTGGGCGCGGATTACCGGATCGCCACGCCCATTTTCGCCACGGCCCTACCGGATGCCGATGGCGCTGTACGCGGCGATCTGGTCATCTGCGGTCGCGGGGATCCCAGCTGGAACGCGCGTCATGCCGGAACCAATTTCTGGAATCTGTTTTCACCATTCGTCGCCGCGCTGACCCGCGCCGGCGTGCGCCATGTCACCGGCGACCTGATCGGCGACACGACATTTTTCCAATCGCTGCCAAACGGGGGGGGCTGGGCGGTGGATGATCTGGATGATTCCGAGGGCGCAGAGATTTCCGCGCTGACGGTCGCGGATAATTTCACCCGGATCCGCATCACGCCCGGCGCGCGCGCCGGCGAGCCGTGCGTTTTGGCGACGGTCGATCCCTTCACCGGATTAGAACTGGACAATCAAACCACCACGCTCACCAACGGCGCGGCGCGGCATGTCGCGGCGCGGCGATTTCGCGGCGAAAATGCCGTCCACGTTTTCGGCGCGCTGCCCGCCGGCGGCGAGCCTGAGGTGGCGGACATGCCGGTGCTGCGGCCGGCGGAGTGGTTTGGCGCCGCGCTCAAAGAGGCTTTGCGGCAAAACGGAATCCTGATTGATGGCACCGCCCGTTCGGTGTCATGGCCGTCACCGCCGCCGGCAGCGAATGTGAAATTGTGCGAGGTCACCTCGCCACCACTGCGCGAGATGCTGCGCGATTTCATGAAGCCGTCGCACAATCTGGAGACGGATTTGGTTTTCGCACACACCGGCGAAATGGTGCGCGGCACGAATGCGCCGCCGTGGGAAACTTCCGAGCAATGCGCCATCGATGCCCTGGGGCAATTTCTCCAGACCAACGGGCTGCCCGTCGCCGACGTGCATTTCGACGAAGGCTCCGGCCTCTCGCGCAACAACCTCACGACTGCCAACGCGACGGTCGCGCTGCTGCAATTCATGGCCCGCCATCGCGCGGCGGATGATTTCATCGCCGCGCTGCCGGTGGCCGGCATGGACGGCACGTTGCGACGCCGCATGAAAAACACGCCCGCATTTCAAAATGTTCGCGCCAAGACCGGCACGCTGCTCTGGGTGAATTCCCTTTCGGGATTCGTCACCACGGCGGCGGGCGAGCGCCTGGTGTTCAGCCTGATGCTGAACCGCTACGATGCGCCGCCGGAGCGCAAGCGCACCGATGAATTGGATGACATCGCGGTGATGCTCGCGCGCTTTGCCGGCCGCACCGATGAGCCGCTGGAAGCCAAATTTGCGACGCTCGGAACTTTGATTGTCGCGCCGTTTGCCTCCGCGCCGTTTCCGCATCCGGCGCGCGCGGAGGGCCGCAACTACCACGGCGAATTCTTTTCGGCGGCGGAACATTATTCCGACAGCACGGTGGCGATGTTTGTGCCGAACTGCTTTCGCGCGGCGGACCCAATTAATTTTGTCGTGCATTTTCACGGCTGGAACAACACCGTGGCGGGGACGCTGTCGCAATTCAACCTCGTGCAGCAATTTTGCGACAGCGGCAAGAACGCGGTATTGATCATCCCCCAAGGCCCGCGCCAGGCGCCGGATTCGTTCGGCGGCAAACTGGAGGACACCAACGGCTTCAAGGTTTTCATGGATGAAGCGGTGGCGAAACTGCGCGCCAGCGGCGTGCTGGGTGAAACGAATGTCGCAATCGGCGACCTCATCTTGTCCGGCCACAGCGGCGGCTATCACGTCATGGCCGGAATTGTGGATCGCGGCGGCGTGCCGATTCGTGAGGTGTGGCTCTTCGATGCCCTTTACGGCAACACGGAGAATTTCGTCGCGTGGCAAAGCAAGCAAAAAGGCCGGCTGCTGGACATTTACACCGACCGCGGCGGCACCCTGGATGAAACGCTGGGCCTGATGGCCAGCTACAAAACCAACAGGGTGAGATTCACCTCCCTCGAGGAGGCGGACAGCTCGGCAGCCGATTTGCAAAGGCATAAAATTACGTTCATCCACAGCGGCTTGAAGCATAACGAGGTGATTTTCCGGCGCGGCGAATTCGCCGAGTTTCTCAAAACGAGCTGCCTGTCCGACAAATGAAAACGATGCTATTTCCTATTTTCCTCGGCTGTGCGACACTGCTCGCCGGCTGCCAGACCATGACCCACAAAAATTACGCCCAACGTCCGCCGGCCAAGCTCGGCGTCGAAGTTCTGTTTGAAAAGCACGCGGATTTGCTACGCGGCAAACGCGTCGGCTTGATCACCAATCCCACCGGGCTGGACGCGCAGCTCAACAGCGACGTCGAGCTGCTTCGCGCGCACGGCGTGAAACTCGTGGCGCTTTACGGGCCGGAACACGGCGTGCGCGGCAACGCGCAGGCCGGCGAATACGTCGCGTTTTATTACGACGAACATTTCCAGCTGCCGGTGTTTAGCCTTTACGGCCAGACCCACAAGCCGCCGCCGGACATGCTGACGAACATTGACCAATACATGCGCAGTTTCGACACCCAGCACGAGGGCAAGCAGGTCGAAGCCGGCATGTTGCAGTCGGTGGATATGATGGTGTTCAATTTGCAGGACGTCGGCACGCGCGTTTACACCTACATCGCCACGATGGCCTACGCGATGCAGGCGGCGGCGGATGCGGATATCCCGTTCGTCGTCTTGGACCGGCCCAATCCGGTCAACGGCGTCGCCATGGAAGGGCCGGTTCTGGAATATCCGGAGCACAGTTCGTTCATCGGACTGTATCCGATTCCGCTGCGCTACGGCATGACGGCCGGCGAGCTGGCGCAGCTGTTCAACCAGAAATTTCTCAGAAAAAAATGCCGGCTCACGGTCGTCCCCATGGAAAATTGGACGCGCAATGAATGGTTCGATGAAACATCGCTGCCGTGGGTACTGCCTTCGCCGAACCTGCCGACGCCGGCCAGCGCGACGGTTTATCCCGGACAGGTCATTCTGGAGGGAACAAATCTTTCCGAGGGTCGCGGCACGACCAAGCCGTTTGAAATGTTCGGCGCGCCGTGGATTGACGGCTTCCTCCTCGCGCAAAAACTGAATGCGCTGAAGCGGCCCGGCGTGAAATTCCGCGAGGTTTATTTTACGCCGACGTTTTCAAAATTTTCCGGCCAGCAATGCGGCGGCTGCCAGCTGCACGTCACCGACCGGAACATTTATCAGCCGGTGGCCACGACGCTGGCGGTTTTGTCGGAGGTCAGGAGGCTTTACGGCGACAAGCTGGAATTGCACGCGAGCTATTTTGACAAGGTGCTCGGCACCTCCACTGTGCGCGAAGCGCTGGAACGCGGCGAACCGGCGGCAACGATTGTCGCCGGCTACCAGCCCGGCCTGGATGAGTTCGCAAAGCAGCGCCAGCCGTTTCTGCTGTACCGCTGACAGAGTCACTATGCGCCCGGAAGTTATCATCGGACTGTTGCTGGCATTGTTCTGTGCCGCACGGCCGGTTTGCGCCGGGGGTTTCCGCCCGGAAAAACTCGCGGAAATGGACGCGGCGATTGAAGCGGCGATTGCGAGCAACAAGTGCCCCGGCGGCGTGCTGTGGCTGGAGCAGGACGGCCATTCATATCACAAGGCGTTCGGCAACCGCGCGCTCGTTCCGGCGCGCGAACCGATGACCGAGGACACGATTTTTGACGCCGCCTCGCTCACCAAAGTCGTCGCCACCACGCCGGCGGTGATGCTGCTGGTTCAGCGCGGGCAGGTGACGTTGGACGCGCCGGTGCGGACATACATTCCGGAATTCACCGGCGAGGGCAGGGAACGGGTGACGATCCGCGAATTACTGGCGCACACTTCGGGGCTCCGCGAAGACATCGAGACCAAATCCGGCTGGCACGGCCAGGCGGCGGCCATCTCGAAAGCGTGCGCGGAAAAATTGCAGGCGCAGCCCGGCACGGTTTTCAAATACAGCGACATCAATTTTGTCCTGCTCGGCGAAATTGTTCAGCGGGTGAGCAAAACACCGCTGCAGGAATTTGTGGAACGCGAGATTTACGCGCCGTTGAAAATGACCGACACGGGCTTTTTGCCGCCGAAGGAAAAACTGTCCCGGATTGCGCCGACCGAGGTGGTGGAGGGCCAGCCCTGGCGGGGCGTGGTTCACGATCCCACCGCGCGGAAAATGGGGGGCGTGGCCGGCGATGCCGGAGTGTTCGCGACCGCCGCCGACCTTGCGCGTTACGCGCGCATGATGCTGGATCCGGGCGGGCCGGATGGCGCACGCATTTTTACGCCGGCGACGGTGAAGCGGATGACGGGCGTGCAGACGCCGCCGGAAATTTCCGCGAAGCGCGGGTTCGGCTGGGACATTGACACCGCGTTCAGCAGTCCGCGCGGCAGCCATTTCCAGGTCGGCTCCTACGGCCACACCGGCTGGACGGGTGGCTCGCTGTGGATAGATCCCTTTTCCAAAACCTTTGTGATTTTTCTGTCGAACCGGAATCATCCGACGGAAGCGGGCAATGTCATAGGCTTGCGCCGCCAGCTGGGGAGCTTGGCGGCGGAAGCGCTGGAGGACGCTGATTTTTCAAAGGCTCCGGCGATGGACCGACCCTGAGCATCCGCCCGGAATTCTTCGCAAAACCAACCCAATGTCATTCCCTGCCCGCGGGCGGCGGCGATGATGGAGGAGCTCTCGCGCTATGTGATTGCCACCCTGCAGCCGGTGGTGGTGGATCTGGCACGCAGCGAGGGCATGCGGTGATGACGGTAGACGCGCAGAAGATTTTCGACTGGGCGGGATATAACGCATCGAAACTGATCGGCCACAACCATCCCGGACTATACTCCCGGACTATACGAGCCGGATTAGTTACAGCGGCTGGCGCGGGCGGGCATCGCGCGGCCGAGCCTGAATTTTTCCAGGGCTTGAGCCGCCTGGTGCAGGCACATGGGATTTTCCTCGGCTTCGACGAGGTGCAGACCACCGGCGGTCCGACGGGCGACATGTTTATCCGGAAGCATATATAGCAGTTCATAGCAATTTGGGGACAGGTAGGGCGCGTTGCTCCGTGCGCGCCGTCGTGGCAAATCAGTACGCGTGGATTGGGAACGGCGGCGGACAGAGGATTGCTCGCCCTCTCCTCTATTTCATGGAAGAGAGGGAGTGAAGGCAGCGACGCCTTGCCGCTGCATCCCCATCTCAACTCCGGAATCGAGTTTGAAATCAACCCCTTTCACCCGCCAAACGATGCCGACCGAGATCCTGCACACGCCGCTCTCCCCCTGGCCCCGCGAAGCAGTTCTGGATTCGACCTGGGGCGGGCCGCTGGCGGACATGGTGCAGTTTGTCCAGGAAATGAAGATTGTCGAAAGCGAAAATCTGATCCCGCTGGCGCGCGTCAACGGCCAAAAGCTGGCGGCAGGGTTGCGCGCGCTGGAAGCGAAATTTGCGGGCCTCCTTTCCAACGTGCGCGGTCAGGGATTGTATCAGTGCTTTTCATTGGCCACGCCGGAGCTGAAAAACCGGCTGGAGAAAATGGCGCTGCAGGGGGAGCCATTGCTGCTGCTCGGAGCCGGCGCGGACAGCATCCGGCTGGGGCCGAACTTAAGCGTCACGGCCACCGACATTGCCCCGCTCATGGAGCATTTGGAGTGGCGCCTGTGAATGCAGCCGTCCCCCCCCCAAAATTGGGGGTGATTTTTATTCTTGAATTAAGGCTTCAATCAGAGTAATAATTCAAAAACAAATTCCAGCCTGCTCTAGAAAAGTAATCAAGATTTTTCTTCAGTGAACCCAAACCATGAACCAGGAGTAACCATGAAGCAATCCATCCCCACATCCGGCATCCTTACGAGAGGTATGGCATCCGGCCTTGCAGTTTTCGTCGCAATTTTATTAGGGGTGACCGAATCCGCCCCGGCGCAAATTATCTACTCGAACAACTTCAACGCCGACGACAGCGCGAACTGGGCGGTGAACTTCAGCTACACCAGCAGCACGTTCACGCCGGCTATTTCCAACAGTCTGGTCAATTTTAACTTCGATTACACCACGGCCGGCATCCCGATCGCTCCGCATAGCGCCCTGTTTGGTTCAGATACAATCCACCACGGGTTGAAGTTGAGTGCGGTTTACACGAATTTCCCGGTGGCAAAAGGGTCGGCGGTCACGGCGGGTCTGTCGGTTTCACCGACAAACTTCAGCGTCTCCGATAATTTTGTCATGCATGCGGATATGTGGGTTAACGTGAACTGCGCTGCATACGCCACGTTAAATACCACTAATATGACTGGGGCAAGCTATGCCACGAGTCCCCACAACGGCTCCGCTTCAACGGTTCTCTATGGTTGTGGTTACGGCACAGCGGGCCAAGTGGCGACCACCCCCGGCGTGACGGATGCGATTTTTGTCGGTACTTTGACCGATAACGGTTCTTCGGCAATGATGCGTTTGTATGGCCCTGCAACATCGCCGGTCAACGCGCAGTCCTCTTTGCAAGATTTCACCTATCAGTCCACGGGAACCGTTACCCCGGGTTTTGCAGGCGACCCTTATACCTATAATTCCATTACTGCAGCGGGGAGTGGCGGAACCCGTAATTGGGTGGGCGGGACTAGTGCTCCTCCATTTGGCACCGCCACAAACCTCGCTACACGCCGCTCATGGGCCACTTATTTTCCTCCCACGGTGGTTCCATTGGCCCAGCAAATCCTTTACCCACAGCAAACAAACAATGCGTCATGCCCTGGCCTCCCCACCTTCGGCTGGCATGACGTTTCCGTTGAAAAGGTCGGTAGTGTCATCATTTATAAGATTGATGGCAATCTCATTGCCACCGGCAACTACTCGGTGTGCGGGACGCCGGCGGGCAGTTATCTGACATTTCTGGCCTCCCGAACTGGGTTGTCCGCCGCGAGTGCGGTCACCTCTAACTACACCAACTTGAACTTTGCGGTGTTCGCCAACATCGTTGTTTCCAATTATGCCAATGTCGTGAATGTATCGGCACCGACGCCGACCTGCGCCGAAGGAACACCGGGCGCGCCCGGCGTGTTCACCGTTACCCGCAGTTCCGCCGGCGTGCCATTGACGGTCAACTACACGCTGACCGGCACGGCCACAAATGGTTCGCAATATGCCACCCTGTCCAACTCCGTGACGTTTTCCGCATCAGCCTTAGAGACCAACATCTATGTCGTTCCGATTGATGACGGCATTCCGAGCGCGACGACCACGGTAATCCTGACCCTTCAGACCGGTGCTGGCTATGCCGGCGCAGGCAGTGCCATCGTCAGCATCCTCGACAATAACACGCCGACGGTCGACATCACCGGCTCCAATCAGGCCTATGGCCGTTATGCCAGCCTCACCCCTCCTGGCAATAGCGACTTCATGAGCTACACACTGACCCGGCGCGGAAAGTTGACCACCGGCGCCGACTTGAACGTGAATCTATCTTACAGCGGCGCGGCGGTGGGCGGCACGGACTTCACGCCGGTTAACAGTGTCACCATTATCGACGGGGCGCAGACCGCGACCTTGTCTCTGTCGCCGCTGGATAATGCCAGCATCTCCACCAATCGGGCAGTCACGATCAACGTGGCTTCGGGCACCGGCTACACCGTCGGCAACGGGCCGGCGACCGGCACGATTGTGTCGGCCCACTATGCGGTAACCGCACCGGTCCTGATGTCCGACGATCTGACCAGTGCGGGTGATGCGTCCAATTGGTTTTTGACTTACGGCTGTGGCGATCCGCTGAACAACTCTGGCAATTACAGCGCGGATTTTGGCATGTCGCTGGCCAGTGCGGCCGGCGGCATCGCGGTTCCCCAGCCGCCCGGCGGCAATGCCAATGCCCTCCACTTGACCTGCAACAAAGTCGCCCCGGGCGCACCGGGTGCGGTCAATGCGTACTACACCAATCTGTTCTTGAGCGGCGATTATGCCGTCCGGTTCAACATGAACATCATTGAAGGCCAGACGACAGCCAGTTCCACGGAAGGCGCGATCTTTGGCATCAACCACACCGGCACGGCCAGCAACTGGTGGTATGGCAGCGGATTTATCACCAACCAGACTTGGACCAGCGACGGCATCTGGTATTACGTCACGGCGCAACCGGGCGGGGCTTCCACGCAGGGCGATTTTGCCGAATACACCGGCCAAGGGGGGACCAACAGCAATCCCGGCTGGGCGCGCTTGGCCACGAAGCTGCAGACCAGCTTTTCCAAGGTGTTCAAGGATAATCCGGGTCCGTTCACCTGCTTCGATGGCGCCGGCAACCAGACATCCGGCGGTCCGGCCAATGCTTCGCCCGCCCTGGGGTATGACGCCACCACTTGGAGCGATGTGGAGATCAAGCAGCAAAACAACGTCGTCACCATGTCCATCAATCATACCGCCATCTTCACCTACACCAACGCCACGGTATGGACGAACGGCTATCTGATGCTGGGCTATGCAGATCCGTTTGGTAACTCGGTTGGCTTTCCTGAAGCCGGCGCTTATTTTGCCAATCTGCAGGTGGTTCAACTGCCGGCAGTGGCTCTTCCGTCGGTGGTCACGATTAACAGCATTGCCATCAGCGGTGGAAATGTGGTCATCACGTTCACCACGTCAAACGCTGCCGACACCACGTCCTCCTTCACGCTGCACAGTTCCAGCGCGGTCAACGGCACCTATGCCGATGTCAGTCCGGCGGCAAGCATCACCGCGTTAGGCAGCAACCTGTTCCAAGCCTCGACGCCCTATCTGAGTGGCGCCCAGTTGTTCTATCGGGTCTATCATCCGTGATTCCCTGGCTCAACCCGGTTGAGTCGCTGCTTTGGGCTGGGGTGTTTGCCGCCTGCAAATGCCCCAGCTTTTGTAAATCAAGTGTTGGATTCAAAATTACTGCTGTGAAAAAGAATTATATGTCGCGCAGTGACCGGGGCGGCTTCACCTTGATTGAATTGCTGGTGGTCATCGCCATCATCGCCATCCTGGCGGCGATGCTGCTGCCGGCGCTGTCTGCCGCCAAATCCAAAGCCTATCAGACCCAATGCGTCAGCAATTTGAAGCAACTTCAATTGGGCTGGATTGTGTATGCCGGCGACTTCAACGATGTGCTGATGCCAAATTCTCCATCCACGGGGGGCAGTGGACTCAGCTGGTGCGGCAGTGCTGCGGTTGAAGATTGGGGCTTTCGCGATGGCAACACCAATACAATGATATATCAGACCAATTTAATGGCTGGCTACATGTCCAGCCAATTGGGGGTGTACCGCTGCCCGGCGGACATTGTTCCCTCGGACAACGGCCAGCGGATACGCACCTACTCCATGCAAGGCCAGATAGGAAGCACTTTGACTTACGGAAATCAGGCTTACGCCAAGTCCTATTTGAAAATGGGGGGCATCACCTCTGATCCCGGTCCGTCGGATTTGATTGTTTTTCTGGAGGAAAGCGGCGTCGATCTGGGCAATAGTTCTGCGATAGATGGCTGGCTGCAGGTCAATAACGCTTTCAGTGCTACGGCGGGGACCTTTAGCGGGCAAGCCAGTTTCCCCGATGTTCCTGGGGCCTACCACAAATGGAGCTGTGGCTTCTCTTTCGCTGACGGCCATTCGGAAATTCACAAATGGTCTAATGCTGGCCTCAAAATTCCCGTGACTAAAAACATGGCCTCGTTTGGTCTTTCCGGCCTAATTGTGGGCAATCCCACGGGGCCAACT
>Ga0209086_10001014_pt1 | contig 23243 bp, 20 predicted proteins | sample M_130207_XF_Meta_FD_187312 | JGI IMG/M metagenome (GOLD analysis project Ga0209086, IMG submission 187312) | Freshwater microbial communities from Lake Montjoie, Canada to study carbon cycling - M_130207_XF_MetaG (SPAdes) (version 2) | ecosystem: Environmental > Aquatic > Freshwater > Lake... | reverse complement strand
GATGGTCGAGTGCCGGGGATATAGGTCGACCCCTTCGTCTCGACAACGCGTTGCAGGTATCCGGCTACTGCTTGATCGCGTATACGCCAAATGAGGTCAATCTCATCGAATACAGCGCCTCCTAGGTACTCGCCACCCGCAGGGGATAGGTGCACGCCATCTCCAGCGCGTGCCAGTATCGAGTCGCCGCTTTCATCAATGATTCGAGTTGCATAATCTCCGTTGGCATCATCGAAGAGGCTATAGCCATCAATCCAAACAACGCTTGGGAAACGCTTCGCTACGTTGCGCTGAAGTTCTCCGATCTGGCGCGCCCCATTATTGATCTTTGCGTCCTTCATGACCGGAGGCGAAACCCAAAACACAGTTCGGTTTTGATCCCCAACAAGGATCTGCATCATCTCTTCGGTCTTCTTCTCGTACTCAATTGACCACTTAGGCCTAACAGGTTGCTGGCCTTCAACGATTGGAGAGTCCCCATCGAGTCGTTTGCCGGTCACGATCGGGTAGTCATTGGTTCCGATGATGAACGCAATTGCCTCCGGCTTGAGTCGAGCAATTTCAGATGTTGCTCGTTTGGGCCAGTTGAAAAAACCGGGGTTGGCTAAACCACTTGAGACGCGCGACTCGTATACAGGTGCGACTACTCCAGTATCTGCAGCGATACGCCCAAGGCCAGGCCCAAGGGATCCAGCAAGAGAGTCCCCACCGATCCACAACCGAAGCGGCTGATTCGCTGTGAGCGCTCGTCGTTTGGGTCCTTTAGTGAGTTCAACGGGGCGGTCGACAACGCGGTCTTGCTTATCAATAGTTTTCTCTCGCTCAGAGGGTTGAGATAGGAGGGAGAATCTCCCCCTCTCTGCGTACGCGACTGCGGAACCGACGATCATGACGATCAGAAGCGTTGAGAGCAGCAAGGTCGTTCGACGTTTGCGTTGATGTCGCCTGCGCCTTGTGTCAGCGCGCCGAGAGTGGGGGCTGATGTCGTCGGTTGCCATTAGGCGATGAATCGTACCGGGAAAAGGGGCACACGCAGCGTCGCGTCAGATGGAAAAGTCGGGGTTCTCGTCTGAGCGATCGGCTTGAGTTCGGTATAGATCTGCATACAGACCCCCGAGGTTAAGAAGTTCGTCGTGCGTGCCCTGCTCCACAATGCGGCCACCATCTACAACCACGATGCGGTCGGCTGCAACGATTGTAGAGAGCCGGTGAGCAATTACCAGAGCGGTACGCCCCTTGAGCGCCTCTGCCAAAGCACGTTGGATAGCGAGTTCTGACTCAGAGTCAAGATGCGATGTTGCCTCGTCGAGGATTATCACCGCTGGGCTCTTCAAGAGGACACGGGCAATAGCGATTCGCTGTTTTTCTCCGCCTGACATGCGGTAACCGCGTTCTCCAACGACTGTGTCATATCCATCGGGGAGTGTTGCTATTAGGTCATGGATTCGAGCCGCTCTGCATGCAGCCTCAATCTCGGCATCCGTTGCCTCTGGCTTCGCGTATCGAAGGTTCTCTCGAATGGACGAGTGGAAAAGGTGAGGGTCCTGCATTACGAATCCGATTGCAGCGTGGACGGAGTCCATTGTGAGCTCGCGAACATCGTGACCATCGATACGCAATGAACCCTCGACGACATCGGCGACGCGAGGTACCAGCATCGCTGTTGTTGTCTTGCCAGCGCCCGAGGGCCCAACGAGCGCTACGAATTCGCCTGGAGCGATTGAGAGATTGATGTCTTGGAGTATCCACTCTGATGGCTCTGAACCCGGGGCCCCACCATCCTCGAGGGAAGCGAGCGAGACTAAATCAGGGGCCGGGTGGCGGAACCAAACATGATCAAAATCAATTTGACCCTTAGGAGACTCAAGGGTCACAGCGGTCGGCGACTCGGTGACTATCGAGGGGAAATCGAGAATCTCAAATACTCGCTCAAATGAAACAAGAGCGGTCATAACATCGACGCGGGCGTTAGTTAGCTGGGTAAGTGGCTGGTAAATCTGCCCCACATAGATAACGAAGGCTCCAACGGTACCGATGCTTATGGTCCCCACGATGGCCATGTGCCCGCCGACGTAATAGACGACTGCAGTCCCAACAGCGGCGACTAATCCGAGTGCAACAAACAGCACTCTTGAGTACATCGCGGTCTGAATGCCGATATCGCGAACTCGAGCTGCGCGTGATGCAAACTCGTCACGCTCTCTGTCGTGCGCTCCAAATAGTTTGACGACAAGCGCTCCAGCGACGTTGAAGCGCTCAGCGATTGTATTGTTCATTGAGGCGTTGACTACAAAGCTCTCGCGTGTAGCAGCCTGCAGGCGCTTCCCAATGCGACGAGCAGGGATGATAAATGCGGGGAGTACTACAAGGGTGAGGATCGTGAGGCGCCACTCGAGGGCGAGCATTACTGAGAGCGTCACAACGAGTGTTATTACATTCGAGATGACGGTACCGAGCGTTCCCGTCACTGCTTGCTGCGCACCGATCACATCGTTGTTCAGGCGGCTCATGAGGGAACCGGTTTGAGTGCGTGTAAAGAATGCAATGGGCATTCGTTGGACGTGGTCAAAGAGGGAGACGCGCATGTCGTAGATGAGCCCCTCACCGACGATGGCTGAGTACCAACGCTGAACGAGTGAGAGCCCAGCGCTTGCGATGGCGAGTGCTACAGCAGCGACAGCTAGCCCTATTACAAGCCCCTCATTTTTGTTAGGTACGGCGTTATCGAGCAGAGACCTAAAGAGGAGCGGAGGAATAACCCCCACAACAGCCGAGAGCACAACGGTGATGATAAATCCAATTAGAGCGCCACGATATGGGCCTGTCATTCCAAAGACGCGTCTAATTAGATCGCGTTCAAGGTGCTTGCCCTTCACGGCATCGGGGTCGTGCCTAAAACTCATTAGCGTTTGGTGCATCATGTGTCTTAGAACCTAACCCCTCGAGCCGCATTTTCTCCTAGGGCGTGTAGGCGGCTCGGTCAGTAAACTCTGATGCATGAGCCCTAAAGCATTCTCCACAGCGACCGACCCAGAGACTCGCTCCGAGTTGACGGCCTTAGTTCGAAAGTGGGTCGAACGTGAGGTGCTGCCTGTGGCCTCCGCCCTCGAGCACGCCGATGAATACCCCGAGGCTCTCGTTGAGCAGATGAAGGAGATGGGCCTCTTTGGGATCACGGTCCCTGAGGAGTACGGGGGCTTAGGGCTCGATCTCCTCTCCTACATCGCTGTAATAGAGGAACTCGCTGCCGGATGGATGTCGCTCTCCGGGGTCATAAATACCCACCACATTGCTGCGGGGCTGCTTGTAACCCATGGAACCGACGAGCAACGATCCTCGCTGCTTCCGCGGATGGTCACTGGCGAGATGCGCGGTTGTCTATCTCTCTCCGAACCAGATGCGGGGTCTGATACGAGGAATATTTCGTGCCGGGCAGTTCGAGACGGCGATGAGTATGTAATAACCGGCACGAAGGCATGGGTAACAAATGGGGAACGCTCAGGTGTGGTCGCGCTCGCTGCTCGCACCGATGAAGGCATTACTTGCTTCATGGTCGAGAAAGATCCCGGAGTCGCTTATCGCGGAATCACTGTTAGTAAAAATATCGGCAAACTCGGTTACAGGGGTCTTGAGACAGTTGAGATGGTCTACGACGCCCATCGAGTTCCAGCTAGCGCAGTTCTTGGTGGGGATGAGGGTGTAGGCAAAGGACTCGCCGCAATCCTTAGCGGTCTCGAGGTTGGTCGTATCAACATCGCTGCGAGAGCAGTTGGGGTTGCTCGTGCCGCATTTGAGGCCTCTATTAAATATGCCCAGCAGAGACAGACATTTGGCCAGCCCATAGCGGCTCATCAGGCGATAGCGCACAAACTTGCAGACATGGGTACTCAGCTCCAGGCAGCTCGCCTACTTACTGAGCATGCAGCCCGACTCAGGGCGGAGACCGGCCGGGCAGAGGTTGAGGCTGGAATGGCAAAGTTGTTCGCTAGCGAGGCGGCCCTTGATATCGCTACTGAGGCAATGAGAATCCATGGCGGAGTTGGATACACCACAGATCTCCCGATAGAGCGGTATTTCCGGGATGCGCCGCTGATGATTATTGGCGAGGGGACCAATGAGATTCAGCGAACGGTAATAGCGCGTGGGCTGCTCAAGAGATATGCGATCGAGGATTAGCCCCGCTTCGTTGATGAATTTGGCAAACGCGATCCATCAGCGCGATCCGTCGCCTTGATACACACCCCCTAGACTCTCCCCCCGAGGGCAATACCGCTACTTCTAAGGAACGCTTAAATCATGCTCAGAAGACTCCCGTTGCTCATCTCGTTATGCGCCGTTCTACTGCTATCCGCGTGTAGCGATAGCACCTCTACAAATTTCACTCGAGGAGAGTATGTAGACGGCCTGCTAGTTGGATACAAGGCTGACTCAACTCCAATCACAGCCACTGAGGCTCGATGCTTCGCTGAGTCAACGGTCGATGCAATTGGTGTCAATGAATTAAACGGTGCAGGGGTTAATCCAGCAACGGGCGCAACCTCCAAGCAGGTGAGAACCCTTCTTGAGGCCGATGATGCATCGGCTGCGAAGCGTCTCGGAGCCTCGATCTCAAAAGAATCATGCTTCAAGATCTCGACATTATTGAAGGGTCAGATTTCAATTGGTCTGCCCGGAGTACTCGATGCGGATATTCAGTGCCTATCTGATGGCCTAGCGAAGGACCCAAATGTTCGCGCTGGCATGGTCAATGTTTTGATTGGGCGAGATGTCCCGACCCTCTTAGACACAATTAAAAAAGCCGGCGGGCCTGTCTCTGCTGGTTGTAACGTCGATTGGTCGAACTTTACGCCTGCGTCACCGCCGAGCGGCTTCCCGAGTGGTGCGACGGGCCTGTAGCGCCCGGGCCTAGTTTTTGGAGCCACCAGAATCGTCTCGGGGTGGGAGGAGACGAAGAATTAGGGCTCCTTTCAGCGTTCTCTCCCCACTTTTGGCATGATCGTCCCATGACAATTCATGAGCGCCCATTCGGTCGGTACTACGAAGACTTCGAGATTGACGACATCTATAAGCACTGGCCAGGGAAGACCATCACGGAGGCTGACGATCATCTGTTCTGCATGATGACGATGAATCATCACCCGCTCCACACGGATGCGTGGTTTGCAGAGACGCAGACGCAGTTTGGCAAGAACGTTGTTGTCGGCAACCTGGTCTACTCCCTAGTGCTTGGGATGAGCGTCCCCGATGTGAGTGGATTAGCGATTGCCAACCTTGAGATAGAGACGCTGCAGCACAAGCGACCCACTTTCCATGGCGACACGATCTATGCAGAGACAAAAGTGCTTGAGAAGCGAGAGTCTTCAAGCAAGACAGATCGTGGTGTTGTAACTGTTGAGACGTTTGGGTACAACCAGCGCGGAGAAGAGGTCTGCTACTTCCGCCGCAAGGTGATGGTGCCTAAGCGGGAGGCCGCAAAGCCACGCCAGCGACCGTACGAGTCGTAGCCATTAACTAGCTGTAACCCCCGATAAATCTTTAAGGGTTAAAGCTCTCTAAATCAGGAGACGTCTTCGCTTGGGTTGCTTGCGCTGCTCGGGTCGCTCAGTCGAGATGCGGCTGGGAGTTTGCGGTAGAGCATGAATCCATACCCTGCTTGCACCGCGAACAGAGCGAGAACTATCACGCCAAAACCTGTGAAGCCCGCGAAAGCCATAGCGATCGCCACTATCACCACACCAGCTACGCCAAGCAGCGTGAGGGAGAGCATGACCGTATTTAGTGTCATCGACCCGCGCTCATTCATCGCTTCAAGAACTCCATAATCATTGGGTTTACTAACTCTGGCTTCTCAATGTGCAAGAAGTGACCAGCATCTGGAATCACAGCAACATCGAGTCCGCCGAGGTAGTGAGGTCGCAGTTCGTCCTCTTTCACGAGTTGCTCGCCCATGCATCCGTCGTCCGCTCCGTGAAGGTAGAGCGCAGGAATAGTGATTGGAGAAATAAACCCTGCCTGCACTGCGTCTAGGGCGGGGTCGCTCGCGAGTGTTCCGTGGACGAAGCGGTAGTAGTTCAGCGCTGCGGTGAGAGCGCCAGGAGATGCAAGCGTCTCCTTAAGTGCGCGCATATCTTCAGGGTCAGGGGTATACCCCGGAGACCAGTCCTCCCAGAGCTTGTCGATGATTGCGAAGTCGTTCATCGGAACCACAAAATCGGCTGTAGGCATCTGGAAGAAGAACTGGTACCACATGCGCTTGAGCTGTTCGGGCTCCATCAGGTAAGCGCCCATCGCAAGTGCGTGAGGAACTGCAATGGCGACCATCTTTGAGAAGCGCTCCGGGCGATGCGCTACTGCGGTATGAGTTGTGATTGCTCCCCAGTCGTGGCCAATGATTACAGCCTCGTTATCTCCGGCGAGTTCATCTGCAAGTGCAAGCGCATCGAGTGCAAGCGATGCGACTTGATAATTACCGTCAGTTGCTAGTCCGGTAGGGGCATAACCGCGCAGCCATGGCGCGACTGCGTGGTAGCCAGCCTCAGCGAGAAGCGGCATGAGATAGCGCCATGTGGGTGCGTGGTCTGGGAACCCATGCAAGCAGAGAGCAAGGGGCCCATCTTTGGGGCCGGCCTCGAGATACGCAATGTCAATGCCGTTTGCGGTGATGCGTGAGGGGCTTGTTTGTGAGGATGTAGTCATGAGGGCAGAAGTTACTCCGCCTCCGTGGCGTGCGTTGAGCCGTCGGGGTCGTAGCATCTAAATATCGAGATGATTTACTCGCTCTGGAGGGCAGTTGTCGCAGACAGTTATACGAACCGAGGGCCTGACCAAGGTCTACCCAGGCGATATTCGTGCAGTAAACGGCCTTGACCTTGATGTAAAGCAGGGCGAGATATTTGGCCTACTTGGCCCGAATGGCGCAGGTAAGACAACCACGGCTGGCATGCTCACGACCCGAGTGGTTCCTACCAGCGGTCGAGCATGGGTTGGTGGGGTTGAGGTTAGCGAGCACCCTGCACTTGTGAAGCAGGTCATCGGAGTCGTTCCGCAGTCCAATACTCTTGACCGATCCCTCGATGTGCGAGAGAACCTTTATTTCCACGGTCGCTTCTTTGGAATGGGGGCGAAGGAGTCGCGACGTGAGGCGGATCGGTTACTAGAGGTATTTCGTCTTACAGAGCGCGCAACCGCTCCTGTGCTCGCTCTCTCAGGTGGCATGGCGCAGCGGCTGATGGTCGCCCGAGCGATTATGCATCGGCCGTCAATCCTTTTTCTTGACGAGCCAACAGCAGGTCTTGATCCTCAGAGCCGCCTAGCGCTCTGGGAGATTCTCGGCGACCTGCATAGAGATGGTCAGACAATTTTGTTGACCACTCACTACATGGAGGAGGCAGACCAACTCTGTGCCCGCATCGCAATCATTGATCATGGCGAGTTGCTAGCTCTTGATTCACCCGAGGCGCTGAAGAAGTCTGTCGGCGCGGACACGGTAGTAACGGTCTCCGCTCATGGAGATCTAGAGGAGCTAAGCGAGGTGCTGCGCACGAAGGTGCCTGGCGCTTCGACCGCTCGCTGCGTCGATAATGCTGTTGTATTAGAGGTATCGGGCGGGGGTGGAGTTCTTCCGATCGTGATCGCGACCGCGGACGCGGCTGGCTTTACCGTCACCGACCTATCCATTGCAGAACCAACACTTGAGACAGTCTTTATCAACTTGACGGGGAAGGACCTGCGGGACTGATGGCTAACGCGACCGATCCAACTGCATCAATAACAACTGCATCAATATCAACTACGCCCATAGCGACACGATCGGCATCGAAGGCTTCGTGGACTGCATTTCGCGCTTTGTTGCTCCGTGACCTAACTGTTCTCCGCAAGTCGCTTAAAGAGTTCATCCCACGCACCTTGCTCCAACCATTCATGCTTGTATTTGTCTTCGCTTATGTATTCCCGAAAATTGGTCAGGGGGTAGGCGGTGGAGGAGCGGCAGCCGCGGCATTTAGTACGCAACTAATTGCAGGGGTAATTGGACTCGCCGTGATATTCCAAGGCATTCAGTCTGTGGCCCTCCCGCTAGTGAATGAGATTGGATTCACGCGTGAGATTGAGGACCGTGTCCTTGCTCCGTTGCCAGTGGGAATGGTCGGTGTAGAGAAGATCGCAAATGGTGCAATCAATGGGCTCATCGCTGCGGTATTGGTATTCCCCATTGCAGCGATAGTCCCAGCCACCCCCGTGCATCTTCAGATCAAGTGGCTTGAACTCATTACCCTCGCACCTTTGTCAGCGATTACGGCAGCATCTCTTGGGCTTTATTTCGGAACCAAGTTTGAGCCCAGGCAGGTTCCAATGCTCTTTGGTGTAATCGTGCTTCCAATCACTTTCCTCGGCGCGGTCTACTACCCATGGTCCGCTCTCAGTGGCGTGAAGGCCTTCGGCGTTCCCTGGCTGCAGATACTTACTCTTGCCAATCCGTTGGTCTATATGTCGGAGGGTTTCAGAGCTGCGCTCACTCCCACTCCGCACATGAGCCTCTGGGCTGTTTATCCAGCGCTGATGGGCTTCTCCCTGCTCCTAGGAGTTCTTGGTGTAAAGGGATTCCGTAAGCGGGTCCTGTCTTAAGCCGATGTTGGATCCCAGTCAAGGTTCAAAATCGGGGCTAATACGAGGATTAACCGTTGGGCCGAGGTCTTGGAGGCCATAGGTCACATTTAACACCTGGCACTTTCGCAACAGATACCCATGCCGGTAACGTTCCCTCCCTTATGTCTCGGGGGATGAACGTAACTTTCTATGGGGTACGCGGCTCAACGCCCTGCGACGATCCCGCTCTTGCGCGCTATGGCGGCAATACCTCCTGCGTAGTGATTGAGATCCCCGGAGCAGATCCAATCATTCTCGATCTTGGAACAGGTCTGCGAACCTATGGGGACTCACTGGTTGCCTCAGGTAATGCAGCTGGGTGGAGGGGCTCGGTGCTCCTGACTCATCTCCACTGGGATCATGTCCAAGGATTCCCATTCTTTAAACCACTACATCAACTCGGCAGTGAAGTAGATATCTACGGCCCCGATCACGGGGAGGCACCACTCTCGGAGATGGTTGGGCGTTTTATGGGACCCCCATATTTTCCGATTACTCCAGCGGAGCTAGGCGCAAGTGTGCGGTTCCACGATGTATCTCCCGGGAGTTTCAAAATTGGGGACGCGGTTGTCACTGCTCTCGCTGTTCGTCATACCGGACCCACCCTGGGATTTCGCGTTGATTGCGACGATGTGTCAGTCGTCTACATGCCAGATCATGGCCCCGGATGCTCTTCTCTTGATGATGATTTCGTTCCGCAGGATGTAATCGACCTTTGCAACGGTGCAGATCTGTTAATTCACGATGCTCAGCACACGCTCGATGAGTATCCGGAGAAGCGACACTGGGGTCATAGCAGCGTTAATTATGCTGTAAAAGTAGCCATTTCTGGGCGTGTTAGGAGTCTGGCGCTATTCCATCATGATCCAATGCATGATGATGCGGAGATTGACTCCATAGAGCAATACGCTGCTGAAATTGCAAGATCAGATGGCGCCGGGCTTGAGGTTTTTGCAGCACGCGATGGTCTAGAGCTCAAGATCGAGCCGACCTTGCTAGACCTAACGCCGCAAGTTGAGAGAGCCGACCGATGACAGGCCATCCAGACGAGAATGTGATTGGCCCAACAGCGAACGAGTTTCGAGATGCACTTGGGCACTTTGCCACTGGGATCACGGTCATCACGGCCATGGATGACGAGGGACCTGTTGGGCTCGCAGCGAACTCATTTACATCCGTCTCGCTCGATCCTCCGCTTGTGCTCTTCTGCCCAGCCAAGACTTCATCAAGCTGGCCGCGTATAGAGCGGGCTAATAGTTTTGCAGTCAATATTCTCGATCATGATCAAGAAGATGTGTGCCGCATCTTCGCGACTCCCGGAGAGGATCGATTCTCTAAGGTTGCTTGGCATCTCTCGCCGAGTGGCTCACCTCTGCTTGATGACGTGCACGCGTTTTTGGATTGTGTGCTCCATGAGGTCCACGACGGTGGCGATCATTGGATAGTCGTTGGGCGCGTAATAGATCTTGGAATCGAGGCCGACGCAGGACCACTCCTCTATTACCGGGGCCAATACGGCCGATTAGGCGAGTAGCGCCCAACGGCCGGTAAAAACCCGCCTGTAATCTGAATAATCATCCCCTACAGGTGTCGCTCCTGTAGGCCGATACCCCCAAAGTTCCGGTAACTACCGGTCGACTTATTGAATGGGGGAGCAGAGTAGTTATGGATGATCTCAGCCTGCTCAGTGGGCACGCCGTTCTACGCGGGGTTGCTGACGTATCCGCACACCGTGAAGCGCATAGGCGCCGACGCCTCGTTCAAATCATTGCTGGCCTCGGGCTAATTGCGACAGTTCTCTACTGGAGGCTTCTCGCCGGTATTCCATTCACATTTGGATGGCCAGATATTCATCTCTCATCAGAGATGCAGCAACTCCTCCCCGGAGTGGCTCTCATCATCGTGCTCGGTGCTGTGCTCGTGGTTCCTCTTCTCTCTGCAGGCAAGTCGCCGCACATCATGTATCGACCGAGCGAGATCCCGATCACTCTCGACGATGTAGTCGGCCTAGGCGTTGTCAAAGAAGAAGTCGTAAAGACCCTGAACCTCTTTCTTGCGTTTAGAACTTTTAGGGACCGCATGGGTGGTAATCCGCGCCGTGCGATTCTCTTCGAGGGCCCACCTGGTACTGGTAAGACCTACATGGCTAAGGCAATGGCTCGTGAGGCGGGAGTGCCATTCCTATACGTATCCGCTAGCTCATTTCAGTCGATGTACTACGGCCAGACAAACCGCAAAATTAGATCTTTCTTCCGCAAGCTCCGCACCATCGCGCGTCGTGAAGGAGGAGCGATCGGATTCATTGAAGAGATTGATGCCATTGCTGCATCGCGCAGCGGCGTGCGGTCGAGATCAACTGAAGGCACAAGCGGTGCGCATAGCAGCGACTCCTCGGGTATCGAGAGATCAACTATGTCTGAGGGAATCAGTGGCGTTGTTAACGAACTCCTGGTCCAGATGCAGTCATTTGACGAGCCCACTATCGGCAGTCGTATGCGGGGTGCGGTTATTGATCTTGTCAACAGGATGCTCCCCGAGATGAAGCAGTTTAAGAAGCGTCCTCCAGTCTCTTCAAACATTCTCGTTATCGGTGCCACCAACCGGGCTGCAGATTTAGATCCAGCGTTGCTGCGACCTGGGCGCTTCGATCGCTCCATTTCATTCGACCTGCCAAGCCGCAGCGGACGGCGCGAGATCATTGACTATTACCTTCATCGCAAGGCTCATGTGCCTGAGTTGGATCGTGAGGATCGCCGCGATCAGCTCGCAGCGATCACTCTTGGCTACTCGCCGGTGATGATCGAGCATCTATTTGATGAAGCTCTTGTCTGGGCACTGCGATCTAATCGCGAGTCGATGGATTGGACCGATGTTCATCAGGCCAAGATGACCGAAGAGATCGGGTTAAAGCAGCCTGTCGAGTACACAGATGAAGATCGTCGAACGATCGCTACACACGAATCTGGGCATGCAGTAGTTGCCTACCTCGTAGGGGTTGGGCGCAAACTTGAGGTCCTTAGCATTGTGAAGCGAAAGGATGCGCTTGGACTACTTGCGCACTCTGATACTGAGGAACGTTTTACCCGTACTCGTACAGAGCTCATCGCTGCGATTCAAATCTCATTTGGTGGGATGACCGCTGAGGAACTCTTCTTCGGTGAGGCTGGAACCGGGCCAGGTGGCGACTTGGCATCTGCAACAAAAATCGCAGCACAGATGGTCGGATCCTTCGGGATGGCAGGGACCTTGGTCTCATTCGATGCTATTGAGCCTGGCCCTGTCTCTATGGGAATTGTGGGCAAGGTTCTCGCTAATGACGACGCTCGTAGAGCAGTTGAACGAATCCTCGATCGAGCCAAGGGCGATGTGCGGAGCTTGCTCGATGCAAACCGCGATCTTGTTGAGGCGTTACGAGACGAGCTTCTTCGTTTTGACGAGCTAGTCGGAGATGAAATTCTTAGTGTCCTCCATAAAGCGGAGGCCGCGCGTGAAAGGGGAAACAAATGATTATCAACTCGCCAGTGCATCCAGTACGTATTCGTTGTAGTGACCAAGGGGCTGCCTCTCTCGCATGGGATGCAGCGAACCAAGGCCTGCCAATTGTGCTGCTTGCGGATGGGAACCCAGTAATCGCTGGCCGACTCGCAGCGGAGCTAACCGCAGCCCGAGCCAGAGTTGTAGTGATGGTCGGGTCTCCTGATGACCCTGCGGTTCAGGCCGTTGTAGACCAGCTTGCTAAAGAACTCTTTGGCCACGACATCTAAGACGAGTCCCGTCTCCAAGGAGTAGTAAGCCAAGTCGGCTCGGGTAACCTCAGTACTTGGTAGCCAAGCGAAATCCTCGCACGGCACGCGAGGAGCCAGTTGAGCGCCGAGACCACCGATACCACCGAGATTACTGAGACCGGAGCAACGAAGAGCGAGATTGATCAGCGCGCTGAGCGGGATCTTGCGGCGCGCACTGCTGGTTGGCGCCTAATGGTCGAGGCAGTTCGCCCCCAAAAATGGTGGATTGTTGTTGGGGTTGCATCCGGGTTCATCTGGACACTGGCACGTCTAGCAGTACCTCAATTAGCTGCTCGGGCAGTAGATGACGGGATACGTGGAGACGACCTCCATTTGGTACTTCTCCTCACGCTCGCGATGCTTGCAGTTGGGGTAGTGCAGGCGCTCACCACTGGCCTTCGTCGGTACTGCGCGTTTCGTATCGCACTAAGAACCGAGACCGACCTCCGTACCCGTCTATTCGCCCACCTACAGCGCCTACATTTCGCGTTCCACGATGAGGCCCAGACTGGCCAGCTAATGGCTAGGGCTAATAGCGACCTTCAACAAATAAATACGGTGGTAATTCTTCTCCCGCTCACAGCGGCGAGCATGCTCACCATGATCGGCGTGCTCACCATCATGATGATGAAGAGCGTTGTCCTAGCAGTGCTAGCACTTGGCCTACTCCCGCTCTTGAATCGCGCGTCTACACGATTCTCATCGCGTATCACGCCCGCGAACCTTGCTCTACAGGAGGAACTCTCCGGTCTATCTGGAGTGGTCGAGGAGTCTTTGTCTGGCATTCGAATTCTCAAGGGCTTTGGTGCCGAGAGATTGCAGGTAAAGCGCTTAGACGACGCCGCCGATGGCGTGCTTAAGCAAGCATTGCGCGCGGCGAAACTACGCGCTGGCTTCATGCCCCTAATTGATCTGCTCCCGACCCTCTCATTGGTCGCGATTATTTGGTACGGCGGGCACTTGGTGTTAGACGGCCAATTGGAGATAGGCGACATTCTCGCCTACAACCTTTACGTATTGATGCTCATCTGGCCTCTGCGCATGGTCGGCATGCTGGTTGCGCAATCATCGAGGGCATCTGCAGCGGCTGGACGGATTCATGAAATTCTCTCGACCGATGTGGCTGTGGATGATCCACTAAATCCGATACCACTCCCAGATGGGCCAGGGAATCTTTTATTTGATGGGGTTTCTTTTGGTTATGGCCCTGGGCGCCTCGTCTTGGATGGCCTGGATATATCTATTACCGGTGGAGAGGCTGTTGCGATTGTCGGGGCAACAGGAAGCGGCAAGACAACGGTGGCGCGGCTCGTCCCGCGTTTCTATGACGTTGCTGCTGGGCGAGTCTCGATCGATGGAGTAGACGTACGCGATCTGCGAGTCAGCGAACTTCGAGATGCGGTTGGAATTGTTTTTGAGGACACCTTCTTATTCTCGGATTCGATTCGTCGTAACATTGCCTTCTCTGATCCCGGCGCCTCCATCGAGACTATTGAACGAGCAGCGCGCCTATCTGGTATTCACACTTTCATTCAGAGCCTTCCTCAGGGATACGAGACACTTATCGGAGAGCACGGATACTCCTTATCGGGTGGTCAGCGTCAGCGCATTGCAATCGCACGCGCCGTGTTACACGACCCGCGAGTACTGATCCTTGATGATGCAACATCTGCGGTTGACCCAAGTAAAGAGCATGAAATTCGAGCGGCACTCGCTGAAGTCATGGAGGGGCGTACGACTCTGATTATCGCCCATCGGCCAGCGACAATCGCGCTGGCCGATCGCGTAATTCTCCTAGATGGTGGGCGCTGTATCGCCTCGGGCACTCATGAGGAGTTGCTTGCTAGCAATGAGAGATATCGCGAGATACTCGCTCGCTCTGACTCCCCAGAGTCTTCGAGTCTGGAGGGATCCGAGTGAGGGGCGGGTGGGTCGAGTCGGGGCCGCTCGATGACGAGTCGCGCATAGACCGTGCAGCCGCAGGGAGAGTGGTGCTGCGTCTTGGAAGAATGCTTCGCCCACAACGTAGGGCGATACTGCGGGCAGTCTTTCTCCTCATTTTTCAGACAGCGGCGTTACTCGCCTCGCCCCTCGTCGTTCGTTACGCAGTTGATGCAGGGCTCGTCGGTAAAAGCGGACGGGCAATAAATATCGCAGCTGTGGTGTATTTGATTCTTGCAGTAACAAGCGCTCTGCTTGGCAGATCTGTCATCTGGGCTGTGAGCCGTATTGGTGAGGACTTCCTACGGTCGCTGAGAGCGCGTGTCTTTAGGCATCTCATTAATCTTGATCTTGGCTTCTTCGAACGTGAGAAGACCGGGCGCCTTGTCGCTCGCATGACCTCCGATATTGATGCATTGCAGGAGTTGGTTTCCCAAGGGCTAGTGATGTTCGTACAGAACGCTCTCATCTTCGTCGGCACCCTCGTGGTTATGAGCCTTCTCTCATGGCAACTAACTCTCTGCACAATTATTGTCGTGCCTCCGGTGATTTTTGCCAGCCTCTGGTTCCGCAAGCGATCTAATACTGCGTACCTCGAAGTGCGCGACCGCGTTGGCACCAACCTCTCAACGCTCCAAGAGGGGCTTGAGGGCGTGCGAGTAGTGCAGGCATTTGGGCGCGAGGGCGGGTTCATCGAGCGCTTCGAAGAGACGAACGAAGCGCAGTATGACGCAAATATCGCTACAGTAAATATCGCGACTCGATACTTTCCGTTCGTGGAATTTATAGGTGTTGTTGGGCTTGCAGTTGTTGTGGGTGCCGGTTCATACTTTGTGGACCGAAACATCCTCGAGGTCGGGACCGTGCTCGCGTTCGTGCTCTATCTCAACAACCTCTTTGAGCCGATTCAACAGTTAAGTCAGCTATACAACACGGTTCAGTCCGCTGCGGCGGCTCTTAACAAACTCTTCGGACTGCTTGATACTCCTAATTCTGTGCCAGAGAAGCCAGGGGCAATCGACCTGCCGCTGGCCGGAGCAATGATGGTCTCGGGAGTGGCCTTCGCCTACGGAGGTGGTCCCCCCGATACGGATGGCGTATCGCACCCGTTGGGGCCGATAGTTCTCAATGACGTCTCTATCACTGTTGCTGCGGGGGAGCGCGTCGCCCTTGTCGGGCCTACAGGGGCAGGGAAATCAACGCTCGCAAAACTCATGGCTCGCTTCTACGACCCAATCGAGGGTGATGTGAGTTTTGGCGGCGTCTCCCTGAGGGATGCAACTCGCAGATCACTAAGAGAGCGCATTGCAGTGGTGCCGCAAGAAGGGTTCTTGTTTGCGGGAACGGTGCGCGACAACATCCGCGTTGGGTCGCCGGAAGCAAGCGACGCCGATGTGGATGCTGCAGTCGATGCACTTGGGTTACGCGAGCACTTTGAGTCATTCCCTGAGGGGCTCGATACTGAGGTGCGCGAACGCGGCTCCCGCCTCTCTGCAGGCGAGAAGCAACTCGTCTCGCTTGCAAGAGCAGCACTCGCCGACCCGACAGTGTTGGTGCTCGATGAAGCAACATCTAATCTTGATCCCGGTACCGAGCTTGAGGTCGAGCGGGCGCTTGAGGCATTGACGCAGGGGAGAACTGTGATTGTTGTTGCGCACCGTCTCTCCACTGCGCAGCGCTGCGACCGCGTGGCAGTCGTTGCCGATGGTCAAATTCTCGAGATTGGCACGCATGATGATCTCGTCTCGCGAGGTGATGCATATGCAGCGCTATTCGCGGCTTGGACTAGAACCGAGTAATTAGTGCTGCGCTGTCTGTCCTCTATTGGAGGATGACTACAGGCTCTAGGCGATGTGCAAACCGCCTTAGGGTCTGCATGACGGCAACCCCAACTACGAGAATGATCACTGCATTGGCAAGCGCCCCTGCAGCGTCCCAGGCAAGTGATGTGCCTACATAGAAACCCCAATACCTCTGCAGCGTCTCGGAGAATGAGAGGCCGGGCTCCCAAGAGAGTGCTCCGCCATCTCTTACAAATGGCCAGAACCAGAGATTAAGAATCGCTCCGTATAAGAAACCCCAGACCCATCCATAGGCGGCGAGGAGAATTATCTCGACGCGCTTCTCCATCCGCTGCGTCACGATCCCCAGAAAACCAGCACCTGCTCCCATCCATCCGAGAGCAAGCATCTGGAACGGAAGCCACGGACCAATTCCCCCTGTTACCAAAGCGCTTACAGACATCGACGCAAGACCGAGGAGCATTCCAAAACGAGGGCCAAATGCAGCACCGGCGAGGATAATAAGAAAGAAGATTCCGCTTCCTCCCCCAGGTAAATCAAGTAGACGTAGTAGTCCTGAAGTTGCAGCAAGCACCCCAAGAATTGCGACAGTCGCGCCGTTCATCGTGCCTCGGCGAATCTCTAGTGCCAATGCTGCAAGGACAATTACTCCAACAAGCGCTGCAAGAAGTGGTGCATCCCCTGCGTGGGCGGAGTTCGGTAGCGCATCTTGGGGCAACCAGAACGGGTAGAGAAATGCTGCGATGCCGAGGAGTGTTATGAGCAGGTAGACAAGGCGTGGTCGTGAAGCGCCTAATCCGAGACTGCGGCGCTTGACTTCGGTCGTGGATGCCACACTCACTCTGCAATCACCATCTCTACCTCCTCAACGGTAAGGAATGGCGGCAAGACTCTTAGTACTTGAGGTGCAAACAGCGATCCAGATAGCACATGGCGTGCATCCCCCTCCGCGACTATCTCACCATCGCCGAGCACGGTCACCCGCGTAGCGCATCGAGCAGCGAGTTCAACATCGTGCGTAGCAAGCACAACTGCGCCCCCGCGTTCGGCATGGGAACGAACGCAGAGTTCTAATGCGGCACGCGATGCAGCATCCATTCCGCGTGTTGGCTCATCAAGGAGAAGAACCTCGGCACCACCAATTGCAACGGCTGCAATTGCAACGCGCTGCCTCTCACCGCCAGAGAGTCCTCGCGGATGGCGATGCTCAACCTCTCGCAGTCCGAGCGATTCAAGCCAGCAATCTATGGCACCTTCGTCGCGAGGCTTCCCAAGAAGGCGGAGCGTCTCTGCGAGTTCATCTCGCACTGTCGGTGCGAATAGGAGCGTGCCTGGGTCTTGGGGGACATACGCGATGCTTGAGTTCCCGACAATCTCTCCTGAAGTTGGAGAGATGAGGTTGCTAAGAGCACGAAGAAGAGTGGTCTTACCAGAGCCGTTTCGCCCTAGGAGTGCAATGACATCTCCTGCAGCAATCTCCATGCTGACTCCGTGCAGAACCCTTCGGCGGGAAATGTCGACTCGTAGATCCTTAGCCGAACGCAGGGTCTCGCCGCGCGCTGGACGATGATCGGCGGGAGCCTTGAGATCTACGCCAAGGCGCGTGGCCGTCGCACGTGCATCGCGTACAGTCAATGGCAATTCAGACCAACCGAGCGCGCGCCCTAAGCGAGTAACGCTCGGTGCGCCTGGGTAGCGGCCGATGACAGCCGCGGTTGCGTCGGGACCATCAGTTATTTCCCCACGAGACATAACGATTGCGCGGTCTGCGATTGGTGCTGCGCGCTCAAGCCTGTGCTCAGCAAGCAAGACCGTCGTCCCAAGGTCTGCATTGAGGCGCGAGAGCGCTGCCAGAACATCGTCTGCTCCCTGGGGATCTAGTTGCGATGTTGGTTCGTCCAAGACCAATACCGAGGGCGCTAACGCGAGCGCGCCAGCGATAGCGCATCGTTGGCGCTCGCCACCGGAGAGTGTCGCTGGGGATCTATCGCGAAGGTGAGCGATGCCTAGCGCATCGAGTACCTCCTCAACCCTGCGTCGCATCGAAGCCTCATCTAATCCAAGGTTTTCTAGAGCAAAGGCAACGTCATGCTCAACGCGGTCGACAACAAATTGCGCCTCAGGATCTTGATGTACAAACCCAACAATGTCTGCGAGGTCGCGAGGCAGATGGTCCCGAGTTGATCGGCCGCCCACGATCACCTCGCCGCCGAAGGTTCCACCAGTTGAGTGTGGAGCGAGGCCGTTGACACAGCGGAGGAGACTGCTCTTGCCCGACCCCGAGTCCCCCACAACAAGGAGTACCTCCCCCTCGGCGACGTTTAGGTCTACTCCGCTCAAGGCAGATGGTGAACCTGCAGCTGCGCCTGGGTATGAAAATGTTACTGAACGAAACTCAACTGTGCTCATGGTGTAACCAGTTCATTCGAGTGCGAATCAATGACTGATTCCCATGGCCTTCGAACCATCGGAGCAAGCAGTGGAATGAGTGCGATGACCGGGAGTAACCCAACCTGCGGCCACGCGAGAGGAGACGCGCTCCATGTAAGCGTGTCGTTGCCATAAATAGTTAGAACCCCAAGGGCTGCTGGCGCTATCCATGCAAGGGCGACCATGAGCGCGTCTGCTTTTGTGATGCGTCTGCGCCGGTACCTTGCTCGCGCTGTGGAGCGTGACGCAACCGCAACCGCTGCAATGATTAGCGCCCCGCCGCAGAGACTAAAGACCGCAGCGGAGTTCGTCGAACGGCCAATTAACGCTACAAAAGAAGCCGCTAAAGCCAATAAGCCTGCTAGTCCGAGCCACCCTGCGATGCGTTCTCCTCTGGCCGGTTCACCATGGGAGAAACCGCGCGAATCCATAGATTCAGCGAGCGATACTGCTCGCTCTAATCCGCGCTCAAGTACCGGAACCACTAGGCGCAAAGACCGTGCTCTACGCACGACGCGTCCGCCGGTCCGGGCTCTATCAGCCTCGCGAACAGCGTGCACAGACTCGATGGTCGAGGGAACAAATGCGAGAGCGACTGTTATAGCGATACCGGCCTCGTGGAATGCGCGCGGAGCAGACTGCACCAATTCATAGTGCGAGATAACCGCGTTGAGTGCTCCGAATACTGCCATCACGCCAATGATCGTAAAACCCGCGACTAGAGCATCGAGAATTACTCCAGTCTCTATTGTTCCTCCGAGCGTGAACCCGCCAAGAAGTTGGGGAAGTGTTGCCTCAGGTATAGAGAACAGAATCCTCTCGCCTGTGTGTGTAGTTAGAGCAGCGAGAACGACACGTATCAGCGAAAAGATGACGCCGAGAGCAAGAAGCGCTGGGAACGCGCGCTTAAACGGCCCGTCAACCGCATGTGTCTCTACTGCAAGCGCGCAGATGGAGACAATGATTGCGATGTAGACAGGGCTCGGCGCCAATTGAACGCTCATCGCTGCAGCGAGCGCCCAGCCGAGCCATGCAACGGCATGCCAACTAGAGCGCATGGCGTGCGCTTGCTTGATCTCTTGAGCCTCAGACAATTTTCTTCACCCTGATGTTGATTCCTATTCTTGGACCCCACTAGGGTGCCTCTTTGACAGCGGTCGCGCACAACCCCGGACGGTTTGCGCGATTCTGACCCGGTTCCGCCGGGCCAGAGTGGGGAAAGCCGGTGAGAGACCGGCGCTGACCCGCAACTGTAAGCGAGAACCCCTCGGGGCCATCGTGAGCCAGAATGCCCGCCACTGTCCCCCGGTTTACCGGTGTTTCCTAGTGGAACTGCCCGTCATGCGGGCAGGTTGGTTTAGGCCTCGCGGAAATGGGCCTTGGAGGAAGTCATGGTTCTTCGTCGTATCTCGTTACCCCTATTTAGTGGCGCCCGCATTAAGGGCCTACTAGTGGTCTCTTCTTTGTTGGCCGGGTTGGCGGCCCCAGCATTCTCCCCTGCGGCCGCCGGTGCAGCCTGTGCGCCGGTCCCGTCTGCCGCCACATCCTCAATGAGGGTGGTTTCCTACGAGAGCAGTGCTCAGTCGGCAGCTGCGTGGTTGCGTCTTCAGCAACTCCCTGATGGCGGTTTTGAGATGGCCGATTTTCCTGGCTTCGAGACCCCGGATGCGATTCTGGCTCTGGCGGAGGCCGCCCAGACAACGAGCACTTGGTCGACCGCTGAGGCGAGAGCAGGCGTTGAGTCTGCGTCGAATTGCGGATTGACTGCACTCGACTGGATCGATGACTTCGCCGAGGCAGGCCTTGAAGCGGGTGATGCGGCGCGTATGGTGATTTTTGTTGGGGCTCCGTTAGGGCTCTCTAGCACTGCTTTTGATCCTGGTAATGATGGCAACCCGATAAATCTTAAAGAGATTATGGCTAGCGCAAAAAGTGGGGGTTCTTATGGAACCTTCGGAGGCACGCTCTGGGTTGCAACCGCTCTACGACTGCTAGGGGATCCAGTAGCGCGTGACACCGATACGTATATTCGTGCCGGCCAGCACACAGATGGATCATGGGATTTCTCAGGCGATTTAAGTACTGAGACTCCATCCGAAATCAATACAACTGCGCTCGCGATGATCGCCCTTGTGGCTTCCGGTGCGGGGCGCGACGACGCGGCCTTGCGTAACGCCCTTGGGTACCTTGCCTCTCGGCAACAGTCAGATGGAGGCTTTAGAGAAGCATTCAATGGCGATGAGGTAACCAATCCGAACGCGACAGCGCTAGCAATTCTCGCTATTACCGCTGCCGGGTGGGACCCCGATGATGACTTGTGGAGAGCTGCAGGACTAACCGGTTACGCCCCAGTCGTAAACGCTGCCTACGTGTCCCTGCGTGATGCACTACGCGCAAGCCAGACAGGGGATGGGAATTACGCAAGTCCGTATGACATTTATGGAGTAAATACCTTTGCTACTACCGGTGGAATACATGGGATGTTGGCGAACTGGATTGGCGAATCTTTTGCCCTGGCAAACGAGACTGTGACAACAACTACAACAACGATTCCTGTTGTTAATCTCCCTGTGGGAGCAACTCCAGAAGTGGCCGGTGGAAAACTCGCGAACACCGGCGGAGTGATATTCCCGCTCGGTTTGCTCGGTTTTATGTTACTTCTCTCTGGTGCGGCGCTAGTCCGCCTCAATAAGAGGCGGGTGAATGCTTAAGAATCTGCGCATAGGGCGTCTCGGTGTTGCTCTGGCGGCTGCGTTTGGAGCAGTGTCTTTCGCAACCCCGGTTGCATTCGCGGCTCCATCTCTCCATAGGGCCGCAGTTATTGTCGAGACCGGAAGCGGGACAAATCGTGTTGTAATTGAGTTCACAGAAGACTCAATTACAGGGATTGAAGCGCTACGTCGCGCAGGTGCTGAACCCGTTGTCTATTCATACTCAGGTGTCGGCGGCGCAGTCTGTCGACTCTTCGGAGTTGGGCGCGACTCGGGCGCCGATTGCCTCGGTGGAGCAGGTGGAGACGCGCGCTACTGGGCTTATTATCGATCCCCATCAGGTACGTCATCTTTTAAATACTCAAATGTCGGTGCTGGGAGTACAACGGTTCGCGATGGTGATGTGGAGGGCTGGCGATTTGGAACAGGTGGAGCACCAGCTTTTGTGAGCATCTCGACAATTCTCGGGGTCGAGACTTCAACAACAACCTCGACCACTGCAGCGCCGCCATCCGCTCCAAAAGACACCTCCAATACTCCAAGTTCTGGGAATGGAGCACCTATAACTTCGACGAACCCGATACTGGGCCCTTCGGGTCTTGGGTCTGAAGGAATTGATGACGCAACGATTGGTAGTGAAGGTGCAAGCGGTTTCTTGAATGGCTCGCAGGGCTCGAGCCCTAAAGATCGCTCTATAAGTGGGGTGCCTGCGGCAGCAGTGCTTAAAGCCCCAGTAAAACCATCGGGAAGTGGACCGGGTTCGCTAGTGCTTCTTGCCGTTGGTTTGTCGGGGCTCGCAGGGTGCGCAATTTGGGCACGTAAGGCAAGGGCTAGGGCAGCCTCGCGCTGATTAGCGAGAGAAGTGTAAGGGCGAGTCTGCTGGTCAAAGTGCGCCGCGCGCGCCCTCCTACTACCGTGACACCCTATGGCGAATAAGCGCAGACCAACTGCGACATCAGACTTCGGCGCGGGCCGACGTGAGAGCCATGACTCGAGCGCCTTTTACGAGCGCTTTAGTGCCCCAATTCTCTCGAGCGATGACACGATCAACGAATGCACCGTCGCTGATTCAATTATCTGTGGCGATGCTCGCGATATGTCAGCGGTACCGGATTCATCTGTTGCGCTTGTTATTACCTCGCCTCCTTATTTCGCCGGCAAGCAGTATGAACTAGAACTCGGTGAGGGTGGGATACCTGCTTCATATGTTGAGTACCTAGAGATGCTGCGAGATGTATTCGCAGAGTGCGAACGCGTGCTGCAGCCGGGGGGTCGAATGGCGGTTAATGTCGCCAATCTTGGCCGACGTCCATACCGCTCGCTAGCTGCGGATATAACAACAATTCTGCAGGATGATCTCGGGCTCTTGCTGCGCGGCGAGGTCGTGTGGGTTAAAGGGGAAGGCGCCTCGGGTTCGTGCGCGTGGGGATCTTTTCAGAGCGCTGCCAACCCAGTGCTCCGCGATCTATCCGAGCGCGTTTTACTCGCATCTAAGGGCCGATTTGATCGTGCCATTACACGCGCTAAGAGAGAGAAGCAGGGCCTACCGTTTGAGAACACAATCTCGCGTGAGGAGTTCATGGAGGCGACCCTAGATGTTTGGCGCATCGCCCCCGAGAGTGCAAAGCGCGTTGGCCACCCGGCGCCTTTCCCAATCGACCTTCCAGCTCGCCTCATACGCCTATATACGTATCGTGGAGATGTCGTGCTTGATCCATTTATGGGGTCAGGCACTACAGCGGTTGCGGCTGTGCGCAATGACCGCAGGTATCTAGGTTTTGAGATGGATCCGCAATACGTAGAGCTGGCCGAGAAGCGAGTCGCAGCGGCCAAAGAAGTTGGCCCAATAGACGCCCCGCCTGCCGCTGATCCGCTCTAATTTCCAGCCATTTTGTCATCGCGTCGTAACCTGAGCATGTGATCTCAGTCCT
>Ga0209086_10001013_pt1 | contig 23243 bp, 24 predicted proteins | sample M_130207_XF_Meta_FD_187312 | JGI IMG/M metagenome (GOLD analysis project Ga0209086, IMG submission 187312) | Freshwater microbial communities from Lake Montjoie, Canada to study carbon cycling - M_130207_XF_MetaG (SPAdes) (version 2) | ecosystem: Environmental > Aquatic > Freshwater > Lake... | reverse complement strand
CTTTTTGCAGTTGGATGCGCGTCTTGTCCAAGGACTCGCCGGGATTCACTTTGCGGATCTTGATGCCCATTTCGTTCTCGGAGCCGATACGTGCTTCCATGACTTGCGAAGTCGTACGATCCACCAGCACGGCGACGACACCACCGTCGATCTCATAGATGCCGGAGAGGCTCAGGTTGTCGGCGAAATTCGGTCCGGTTGGGGCATCTGGAGAGGGCAGGTCTTTAGTAGTAAAGATGGAGCGTTCCCACAATGCGGCGTAGTGCTCCAATTTCGGAAACGGCACCGGTTCCTTATCTTTGTTGGGCTCTTGGGCAGATGAACCCTTAGCGATCAAGATCGCCAGACTGAGAACGGCAAGCTGGGTGGTAAGCGTTTTCATGGTTAGTTCGCCTTAGTGACCTTGGGCACGGTTTTCTCGCGGTAGAATTGCGTGAACTCGACTTCGCAGTTCACGGTCTTATTCGTGCCACTGGGATTGATGAGCAGTCGGCTGATGCCAAGAAAACTCTGTGGCTGCTGCAAGGCATGCAGCCAGACAAAAAAGGCCTTCTCCGACACGCCGGCGAGCGTGATCTTCACGGCGGCGTGGTCAAAATAGCCGAGCGTTTCTTCCACGGGCAGACCATCGGGTCCGAGCACCTTCGCCTCTTCGATGAATTCCTTGCCGCCGATACTGAGGCCAAGTTTTTCCGCCTCGGCGGTGATGGCTTCGAGCAGCTTCGCGGAGGCCTCCTGACGGCTGGTGAAGCCGGGCACCTTCTCCTCCAGCCAACCATACTTGTCCGCCCAGTCCGCGCCCTGCGAGATGGCGAGATTCATTTCCGCGAGGCGATCACGCAGCGATTCATTCTCCTCACGGATGGCCATGTAGTTCTTGAACGCGAACGTGAGTCCGCCGCCGCCGATGATGACGAGGAACAGGAAGGCGAAGACGCCGAGCAGCACTTTCTCGCTCTTCTTCATTCGCCGCGTGCTCCTTTCATTTCAAAGGTGGCGCTGTTGTCACTGGCAATGACCGGCGCGGGAATTTCCCAACCGAAAGCACTCAGCGCCTCGATCTCGGAAGCTTCCTTGGTGTATTGCAACGCGAGTGAAGCGTTCGGCATGCGACCACGAATGCTGATGCGGTCCGGCGTCCATTCCCAATGCGTGATGCTGGCCTCCTTCGATGACTCCGGCTCCATACAGTGCAACAGCACCTGCTGCGGCCACGTGGAGGGATCAACTGCCGGCGCAGCCTCTTGCCAAGCTTTTTTGTGATCCATGACCCGCGAGGCGCGAGGTGTGAGTTCAGCGACTTTTTCACGCAACATCGTGCGTTCCTGCAAGGCGAGCGAAGTTAGCGTAGCAACGAGTGCAATCGCCGCGGTGATCACCGCACCGACGGTGAGCGCCATGAAGCGTGTCTTTGCCCGACTTGACTGGCTTTGACGCGCGGCAATCACATCCTGCGGCATGAGCAGGCTGGAGCCACGTGTCGGCATCGTCGGCGCGGGCATATCGCAGCGGTAAGCAGCCAAACCGGTGACGCGTTGAATTTGCGCGATGTCGCCCTCATCAATCCAGAGCACGATGCTTTCGAGACGACCGAGCACGCCTTGGAAACCGAGCTGAAGACAGATGTTGTTTAACTCAGCCAATGCGTTGGCATCAAGTTTATTGGCGGAGAGCGGCGTGCAATAGATCAAGTGCGCGCCGCTGGTGATGGCGATGACGAGACGATCCAGCTCACGGAAAATCGTGATGCTGTTCTGCACGAGCTGATAACACAGCGCGTGCAGCGTGACCTCATCCGGCAGGCGTGTCGAATCACGCAGCGGCACTGGCTGATCTTTGAGAGCGATAATGCGCGCCAGATACGCGCCTTCCTTACCCTGAAGGTTCCGCACTTGCACACTCACTTCATCGTCTTCGGATTTGACGCCCATGCGTTCCAAATGCAGCAAGGCCATGCTGCGGAGATGCTCGGGTTGGCCTTTGAGCCACGCAGGCAGCACCCAAAAATGCGTGGCGGTCAGTGCCAGCACTCGACGCTGCACATCTTTGCCAAAAACGCCGCCCTCGACGGTCTGTTCGCCATTGAACTGACATGATGCGCCCTCCGCACCAACCCAGCTCTGCCAGGTGCGCGTCGAAGGCAGCAGAAGCTCGCAGGATGGTTTACGTGTCTTTGCCATGTGCAGGAATTTCGCCACGCCAGATGGCCTGGCCACCTTGCGTGATGAGGATGAGTTTGCGTTGCAGCGGACCGAGCGAGCCGACGCTCTCGATGCGGCGGATCGGCCCGGCGAATTGAATCCATTGCGTCAGTTGCGCGACGATCTGCGGATGAAACACACCGAGCATCTGCGCCACCTGCGGCACACTGCCCAGGCGCTGATCGTCCTGCGTGCGAATGGCGCCATCACGCCCGGCACGGAAGGTCAGCAGCGGCTGCACCCGCTCCATCGGCACATCAGCGAGCAGGGAGATGAGTTCGGGACGTGCGTCGTTGATATCCACCCGGCCATCGCCAAAGACAGTGAACCATTCACGCCAATCAGGATGCTCGGCATTGACGATTTCCATGCCCCGCACGTTCAGCATTTCTTCGACTTCTTTGAATGGACGATTGAATGGCATGCCTTCGAGGCCAATCTTCTGATACTCGCGTTTTTCAGCACCGTTGAGGCTAACGTTTTCGTCTTCATCGACCCAATCCTTCAACGCATCACACAACGCGGCGACAAACTCAGGCTTGAATCCCCAACGCGTAAACAAACGGCGCAGCAGCACTTTATCGCCCGTTTGCACGAGGTGATTGACGTTCAAGCGGGCTTCTTCGGCCACGAGCGTGACATTGTAACCGCCGCCATCATTCGAAGTGAAGTGCAGCAACGGATCATCCTGCTGAATCGCCGGATGCCGGGCCACTTCGAGGCCCATTTCGGCATATCGTTTCGCGAAAATGCGCCCGCGCATCATGCGAGTAAACTCCGTATCGGCCTGTAACGACTTCGCGCCGGCAAACATGACCATACCCAGAATCGCAATCATCCAGAACACCGTGATAAGCGCGGAGCCGTGGTTGTTGAGGGTGCTGGAACGTAGATGCGTCACGAATACGATGAGTTATTGGTTAGGTGTCGGCGTCGAGGGTTGCGGCACAGAAACCTGGGAAAGGTTGTTGGCAATCCAGAAGGTGTATTCGTGCTCGCGAGGATCAGCGGTGAAGGCGAACTTCAGCTTCATGAACAGCGGTGGTTGCGGGCGTTTCTTTGGATCCCAGCTTGTGAACCATTTCTTTTCGACGGGTTCATAGAACTGCCACTGCATCTGCTTGAGTCCTTCGAGGATCGGCAGTTCGGCTATGGTGCTGAACTCATCCGGTGTGCGGGCTTTCTCGGGATGCTTGAGGTGACGCACGACAAGACTGAGGTCTTTGGTGCCAGGATTGCGTATGATGCCGAATTCGACGGCGTCGGCGAGCTTCAGCGCACGATTCCAAACAAAAGGCATCTTGCCGCCGAGGATGAACAGGTTGCCGGAGGAGCCCCGCGCGGCTTTTTCGACGCCCACGCTGAGCTGGATGCCGGGCGGCATGGTTTCGAGGTAATCACGCCATTGCGTGACGAAGTTGCTGATGCGCGTCTCCGCCACGCGGGCCGTGCTCATGGATTTGCTGACCTGAATGGCCCCGTTTGCAATGCCATAGACGCCACCCAGGATCATGCCGATGAGGGCCATGGCCATGATGACTTCGAGCAGCGTGAACGCGGCCTTAGATCGGGCTGTGGGGCGAATACACATAGGTTTCCATGCTGCGTTTCATGCGCCGCGCGCGCCCGTCGGTGATACATGCTTCGGCGCGGATGCGAAACATGTGGTCGAGCTCGACCTTGTCCTTGGTGATGAGTTTGACCTTCTCAATCGTGGCGCTGGCATCAATACCGTCGGCGGTGGGATTGAAGGTGACGCTGGTGGCTTTGAATTCAGGCTGGTGCGCAACTTCAGCGAGCACGGACTCCAGCACGCGCAGCACCTGCGCTTCCCGGCGAGAGTCATTGGAGGTCTTGGCGATGCCCTCGATGGCCTGCGTCATGCCCACGGACACGAGCGCAAACAGCGCAAGCGCGAGGATGACTTCGAGGAGGGCGAAGCCATGCGCGGATGATGCTGTGTGCGTGTGTTTCATCCTTTGACCTGAATAGATTTGCGTTTCGCGCAGGCGGTGAGCGGATCGAAGCCGATCTCGATCTGACCTGCTGTGCCACTGAGACGAACTTCAATGGGTTCACAAATGCCGGTGGGGCTGAATTCCCAGGCTTCGCCACGTTTGGGCGCGCGGAAGGTGCTTTCGCCAAATCGACGAACTTGCAGCATGCCACTGAACTCCTCGCTGGCACCGAAAGCGCCCGCTGAAAGCTCCATACGCACGGTTTGCTGGCTATTCAGCGCCTGAAGCAGGTTTTGACGTGCCTTGGTTTCGATAACGGCGGCAGCGCGACGCAGCTTGTCCTCACCACGAACACCAGAAATGCTCATTGTCGCGATGCCGATGATGAGAATGCAAAGCGACATGGCGACGATGATTTCCAGCAACGTGAACGCAGAATGAAGCCTGCCGCGCTTAGCAAAGAGCAAGGCAGGTTTGCGATCCGTGATGGATTTGTAATTCGTCATTTACGTAGAACCACTCAGATGTCCCAACTGCCTATGTCGTCCGCGTTGCCCGCAACGCCGTCAGGTCCTGATGAATATACATCGAAGCCAGTTTTGTCTTTGGTGCCGGGACGGCGGTAGCTGTATGGATTGCCCCAGGGATCAATGGGAAGCTTCTTGAGCTTGGGACTCCAATTGTTGGGTGCGGGGCGTCCCGTGGGTTTCTCCACGAGTGCCGATAGGCCCTGCTCGGTGGTGGGCAGGAACATGTTGTCCACCTCATAGGCACGAAGGGCGGAAATGATGCCGCTGATGTGGCCTTTGGAGGTGGTTTTTTTGCCGCCTTCAAGGACGCCGCCAAAATTGACGACAGCCGCGCCGACAAGCAGCGCGACGATGGCGAGCACAAGGATCATTTCGACGAGCGTGAAGCCCGCGGTCGAATGGCGTTGTTGGGTTTGCGTGTGTTTCATGGTGGTTTGCTATTTATTGATGCTGGAAATGGTTTGGAAGATCGTCGTCATCATGAGGTAGGCCATGAGGCCGACCATGGCGGCCATGAGACAGACGATGAGGGGCTGAATGAGCGCAGCGAGGGTGTCGATTTTTTTGCTCAGCTCACGGTCGAAGCGTTCAGCGGCGCGAGTGAGTGCGGCAGACATGTCGCCGGTCTGCTCGCCGACGTTGACCATGTCGATGAGCAACGGCGGGAACTGCGAGCTACGATCCAATGCGCGTGAGAGGGCTACGCCTTCGCCAACGTGGCGCATCACGCTCTCGAATTCCTGGCGCAGGTAAGGATTGTCGATGGCCTGATGTGTGAGTTGCATGGACTGCACCATCGTGAGACCGTTGCGAAGAAGATTGGTCATCGTCTCAAGGAACTGCACATAGAAACGGGCACGAAAGATGTTTCCAAACAGTGGAATGCGCAGTTTGAAGCGTGCCCACGGAATAGCTGACTCAGGACGGGCGATCCACGCCTTGCCGATGATGTAAATGGCAATTCCGGCAAGGATCATCATCCACCATGTGGCTTTGAAGGTATCGCTTACCTTCAAAATGATCTGCGCGGCGAATGGGAGCGATCCGCCGGTCGAATCAAGCATCTCGGTGAGCTTTGGAATGAGATAGACAACGAATAGCAGTGTGACAGAAAAAGCGGCCACGATGAGAAAGGCCGGATAGAGCAACGCGGAGAGCACTTTCGATTTCAATGCTTGCAGCGCGCGCATGTACTGCGCCTGACGCTTCAAGATGGTGCTAAGAGAGCCGCTCGCCTCACCAGCGGAGACGAGAGCGCAGAACAGCTTGCCAAAGCTGGGGCTGGTGGCAGCAACGGCTTTGGAAAAAGCCATGCCATCGCGCACTTTGCCACGCAGCACGGTGGCGAGTGTTTTGATGCCAGAGAGTTCGCGACGGCGCTCCATCGTGGCGAGCGCAGGCTCAAGCTGGATGCCAGCGCCGACGAGATCGGCAAGTTCTTCAATGAAGAGAACGACCTGCGCGAGTTTAAGCTTGATAGGCCCGGTGATCGTTTCGGTGCTTGTGACGGCCTGCTTTGTTTTGGCGACCGACTTGGTTTCTCCAGCGGCTTCGAGCTTGATGGGCTGGATTTTCTTTTTGCCCAACAACGCAAAAGCCTCACTGCGATCCGACGCAGCGAGTTCGCCGGTGATGAGACCGGCGGGGCCTTGGGCGCTGTAAACGAAGGTGGGCATGGGTTATGCAGCCAGGCGGGTTGGAGTGGCAATGGTGGTGGTCTGCGGATTGTGCTGACGGTCGGAAGCGGCGGTGACGGAGAGCACTTCTTCGATGGTGGTTTCACCGCTGAGGACTTTCTGGAAGCCGTAGCCGCGCATGGGGATGTAACCGTCCTTGATGGCCTGCTTGTGAAACTCGGCGGGATGCGCACGGCTGTTGATGAGGTGCTGCAAGGCGTGCGTGACGAGGCAGACCTCGTAAATCGAGAGACGGCCTTGGAAGCCGCTGCCACGGCAGGCTTCGCAACCGACAGCACGCATGATTTTGCCGGGCAGATGCGAAGGGAAGCCGATGGACTTCAAGTAGCTCTCCTCGACCTGCGTGGGCACCTTGCACAGCGGGCAGAGTTTACGTACGAGTCGCTGCGCAAAGAACGCACGCACGGCGCTGGAGACGAGGAAGGGCTCGACACCCATGTCGATGAGACGCGTGATGCCGCCGATGGCGTCGTTGGTGTGGAGAGTGCTGAAGACGAGGTGACCGGTGAGTGCTGCACGCACGGCGATCTCGGTGGTTTCGAGGTCGCGCATTTCCCCGATCATGACGACGTTTGGATCGCCACGGAGAATGCTGCGCAGACCAGCACCGAAGGTGAGGCCGATCTCTGGTTTTACGGCGATCTGCACGATGCCGGGCATCTTGTATTCAACGGGATCTTCGATCGTAACGATGCGGCGGTGCGTTTGATTGAGATCGGTGAGGAAGGCGTAAAGCGTCGTCGATTTACCGCTGCCAGTGGGGCCGGTGATGAGGATGATGCCGTTGGGCAGCTTGAGCAGTTCATCAACGACCGGCCGGATGTTGTCGGTGAGGCCGAGTCGATTCACGGTGACCTGCTGCTGCGCAAGGAGACGCAGGCTGATGCTTTCGCCCTCAACCGATGGAATCGTGGCGACACGCACGTCGATGGCGAGGCCATCGAGTTCGAGATTGATGCGGCCGTCCTGCGGCAGACGCTTCTCAGCGATGTCGAGTCGCGCCATGATCTTCAAGCGTGCGATGACGGACGCTTGCAGCGATTTGATGTTCTCGGGGACGGCCAGTTCTTCGAGACGGCCATCAATGCGGTAGCGAATGCGCAGGCGGTCCTGCTGCGGCTCGACGTGAATGTCCGTCGCGCGTTGTTCGAGGCCACGGCGGATGATTTGATTCACGAAGCGCACAACAGAGGCTTCTTCGTCCTCGGGTTCATCAAGTACGGTGACTTCATCACGCAAATCCTCCGCGCCCCAGTCAGCGCGACCACGCAAAATCTTCTCGAACGTGTCGGCACCGAGGCCGTAGAGCTTTTGCAGTCCCTCGACGATGCGCGTGCGCTGCCCCACATGCCAGATGACCGGCATCGAAAGGCTTGCGGCCACGCGCTGATGTGCGACGAGGCTCAGCGGATCGAACGTGGCGATGTGCAGCGTGCGCGCTGGTTCGGCGATGTCGTCACTTTGAGTTTCCTCGGTGAAAATGGGCAGCAGACGATGACGCAATGCGATCTCGGCGGGAAGCATGCGTCGCATGCCCTGCTCGGTCGGCTGATCTTCATCCTTTGGCTCCCACCATGGCAGACCGAGGGTCTTGGCAAGGGCCATGAGGAAATCACGTTCACGCACGCCATCGCAGTCCAACACGGCATCAACGAACGACGTTTGATTGAAGCACGCCTCCTCCACCGCCTGCCGCACGGCAGGAAGATCGGCACAGCCGGAATCTGAGAGGATTTGGTCTATGAGGGGCAGCATTTGAAAAGAGGCCTAAACCAGCCTCATAATACCGTATAATTATGGTTATTCATAGAAATGGCAAGTTTTTAATACATCTAAACCATACGAGAAGCCGAAAAGACCTGCCATTTCGCCCCTAAATCCAATCGAACGGGGCTATTTGGCCGCGTTGATTTGGTTCACCATTGCATCCAAGGACTCATTCTTAGTCGCAATCACACCTTTGGGATCGATGAGGTAGAGCGTCGGAAAATTGCGCAGGTTGTAGAGCGTGGTGTTGGGGCCGCTGCTGGTGTTGTCTAGGACATTGCGGAAGCTGACTTGGTAATCGGCGAGCGCTTTTTTGGCCTCGGTCTCGATGTCGGTGTTCACGCCGATGACGGCGGCGTTTTTGTCTTTAAGCTGGGCCGCCGCCTGATTCATGAGCGGCAGAATTCCGTGGCAGGCATGACACCAGCCGCCCCAGAAGATGACGATGACGTGTTTACCACGGTAATCGCTGAGCTTGAAACTGATGCCGTCCGCGTCCTTGCCTTCGATCTCAGGCGCTTCGCAGCCGACTTGGAGGTTCATCATCTCAAAGAGCATCTTGAAGGCGAAGTCGGAGAGCTTGAAGCCCTGGATGGTGACATCGGCGTAGTCGGCGTTGAGCTGTTGGAAGTACTCGAGCGCCCTCGTCTTTGAAGCAGCGGCGGAAACGCGATCAGCGGAGGCATCGAAGTTCTTGAAATGGATGGCCCCGAGAGCATAAAGCGCGGCCGCTTTCTCCTCCGGGTTTTTGTTCTTCTCAATCACAGCAGTGAGCACCGGCTCGGCAGGCAGGCCGTAGTATTCGAGTTGTTTGACCGCCTCGGCGATGCCTTTGCTGCCAGCGAAAGTGGTCCCCAGCATCTTTAGGGCCTCCTGCCCTTCAGGAAAATTCGCAGCGCCAGTCACCAACCAGTTCACCCCTTTCACAACATCCGGTTGATCCAGATTGGCCTGCACCAGCTTCATCATCTTTGTCGCATAGGTCTCAGCGCTGGGAATGCTGGCACGAAACTTATTTTTCTCCTCTTCGGTAGCTGCGGCGATGAGCTTCTGCGTGTTTGCACGCACGGAATTTTCGTACTCGTCAATGATCGCTCGAATTTCCGTGGCAAGCGGTGATGCCGGAGCCTGGGCAAAGAGTGTAGCAATAGACAGAAGCAAGAAGGCGAATGATTTCATGGCGTGTTAGCAAAGCGGACGGCGTGTTCGATTTCGAAGCATCAGCATGCCTGCGGCAAGACAAAGCAGCAGACTGCCAGGCTCGGGAACCATCATGAAGGATGCATGGACATTGTCATAGAAGATTACCGAGGCACCGTAATTTTCCACATGCTGATTGAGTGTGAAGGTCTGTGCTGCAAGGCCGGTGTCGGGAGCTTCTACGCGATATACCACCCCGTCCGTGAGTCCGGTCAGCGGGATGTTGAAACCACCAGCACTGTTGCTAAATCCACTCGCAACCAAGATACCTGTGGTGTCGTTGTAAACATTGACCGTCTCACCCGCAAGCCCTTCACCCGGTGTATAAAAAGCATCTGCAGCGATGGTGTCCTGATAAACTGTGCCGGTGAGGATCGCATCGGCGAAATAGTTTGCTCCATCGAAGCGGAAGTGGGTCGCTAAATGCTGCGTCACAACATAAGGGCCGATGGCATCCACATTAGTGCCTGGAATGGTGATGCTTTGAAAGCCAATGCCCATTTCTTTATATACTGAATTTAACAGCACTTCACGATGCCCTGCTGGATTTTGAATGCCGTTGCCATAACCAGCCAGAGCGCCATTGCCATCACCCCAGTCGATCACAAAGCCCGCGTGGCCATGGATGATCGTATTCGTCGAGGCAAATAAATTCTCCCCAACTTCGAGCCAGTTCGCACTGTAACCGCCACTTTGCACTCGTTGGTCGAGACTCAAACCATCCAGCGTATGCGACTGCTGATCGTTACTGACCATGCGATTTGAATACGTCGTGGCGGACGCATTCAGCGCACTGCTCCAGGCAACCGGTGGCGCGGCAACAAGCGTGGGAAACTGGATCGCGAGATCCGTGGCACTAGTGCCAAAAAAGTTCAGAGCGTTGGCTATGTATGCATCACTGGACTTTGGAGTTCCCCACACGCCGGGTGCTGAAAAGTTAACCAGTTTCTGCAATTCCGACTGTGGATCACTACGGAAGCGATTCGTCAGTTCCAGCCAATACTGCTGCTCCGCAGTTGGTTCTGCGGCAGTCGCATTTCCCTGCGCGGTAAGCAGCAACATTGAGCAGAGCATACAGCCATAGCACTGCCGCCACCAAGGTGGGGAGAAGGCAGTCGAAACAGATGCTGCGCAGGACATGATCACTTAACTTATGGTAATTATACAATTCTGCCAACCTTGTTTCGGCGCATCGCAACGATACGATTCATTACTTTGCGCCGCAAAGTTTCACTTGCGCAACTCACTTTGGCGCGCAAAGTGACCTTCATGAGCACGACCGAAGCCGCCCTGGAGAACCTCCGCATCATCCGCTCCCTCATGGAAAAAGCGCACATCTACCGTGCCGTTTCCGCTCCAGCAGCGCTTACCGGCGGGATCTTGGCGCTTGGCGCATCCGGTTGGCCCGTGAGTCGCGCTTTGGCAAAGAACGCCGAGGCCGTGATGAGCGAATCGACCTTTCTTACGCTCTGGCTCGTGATTCTAGGTATCGCTTCCGCCTTGAACGTCCTCTTGCTCGCCAAGGAAGCCGCCAGCCGCAACCAGCCGTTCGTTTCCGAAGGCATGCGCATGGCGCTGCGGGCTTTTGCACCGCCCATGCTCGTCGGCGGCTGCGTCGGCATCGGTTTGATCGTCTTCCTGCACAATCTCACGCTCGCCGCCCTCATCTGGATTCTCTGCTACGGCCTCGCTCTGCTTAGCACCGCCAGCTTTTCGCCACGTTCCCTGCCCCGCCTTGGCTGGGCCTTTGTCATCACCGGCCTGCTGCTCTTCTTTGCCTGGGCCGCGAACCGCGATGTGGACCTGCTTTCCAGCGATGTGGCGCCCGCCTCGCTCGCCATGGGTCTCACGTTCGGCCTGCTGCATGTCATTTACGCCCTGGCCGTTTTTCTCACCAAGAAACCTGCGGAGGTGCAGCCGAAATGATCGACTTCGATCAAATCGACAAGCTCATTCACGAAAAGGGCCGCCTCTCCATCATGACGCTGCTCTCCACGCGGGGCGAGTGGGCCTTCCAGGATCTCAAAACCGAGCTCGGCATGAGTGACGGCAACCTCATCTCCCACCTCCGCACGCTCGGCACCGCCGGTTACATTAAAGAAAACCGCGACGAGTCCGGCACCCGCCCACGCACCAGCTACGAGCTCACCGCGGACGGCCGCAAAGCCTTCAAAGACTACGTCGAAGTCCTCGGCGAGATCGTCAAAGCCGCCCAGCAGAACTGATTCCCTTCTTTTTGCCAACTCACTTTGTCCCACAAAGCCAACAACACCATGAACATCATCCTAGCTCAACATCACGGCATGTGCTTCGGCGTCCGCGACGCCCTGCGTGCCACCCACACCGCCGCGCAACGCGCCCCGCTAACCATCCTCGGCCAGCTCGTCCACAATCCACTCGTCGATCGCCATCTCGACGCTGTCGGCGCTCAGCGCGGCGATCTCGACGACCTCAACAGCTCATCGACGCACCAAGTCGCCATCACCGCCCACGGTGCGTCCGACAAACATCGCCAAGCCTGGCAGAACGCTGGCCACACCGTCATCGACACCACCTGCCCTCTCGTCAAAAAAGCCCACCACGCCCTCGCAACGCTCGTCAGCGATGGCTACCAGCCCGTCGTCATCGGTCAAAGCCAACACGTCGAAGTGCGCGGCCTCATCGGCGACTTTCCACAAGCCGTCGTCGTGCTTGAAGAAGCCGACCTCGCGCAAATTCCCGCGCATCCACGGCTCGGCATCGTCTCCCAGACCACGCAACCCGTCGAAAACACGCTGCGACTCGTCGGGGCCATCAAACGCCTCCACCGCAGCTCCGAGGTGCGTTTCATCGACACCATCTGCCACCCGACGAAGCAGCGCCAGACCGCGATGGACGACCTGATTCGCGTTTGCGACCACATCGTCGTCATCGGCGGCCGGAACAGCAACAACACGCGCCAACTCGCCCAAAAAGCCCTCTCCCACGGCCTGCGCACGCTGCAAATCGAACGCCCCGAAGAACTCGATCCCGCCTGGTTCCGCGACGCCGGCAACGTCGGCGTCACCGCCGGCACCTCCACGCTCGATGAAACCGTCGATGCCGTCATGCACCGCCTCCGCCAGATCGCCGCCGAACTGCGCACCACGCCCGTCCACGAATTCCTCCGCTCCATGCTCCAAGCCGCCTAACCCAAACCCAACACCACGATGAACACCCAACATTGGATCAACCACTTCGAAGCCAACACGCGCCTCAATCGCGATTTACAGCTCCCAGACGCTCCCTGCGAGCTTCCAGAGCCCGTTCGCACCGCCGTCGCCCATAGCATCGCCATCTTCCAGCTCGGCGAAAGCGGCGGCGGCACGCGTTTGCGTCGTTACACACGCAGCATCGCCTCGCTGGAGAACCTTCGCGGCTACCAGCGTGCCGTCGATCTCTTCGTCGCCGAGGAGCAAAGCCACGCCGCGCTCCTCGCACTCACCGTCACGCATCTGCGCGGCACTTTACTCGAGAAGCAATGGACCAACTCCATCTTCCGCTGGATGCGCGACCTCGTGAATCTGGAGTTCAACATCCAGGTGCTCCTCACGGCCGAACTCATCGCCGAAGTCTATTTCGGTCTCCTCGCCTTGCGCTGCAGCGATCCCGTCGTCCAAACCGTCGCCAAAAAGCTCCTGCGCGATGAAATGGGCCACCTCGCCTTCCAGCGCGACTTTCTCTTTGAGCGCTTGAAGACACTCACTCCCGCCATGCAGCGTCTCTGGCGCTGGCAATTCCAAGTCATCCACTTCGCCACCGCCGCCGTCGTCTCCTGGGACCATCGCGACTGCCTGCGCAGCCTGAACATCACTCCCGCCGACTTCCGCGCACGAGCGATTCGCTGCTGGGAAAACTTCCAATCAAGACTCGAACGCCGTCTGCGTGAATCCGAGACTCAGGCACGCCACGAAGCTGCATCCACACCGGGATACAGCCGTTCCAGCAACGCCACCATGCAGTCACCGGTCAGTTGATTCGTCTGGCGGGAGAGCACGGCGGGCTGCGTGTCCTTTTGCACGCCGGATTTCCACAGATGATCCAGCGCATCGGCATGCAGTTCGGTCACCGCATCAACAGCTTCACGCCAGTGCTGCGGCTGCTCGCTTTCTTTCCACTCACCACGACCGCGACCGAAGTGGCAAACGGCAAGGTATGTCAGAAACGCGAGCTTCACCTGCTCGCGAAAATGCTCGCGTGACCAGCGCAGGCGTTGATCGCTGCCACGCACGAGATTGTAGCTGCGAATCAAGGCGTAGGCCCCAATACCGGAAGCAATGCCACCGAGCAGCGCACCGCCACCGAAAGTCATGCCGCCGAGCTTGAGATCGGCGATGAGTCCACCCATCGCGCCGCCAGCGAAACTGCCCAGCACGCCCCAGATGTTCTCCGAAACGGCCTGCGGCAGATGAAAATGCTCGCGCGCGACTTGGCTGAGTTCGTGTTCGGCCTCGCCCTTCAAACCGTGCGCTTCGATGAGATTGTTCGTCGTTTGCTCGATGCGATCCGCAAGCTGCGTGGCGAGCTTTTGCCGCGCATCGTTATACTCGCGGTTCAATTCATCGCGCTGCCAGCCCACTCGCTCCAGCAGCGTCTCGGAGCGCACATCCACGCCATCAAACAGCGCAGCGGTGAGCTGCTCGGAGATCAGACGCACGGAGGTTTGAAACACGCTCACGTTGCGCTGCGCCCAGGCGCGTTTGATCTGCTGAAAGGTCGGGATTTTGGATCCTTGCATCAGCGGTGCCAGCGAATCCATGAGCTTGTCCTCCTGCACCCAGCAGCGGGCGAAAGCATCCAGCGTCAGCACATCACGCACGACGTTAAACTGCTTCAAATGCGCACGCCACGACTCCAGTTCCGCTGCTTCCAGCGCTGGACTGCCTTGCGTACCGGTTTGATTGAGCAGCACGACGACCGGCTTCTCCACCCAGCCGAGAATTTCCATCTCCGGGCCGATGTAACCCGCCGCCTCGGGCGGTTCAGCGGCATTCACGAGGTAAAGCACCACGTCCGCTTCATCGCGCACATTTTTGAGCGCCTGCTGGCTGCACCACAAAGGCTTGTCGGTGATGCGATCCCAGGTCTGCGACAAAAACCACAGCACCGGGCTGCTCTCACGTTTCAGGCGCTTCATCAAACGTGCGCTGTCGCCAAAGCCAGGCGTGTCCCAGAGGCGCAGCATGAAACCACCGGTCTCAAGCAATGTATGCGATTCGTTAAACAGCGTCACATGCGGTGCATCGCGCACTTCACCCACATCACGGCGCAGCAGCGTGCGAGCCAGCGTCGTCTTGCCAGCGTTCGTGTGCGAAATCAGGCTCAGCGTGATGATGTCGGACGCATCTCGCACGTTCAGTTCTCCATCCTGCTTATCAGGAGGACTGGCGGCTTTGGTTCTGGAGAAGAGAGCAGGCACGAGAGTCAGAAACTTCGGAAACATTACGACACAGGCGGGTTTGCGCGTGCGGATTCTTTGCGCACGGCCACAATCACTTCAGACGCGAGACCTTCGACCATCTGCGACCACAATTGCTCGCGGCCGGCGACTTTTTCTGGCGACCAGCGTCCAGCGAGACTGGTACCATCGAGCAGCACGATCAATTCCGGCTCCGCATGCTTCGTGAGCAGGCGCTGCCGCACATCCGAAACAAGACGCCGCTGTACCTCGGCTTCCGGCGTGGTCGCCATATTGAAAAGCATCACCAAATTCGCCGACACCGGCTGCCATTCAGCCGCAAACTCATCTTCATCGCCTGCCGGGATGCGCACATACTCCGCACGCGCCATGCCGCCAAAACGCTCGCGCACGCCGCGATCCCACACCTCGCGGTGCGTCGGCGTTGGATCCATCGCATGCACCAGCACCTGGATGCGCTCGTTGCCGCCCTCCACCGCCCGAATCAGGCCGCGCAGATAATTGCCCCAGATCAGCGAACGCGCGCCGCGCGTGATTCCCCGCCCACTACGCGCCGCACCGATGCCAGCGAGCAACAGACGCGGCACCACGATCAGCACCAGCATCGTGCCCGCATACAAATGAATCCACGGCAGCGCCGGAGCCGGTTTCGCCGCCTTGCCTGCCGTGCGATGCATGTCCTCGATCTGATCCAGCGGCACTGGCTTGCGTAGCACGGTCGAAGCCGGCTTGAATAAGGTTTCAAAGAACGCACCCGCCTGATCCTTGCCCAGCAGCGTGCTCTCCCACACCGCGCGATACTCCCGCGACCAGCCGCGCGCATACAGTGCCACCGCACCACCGATCGCCAGCAGCGCCGCCGCCACATGCAGCCACATGCGCAGCCGCATCTGCAAACGCCGCCATGCCAGCGGCCACGCGAGTTCTTCAAAACGTGCGCGCACGGCGGCGGCCACACCGCTTTCGACCTCCTTCGAGGCCTTGCCCGCGCGCGAAATGCCATTGGCCAAAAACTCCGCCAGCCAGCCGCCGTGTCCTGCCACCGGCGACGCAGGCATCAGCTCAAACAGAATGCCCAACACGATCACCACCGCGTTCCAGGCCAGCAAACCGACCAGCGGCAGCGCCAGCAGGTTGAACTCGCTCGATTGGCCCAAATCCGAGAGCCAGTAGCCGGTGATCAACACCAGCGCCCAACCAATGAGCGCCCAGGACCAGCGGCCCTGCGGCACACGCAGCAGTTCCAGCACGCGGATCAACTCGCCACGCCAACCGATGGCCTCGCGCTCCAACCACTCGGCCCGTTTGTCCAGAAACGACTCGGAGCGTTCGTCCAGCGCATCGCCTTTGATCTCCTCGGAGGCCAAACCGGCCCGCGTGTGCGCCGTGGCCTCGCGACGACGCTCCGCATTGACGAGAACGCCATCGGCATCGCCTTCTTCAAGTGCGCGCCATTTCAGCACGCGCTGCCATTCATTCCAATCCATGCGGGGGTTGTTTTGAGCACACTAAACGCGGCTTCGGCTGGATTCCAAGCGTGCGATGCGAATCATACCTTCGAATCTATTTCCAATCTTCCTCCGGCCATGCGCAGATGCAGGTGCCCAAGCGCCGCCGCCTCGCTGCTGGAGTGGGTGACGTGCAAGACAGTGAGTTCATGCTCGGATTGCACACGCTGGAGCAGCGACACGGCCTCGGCGCGCATGCTTTCATCCAGCGCGGAGAGCGGTTCGTCGAGCAGCAGCAGCTTGGGCTGTGCCGCCAGCGCACGAGCGAGGGCCACGCGCTGCTTTTCACCACCGGAAAGCAGGTCGGGCAGGCGATTGAGCAAATGGGTGATGCCAAACTGCTCGGCGAGACGATTCACGCGCTGGTTGAGCTCTTCAATCGGCATGCCACGCAGTTTCGGCGCGAAGCCGATCTGCTCCCGCACACGCAAACCTGGAAACAGCGCCAGATCCTGCGGCACGTAGCCGATGCCACGCTCACGCGGCTCCAGATGCGTGACATCAACGCCATCCAGGAGCACACGGCCTGAAGTCGGCTTGCGCAGGCCGCACAGGATCTCCAGCAAAGTCGTTTTGCCACAGCCGGTCGATCCCATGAGCACGGCATAGGTGTTGGCAGGAATGGCAACCGTCACGTCCGCCAGGATCGTGCGGCCCGCGACCTGCCAGGTAAGTTGTTCGAGCTGAATCATACTTTTTCCCCCGTCGCACGCACCACCACCAGCACCAGCACGGCCAGCAGCACCATGAACAAACTGACCGCCACGGCGGCTTCGAGATTTCCCACGCTGAGTTCGAGCCAGACGGTCGTGGGCAGCACCTCCGTCTTCATCCGCGTGGCACCGGCGAAGACGAGGATCGGCCCGAACTCGCCCAAACTGCGCGCCCAGGCGATGCAAAACGCCGCCACCATGCCCCGCCGTGCCGCTGGCAACGCCACATGCCACAACGCTTGAAACCGCGTGCAGCCCAGCGTCAGCGCCACATCCTCCGGTCGTGCCGAGAGATGCTGAAACGTCCCGCGCATCGTGCGAATCGCGAACGCCGCCGCCACGACGAACTGCGCGAGGATCACACCGCTGATTTGATAGGTGAAGGGAAAACCGGGAATGTGCAGCGTGTGCTTCCAACGATCATCAGGCATTGGGATCACCCGTGACCGTGGGGCGAATTCATCCTCCCCAACGCTCTTGAATTCGGGCTCAGGACGCCAAGACTCAGGAACCTCAATCACAGGTAGATTCACATCGAAGCCGTTCTCGATCACTTTGCCGATCTTCGTCTGAAAAAAGATCAGCAAACACAGCCCCACCACGAGCGGCGGCAGGATGATCGGGATGTCCAGCGCCGCATCCAGCCAGGACTTCCCACGAAACTCCCGCCGTGACATCAGGTAGCCCACCGGCACCGCCAGCAGCAGCGCGAATCCTGCGGCCAGCGAGCACGTCACGAGACTCAACCACGTCGCATGCCGGATCTCCGATGACATCAGCACCTTCAGCCACGACTCCAGCGTGCTATAGGAAGCCGTCGCTCCCAGCAGCAGCGCCCAGAAGAGAAGATAGCCCGCCGTGATCAGGGCCAAGACCAGCCAGCAGAGATTGGAGCGGTTAAAGGACATGCAACGGGAACGGCCAAGCCAGATGAATACCACTCATTCTTTTTGATCAACTCAAACCCAGCCGTGGCTCGAAATGATTTTGCGGATGATGTCGCGTCGACGTGCGGGTGAAACTGCGCCACGCAGGACTGTCAGATGGCCGCGCGGCACGGAATAGACGAGGTCGCAGCGGCAGAGCGTGCTCCAGTCAAGCCCGTCCGCGCCATTGAGCACGACTTCGTGAGGCGCTGGAACGCTGCCAGCACGAAGCGTGGTGCATAGCAGCACTTCAACCGTGTCTTTTCGTTCCACGCGCAGCGGATGGGAGATGATCACGGCGGGATGCTCTCCCGCGCCGGGGAAGGCATAGGTTCTGATCTCCCACTGCTTCATGATTCGGGTCCGGCCAGTCCGGCCAGAGACTGCTCCACTGCTTCCCACGCTGCATCCGCCGCATAAACCTGATCAGCCTCATCCTGACTCAGCGGGGCGGGATTGAGCCAAGTGACCGATTCATCGGCTGCCAGACGCCGCACCGCCTCTGCCACCGCTTCATCGCGGCTGGTGAAACGGCCCAGTTCAATCAGGCGATTGAGAAAACTGTCTTGTTCTATCGGCAGGGTGATCGTCATGGCGAGACTGTATTACCAACCATGCTGCCATCCCAAGGACGACAGTCAAGATGGATGCTGGCAGCTTTGTCGAGATGAGCGCACCCTCTCGCACAGTCACAGCGGCCTTTCGTTACCACACGATGTCCTGCCCGATTTTCTCGTCGAGCCACTTGCGGAGCTTATCGAGACCTTCGCCGGTTTCGGCGGAGACGGGGTGGATTTTGATGCGTTTGAAGCGCTCTTTGAAGTGGACGAGGTTTTCGGCGGCCTCGGGGAGGTCGATCTTGTTGGCGAGGATGCACCAGGGGCGTTTGGCGAGTTCGTCGGAGTAGAGGGAGACTTCTTTGCGGACGATTTCTAGGTCGGAGACGGGATCGCGGCCTTCGGAGCCGGCGGTATCGACGACGAAGAGCAGGACGCGGCAGCGCATGATGTGGCGCAGGAAATCATGGCCGAGGCCGATGTTTTGATGCGCTCCTTCGATGAGTCCGGGAATGTCCGCCAGCGTGCCACGACGCGAAGGGCCGAACTCGATCACGCCGACCATCGGTTGCAGCGTGGTGAAAGGATAGTTCGCGATCTTCGGCTTCGCGGCGCTGAGTTTGGAGAGCAGCGTCGATTTGCCTGCATTCGGGGCACCGACGAAACCGGCATCGGCGATGCTGCGGAGTTCAAAGTGGAAGTCGCCTTCCTCACCAGCGGTGCCGGGGGTGAACTCACGTGGAGCCTGATGCGTGGAGGTCTTGAAGTGGACGTTGCCCTTGCCACCCTTGCCGCCTTTGCAGAGCACGAAGGTGGAGTTGGTCTCGGTCAGATCGGCCACGGGCTCGTAGCGCGTGACGAGTTCATCGGTGGCGTTGTCGTATTCCTGGGTGATGCGGCTGACGAGCGTGCCGGGCGGCACCTTGTAGGTCACGTCCTTGCCGCTGCGGCCCGTGCATTGCGTGGCACCGCCTTTGGCGCCGTCTTCGGCGAGGAGGCGGTTGTTGAAGACATAATTGCGCAGGCTGTCAGTGCTGGGATCGACGAGCAGGATCAAACTGCCACCGTTGCCGCCATCGCCGCCATCAGGGCCGCCTTTGGGACGAAATTTACCTCGGTGGAAGTGCGCACTGCCATCGCCGCCCTTTCCGGCACGCGCATGAACTTTGATCTGATCGACAAACATGGCTTCGACATAGCTGGAGAAGCGGGCAGGGGCAAGGCTTTAGCTTGCTGGTGGTTCAACGCCCAGCCGCCGCCTCCACCTCGGCTGACTCATTCGCCGCAGCCGTGGGATAGAACAACTGCATGGCGCGGCGGATCTGCGGGCTTTTTTGGCTGGCCTCATAAATCGCATCGGGGATGTGGCGATGTTTGGCGAGGAGGTGGTAGGCGCTGAGGGCTTCGAAGCCGGCATTGAGGGAGCCTTCCATGGGCAGATAGCTGAGGCCATCGATGTCGAGATTTTCGACCATTCCCCAGGGTGGAAAGTAGGAGGCCTTTTCCATGCGTTCGAGCAGGCTATATATGTCCGCTGTCTGCGGGTGCAGAGTGGCTGACATGAGAACGTAGTGCGGATGAATCAGCTTCTGGTCCGGCAGATCGGTGCCACCGACGTAGTAGCCGTTTCCGGCCTGATTTTCTCCAGCGGAGAGACCGTAGATGCCATGAAGTGCTGCTTGGGATTTGGGCCAGCGTTTGGGCAAATAACCACGCTGCGCTCCGAGCATGGCACGGCGCACGCTGAGCCAGCGCACGCCATCGTGCAGGTCAGGCTCGTCGCTGTCGAAGTCGGGATGAAAGAGACTCTGCAATTCGGTGATGAATCCGGTGCCCTGCCAGGCCTTGCCGGGTGTACGCATCGGCGGCGGGCGATGCAGTGGATTGGCGATGCCTTCCATGAGCATGACGAGCGCCGTTTCGCCGCCCCAGTCCTGCCAGCCATGCTGTAGCAGCGTGAGACCATCGTCGTCAAAGCCATGCGATAGGTGTCCATCCGGCAAACGCATTAGATCATAGTCGATGTTACGAAGTTGCTGAACGATGTCCTCAGCCACCGCAGGCACATCGAGCATCACGGCGGCCTGCAGCATGGACTGCGCGTAGATGGCCGTATCGACGGTGCTGTATTCGGTACCTGGATGAATATGGTAGGCACCTTCATGCCGATGCACAAAGTGCGGCAGCAGCCCACGCCCAGTTTGGAGTTTTTTCACCACCTCATGGGTGTGAGTGAGCACCCAGCGGGCATAATCGGCAGACACGATACCGATCGAATCCTGTGCGGCAGCAGCAGTGGCCAACACGAACATCCCAGTGGCAGAAACCGATTCAAAGGCTCCCTCCTCGATGTGGGCACGATCTCGCACAAAGCCGGTATCGATGGAATAACAGCGAGCGATCTTGGCATACGAAGCTAGGAACGCGTAGGCGTCCCAAGTCATCGGTGGAATCTCGACACCGAGAAAGAGACCGGAAATTTTCACCTCAGAGCCTGGCTCAGCCGTCCACACGATGTTTTTACCATCACGCACAGACTCTGGAGCAATGGGATGCACAAACATGCGATACTGCGTTTCATTCAGCTCGATCATCTGCGTCCATCGCACTTCTTGCGTAGGCGACTTGATCTCCAGCTTGATCTTGCCACGTCCAGCAGCCTCGATCATCACGGCACTCACTCTCGGCTGATACCTCGGTGTAATTTGCTCGGGATAGGGTCGCGTAAAATCCATCACGCGTTTTTCATTGCGTGCCTGCCCGGCTAGGCTGTGCCACATGCCTGCCCATGCATCGGGCTGCTGACTGAGATGCACCACGATTTCATCCGTGAGCCACTCGATCTCATGCTCCGCCTGTCCATGGAAGCCGAAGTCACTGCCAAGATGCGTGTAGCTGGTGAATGAGTTCAGGCGCTTCGTGCCAGCAGCAATTTGCTGCGTCTCATCACGGTGAATAAAATACTCCTGCACCGGTTGCCACACGAGGCGTGTGCCGGGCTGCGCCATCGCCTGCACGCAAAGCAATGCAGTGACGGCCCCAATGGTTGGAAGGAGACGCATGAAACCACTACGTTAGCGGCAAACCCAAGGATCCGCCACATTTGTAGCAATGAAAGTTAGCGTGACGCTGAGCTAGATCAGCGCTCCTCAATCGGCACAACCTTCTGGCCATAGGGCTTGCCGACGTACTCGCTCAACGGACGGAACAGACGATTTTCGCTCCACTGTTCCAGCACGTGGGCCGTCCAGCCGCTCATACGTGCAATGGCAAATATCGGCGTGAAGAGATCCGTCGGAATGCCAAGACTGTAGTAAACGGTGGCGCTGTAGAAATCGACGTTTGCGTTGAGTCCCTTGCGCTCGCGCATGATCTCAGCGATGCGCTCGGACATTTGAATCCATTTCGACTCGCCAAGCTGGCTGGTAAGCTGAATCGCCATTTCGCGGAGATGCGGCGCACGTGGATCGAGCACCTTATAAACACGATGGCCGATGCCCATGATCTTTTTCTTCTGCGCGAGAGCGTCTTCGACCCAAGCATCGACTTTATCCGGGCTGCCTATCTCTTCGAGCATGTGGATGACGCCTTCATTCGCACCGCCATGCAACGGGCCTTTGAGTGCACCGATGGCGGCGCTGATCGCGGAATACATGTCGCTCAAAGTCGAGGCAACAACGCGGGCGGTGAAGGTGCTGGCATTGAAGCCATGCTCAGCATGCAGGATGTAGGCAACGTCGAGGGTCTTCTCGGCTTCCTTGCTCGGCACTTCGCCATTGATCAGATACAAAAAGTGAGCGGCTTCGCTCAGGTCCTTGCGCACTGGCGGCAAATCAAGCCCCTGACGCGCACGGTGGTAGTAGGCAGCGATCACGCCGATCTGTGAAGTCAGGCGGATGGCCGTGGCGAGATTTTCACTGACTTCAATGTCATGGCGCTTCAAATCGTAGCAACCAAGCATCGAAACAGCCGTGCGCATGATGTCGATCGGACGCGCGGTTTTGGGTGCCGTCTTGAGGAAATCAATCACGCCTTGTGGCAGTTCACGCTCAGCACGCAGTGCGGTGGTCAGCTTGTCGAGTTCAACGCGGTTCGGCAGCTTGTTGTAGTAAAGGAGATAAACCACTTCCTCGTAGCTGACTTTGACGAGTTCGTTGATGTCGTAACCGCAGTAAAACAGCACGCCTTCCGCTCCCTTGACTTCCCCGAGACGGGTTTCAGCAGCGACGATTCCTTCGAGACCTTTGGATACAACAGACATGGCAGTGGGCGTGGGGTTTGAGTGTTTGTTAGCAGATAGCGCGCCCAAACTACGGCTCAACCAAAGACTCAGTTACAGACAAAGAAATCTTCCAATGGGGGTGTCCAGCATCCCCTATGGACAGGAGGCGGTTTTATCTTGTGAATAGATCGTCGATCGCCTAGCAAAGCAGATGGCAGAGCCATTTCGCCTTCTATTCGTCTGCTTGGGCAACATCTGCCGCTCTCCTGCGGCTGACGGGGTCATGCGTTCACTCGTTGAAGCAGAAGGTCTCGGCGAACGCATCGCCATCCGCTCTGCGGGCACCGGTGGCTGGCATGTGGGAAAACTTCCGGATCAACGCATGCGCAGCGCAGCGCAAAAACGGAGCTACGACCTCAGCAGTCGCGCCCGACAGGTAAGCACGGAGGATCTGCGCGACTACGACCTCGTGCTCGTCATGGATCAGCAAAATCTGCGCGACATGCGTTCCTATGATCCCCTATCGC
>Ga0209086_10001010_pt1 | contig 23257 bp, 21 predicted proteins | sample M_130207_XF_Meta_FD_187312 | JGI IMG/M metagenome (GOLD analysis project Ga0209086, IMG submission 187312) | Freshwater microbial communities from Lake Montjoie, Canada to study carbon cycling - M_130207_XF_MetaG (SPAdes) (version 2) | ecosystem: Environmental > Aquatic > Freshwater > Lake... | reverse complement strand
CAGATGCCGATCGCGTTCGACTTGGTGCTCACCTTGCAAGCGGCACAACAGTTATGCATGAAGGCTTCGTTAACTTTAATGCCGGAACTTTAGGTAAATCTATGGTTGAAGGCCGAATTAGTGCTGGCGTTGTAGTCGGTGATGGAAGTGATATTGGTGGTGGCGCTTCAATCATGGGAACGTTAAGTGGCGGTGGCAAGCAAGTTATTTCGATTGGTGAACGCTCTTTACTTGGTGCAAATGCCGGAGTTGGAATCTCACTTGGAGATGATTGCGTTGTTGAATCAGGAACTTATATAACTGCTGGTTCAAAGATAACTCTCCCAGATGGTGAAGTCGTCAAGGCTAGTGAATTATCTGGTGCAAACAATTTGCTCTTCCGTCGCAATTCCAAAAGTGGCGCGCTAGAAGCACTTCCAAAAACCGGAAGTTGGGGCGGCTTAAATTCAATTCTTCATGCTAATTAATTGGTAAATCAAACCATGACGAAGGTAATTTAACGGCTGTTTTAAAGGTTGCAACAGGCAGAGTTTTAGCCTCGCCTGTACTAGAAAAACCAGTAATTGCTAGCACGCTATTTGTTGCAGTTCTACTCACTATTTCATAGCGCTCAACATCAGGTAATCCAAAGGCTTTGGCCATGGTTTTCTGTGAAACTTTCTTGGTCCATCTTGCATAATTCTTATTTATTGCTGGGTCGATACTCCAAGGATCAGGAACGCTTACTAAATGTGGAATATCTGTTCCCCAAACATCGACCGCTCTCTGCGTCATCCCACCCGTAGATGATGAGAAAAAGACACTTATTGGTGCCCCATCAATCGTTATAGCAAGTCCATTATCTGCATCAACAGCTGTTGCATCAACAGCTGCTTTCCAGAGTTGGCCATATCTAGCTTCGCCCTCTTTTGAAAACCCAACAAATGCCTGATCATATTTAGAGTTATAGACATGACAATCACAAGCCTTCTTAATTGAGTTAATTCGCATAAGTGCATATGTGCGCGAGGCAATTACCTGGCTTTGTAGCGTTGCAGCTGGCCATGATGATGGTACTTCTGCAATTCCATATAAATATTCATCATGTAGGCGCAATAAATTTGTGGCTTCGATGCGATAACCAAGACCGGTTGCTTTGATAGCTCGAAGCTTGATATATCCATGGCTAACTAGAAAATTAGTAGTTCCGTAATTTAAAGTTACAACAGAAGTTGGGTTACTCCACTTAATAATCCAACTTTTAGCACTTGCATTAGCACCTGAGATTAAGTTATTTAATATTGCAAAATTAAGATTCGTGTCCGGTGCAAGTGGCGTTTCTATTAGGCCTTCTCCTTGAACTGTGAAGTAATCATCTGCCGGAATTGTTAATGAAAGGCTCGTTACTTGGTGAGCCACATTAACGCTGATAATTCTGGAATCGAGAACTGGAGTTACTTGTGCTTCTGGAAAGTAATAATTAAGAATTTCAGTCGCGGTTTTACCTTCAAGCGCCTGCCCTTTTGCACCATATTGGCTTAGTCCAACGCCATGTCCATAGCCAGAGCCCATAAAAGTGAATGATTTTGGAGGTGTTGCGTTTGCTTGCGAAGTTAAAGTTAAACTAATTAAGGCTAACGCGATTGCAAAACGTCTCATTGTTCTTCAGCCAATAGCCCTTTTGGTGAAGATAGATAACCAGCGCCCCAAACCATATGCATCGTGGCCAAAACAATGGGAAGGATTAATTTCTCAGCAAAAGATTTACCGATTACAAAAGATCCCAGAATAATTGTTACAAAATAAGTTGCTAGCGGAATAAGAAATATTGGCGCAATCACTAAACCAAAGATTAGAGAAATTGTGTTTATTGCAAGTGCAGTCGGTGGTGCCAAATAACGAAAATTAACACTCCCCTTGTGGCTTCGTGATACTGCACGTCGCCAAGTTCCATATTGAAAATACTGTTTAGCAAGCTCTTTAATTGTTGACCTTGGTCGATAGGTAACGAGCAAAGAGGGATCAAACCAAATTTTTCCACCGTGCTTGCGAAGTCGGAAATTTAACTCCCAATCTTGAGCACGCGTAAATCGTTCGTCATATCCACCGACTTCCAGAAGCGCAGATTTTCTAAAGGTCCCTAAATAAACAGTGTCGGCCGGTCCAGCAACACCACCAGTATGAAACGCTGATGAACCAACGCCTAATGGCGAGCGCATTGCTGTAGCCACTGCACTTTCAAATTTTGTTGTACCAACTGCCGCCATGATTCCACCAACATTTACTGCGCCAGTTTTTTCTAGAAGCGCTGCTGCTTGTGATAAATAAGTCGGTGAAATTTCAGCGTGCCCATCAATGCGCGCAATAATTGGATATTTTGCCTTAGCGATTGCGGCATTTAAACCATTTGCAGTTCTGCCAGATGGATTATCAACTAGTATTACACGAGAATCTTTCGCCGCAAGCGCTGATGCAATTTCATTTGTTCGATCACTAGATGGTCCGAGCGCCAAAATTACTTCGAAACCTCCCGCGTATGCCTGAGCCAAAATTGCGGAAATTGTTTGAGATAGGTGTCGCTCCTCATTGAGAATGGGCAGAACAACGGAAATCCCCGTTAATTCACTAGAAACCTGATTCATATCTCCAACGGTAGCGTTACCTCGCACTAGTATCGGGCAAATGAAGCTTAAAGTTTCCGTAATTGGTACTGGATATCTGGGTGCTACCCACGCAGCCTGTATGTCCACACTTGGATTTGAAGTAATTGGCGTAGATGTTGATGCCGCCAAAATTGCACTTTTATCATCTGGAAAAGTTCCATTCTATGAACCAGGGTTGGAAGAGTTACTACAGCAAGAGCTCGCCTCCGGGCGGCTAACTTTCAGCACCGATTTGCGCGCAATTGCCGGCGCCGATGTTCACTTTATTTGTGTTGGAACCCCGCAGAGTGAGAATTCACTTGCGGCCGATCTTAAATTTGTAGATGCTGCTCTTGATGCAATCGCTCCAATTTGTAAGCCCGGCTCGCTAGTTGTTGGTAAATCTACGGTTCCAGTTGGAACTGCGGCAAGGCTCCGTGAGCGGCTATTAAAAGTAAATCCTAAAGTTGATTTAGCTTGGAACCCCGAGTTCTTGCGTGAAGGATTCGCCGTTGAAGATACCTTGCGCCCAAATCGATTGGTTGTGGGCGTTACAAACGATGCCGCTGAAGCAAAGTTAAAAGAAATTTACCGAGTAAATCTTGAGGCTAATACCCCTTGGGTTCGCGCCGATTTGCCAACAGCCGAACTTGTTAAGGTCGCAGCAAATTCATTTCTTGCAACAAAAATTTCATTTATTAATGCAATGGCGGAAGTTTGTGAGGCGGCTGGTGGCGATGTAACAGTTCTGGCTAAAGCAATTGGATATGACCCAAGAATTGGAAGTCGATTCTTGCAGGCTGGTATTGGATTTGGCGGCGGTTGTCTACCCAAAGATATTCGCGCATTTATGGCACGAGCTGGCGAACTTGGCGCTGATCAAGCACTTGAATTTTTACGTGAAATTGATTCGATAAATCTGCGCGCAAGGCAACGCGTAATTGAATTAGTCCGAAAAGATTTAACCGATAACTTGAGTGGTAAGAAGATTGCAGTTTTAGGTGCGGCATTTAAACCTGACAGCGATGATGTTCGCGACTCCCCTGCACTTGATATTGCTGTACAAATTGCAGCTGCTGGTGCCACCGTAACAATTCACGATCCAAAGGCAATCGAACCAGCAAGAAAACGTTTTCCAACACTTAATTACTCAGAAAGTATTGAAGAGGCGCTAAGTGGCGCTGATTTAATTCTGCACCTAACTGAATGGAAGGTTTATCGCGAACTTGATCCAGTTAAGATGAAATCACTTGTTGCAAACCCAATAATTATTGATGGCCGAAATGCGCTAGATCGCGAAGCTTGGATTGCAGCAGGTTGGAAATTTAGGGCACTTGGGCGTAGCGAAGTTTAAAACCCAGTTTTTTGATTTCGGCGCGAAGTTAGATTTGCGCCCTTCTCTTTTGCCTCAACATTTAACTTGGCAAGCTCGGCGCTTACCTTCTTGGAAACTTCTTCATCGCTGATTCCAAGGATTCGCGCAGCAAGCAGAGCGGCATTCTTCGCATTTCCAACTCCGACAGTTGCAACTGGAATTCCGGCTGGCATCTGCACAATTGAAAGCAGTGAATCCATTCCATCTAAATTTTTAAGTGGAACCGGGACTCCAATAACTGGAAGAGCGGTAAGTGACGCAACCATCCCAGGTAAATGTGCAGCGCCACCAGCACCTGCAATTATTACTTTGTAACCTTTAGCTTTCGCACTCTGGGCAAATTCAACCATCTCAAGTGGCATGCGGTGCGCGGAAACAACATCTGCGGAATATGTAATACCTAGCGAATCCAAAACTTTTGCCGCATCTTCCATGACTGGCCAATCTGAATCAGATCCCATGATTATCGCTACATCACTCATCAATTACTCCATTCATGTAGTCAACCGCATGGGCTACTTCTTCTCGTAATTGTAGAAGATTTTCACCGCACATAGTTACATGGCCAATCTTTCGACCAGGTTTAACTTCCTTGCCATATTGATGGAATTTGAGTCCTGGTGTGCGGGCCATCAGATGTAAATAGGGACGATACATATCGCTCTTTGGGCCACCCAACACATTTCCCATCACGGCAAATTTATCTCGCATCGCAGTATCGCCAAGTGGCAAATCTAAAATTGCACGTAGGTGTTGTTCGAACTGACTTGTAAGTGAACCTTCGATACTCCAATGACCTGAATTATGGGGGCGCAGTGCAAGTTCATTTATATAAAATTTTTCACCAATAATAAACATCTCGACAGCCATTACTCCGACCAGCGATATTCCTGCTGCAATTTCTAAAGCGGCTGCCTGCACTTTCTCGCTGAGCACCTCTGAAAGATCAGGAACTGGTGTAATAGTTGAAGTACAAATTCCATCACTTTGAATCGTCAGAGTCGCAGGCCAGGTTGCCGCTTGGTTATGTGGAGATCTTGCAACCATCACTGAAATCTCGTAATCAAAGTTAAGTTTTTCTTCTAGCAGAAGAGTCCCGGTTTTTCCGTGCAGTTCTAATAGCTCTTCTTCGTTATTAATTACATAAACGCCACGACCGTCATAACCTCCAGCAGGAAGTTTTGCTATAAGTGGAAAGTTAATATCAGATTTACCACCCTGATATTTCTGCCAATTAGGATTTGGTAGACCTAATTCAACGATCTTCTTGCGCATCTCTAACTTATCTTGCGAATAGGTAAATGAATCAGACTTTGGATAAACCTTTATGCCGGCAGCTTCCACTGCTTTAATCACACTTTGCGGAACAAGTTCGTGCTCGAAGGTTAAGACGTCACAATTTTTGGCAAATGCTAGAACGGAATTCACATCGGTGTAATCACCTAAGACGAAATGGGTTACCTGGGCAGCCGAATCATTTCGAATTGCGGCGAATACTTTGAAATCTATTCCTAAATCATTTGCTGGTACTGCCATCATTCGGGCTAGTTGGCCGGCACCGATTACACCGACTCTAGGAAAGCTCACTCGGAAAGTTTACTGTCCAGATGTATTACATCTCCAACTGTGATGATTTGGCCATTATCCAGATGAAGCGCGCCAGTGGTGTCAATATCTCGGGCTATTGCCTCAACTATCGCGCCTCCAGGAAGCTCGACCCGAACTTCTCTTCCAAGAGTTGAACTTAGCTTTCGATAAGCGGAAGTTAGATCCTTGCCACTTTCCCAACCTTTGAGCGCACTCTCTAAATCTTTTAAAATTTTGACTAACAAGAAATTTCTATCCAAACCAGTTCCAGTTGCAAGAAAGATAGATGAAGCGTGTGGGACAGGCAGTTGCTCTTTGGAGGTTGAAATATTTATTCCTACACCAACGATTACACCAGACCCAAACTTCTCGGCAAGCAGACCGGCAATCTTTCGATCTCCAAAGACAATGTCATTTGGCCATTTGCATTTGAAGCTTTCTGATTCAGTTATTTCATTTAAAGTATTGGTAATACTTGCACCAACGAGCAGTGATAAATAACCGAGATTCTTAATTGCAATAGTTGGTTCGATATAAAAAGAAAATAAAAGTGCACTCGATTTTGTGGCAACAAATTTACGATCTAATCGGCCACGACCTGCGGATTGATACTCGGCAGTAATTAAATCACCGGGTTTTGGATTACTGATGCGTAAATAATTTTGTGTTGAATCAATCTCATCAATCACCGATACCCGCCAGTAGCCGCTCGCTAATGCGCCTGCAATTGCATCGGCGTTCAATAATTCTGGCATCACTTCATGACTCGTTTCATTTACATTTGTAGGAAAAATCTGCTGGAACTAGTAACCTACGACCGTGACTGATGATATTCGCACAACAGCCGGAAAGATTGCTGATCTTCGCAGACGTCGTTTGCAAGCCGAAACGAACGGAACGCCAGAAGCAATCGAGAAGCGCCATGCGCAAGGAAAGTTAACTGCGCGCGAACGAATTGCCCGTCTTGTTGACCCTGGCTCTTTCGTTGAGATGGATGCCTTCTCTAGACACCGTTCTTCGAATTTCGGAATGGATAAGAACCGTGTTTATGGGGATGGCGTCATAACCGGACATGCAACTGTCGATGGCCGCCCAATTGCTATCTATTCTCAAGATTTCTTAACTTATGGCGGAAGCTTGGGCGAAGTATTTGGCGAAAAAATTGTAAAGGTTATGGAGTTCGCACTTAAGAGCGGAATCCCAATTGTTGGAATTAATGATTCAGGTGGCGCTCGTATCCAAGAGGGCGTTGCATCACTTAGCCAATATGGTGAAATATTTAAGCGGAATGTTCGGGCATCAGGCGTTATCCCTCAAATTTCTTTGATCCTTGGTCCAACCGCTGGTGGCGCAGTTTATTCACCTGCAATTACTGACTTTGTAATCATGGTTAATGAGACTTCTCAAATGTTTATTACTGGTCCCGATGTAATTAAGGCTGTTACTGGTGAAGAAGTTGGCATGGAAGAACTTGGTGGCGCTCGTACTCACAACACTAAGACTGGAAATTCGCATTACCTCGCAGATAGTGAAGATGATGCTCTTGATTATGTAAAAGCCTTGCTCTCATATTTACCAAGTAACAATATGGATGAGCCCCTTGTTCTTGCCGCGACCGAAAGTAGCGACATCGCACCGTCGGATCGCGCGCTTGATTCGCTAATTCCAGATAATCCAAATAAGCCTTATGACATGAAAGTTCTTGTAGAAGCAATCTTGGATGAGGCAGATTTCTTAGAAGTTCATACGCTCTATGCACCAAATATTCTGGTTGGCTTTGGGCGAATCGAAGGTCGTTCAGTTGGAATTATTGCGAATCAACCACAAGCGCTAGCTGGCACGTTAGATATTGCGGCAAGTGAAAAGGCTGCACGTTTTGTGCGCACCTGTGATGCTTTTGGAATTCCAGTAATAACTTTGGTTGATGTTCCAGGATTCCTACCTGGCACCGAACAAGAATGGAACGGCATTATTCGCCGCGGAGCCAAATTGCTTTATGCATATGGTGAAGCAACAGTGCCATTGATAACAGTCATCACTCGTAAGGCATATGGCGGTGCCTACATAGTTATGGGTTCAAAGCACCTTGGTGCTGATGTAAACCTCGCTTGGCCAACAGCACAAATTGCAGTTATGGGAGCACAAGGTGCGGTAAATATTCTGCATCGCAAAGAGTTAGCTGACGCTAAAGATGTTGACGGTCGACGTAAAGAGTTAATTGAAGATTATGAAGAGACCTTATTAAATCCATATATTGCGGCCGATCGTGGCTTCATAGATGCTGTTATCGAACCACAGGAAACGCGTCATCAAATTGTTAAGGCGCTAAATGCACTTCGCAATAAGCGTGTTGCACTTCCACCTCGCAAGCATGGAAATATTCCGCTCTAATGAACTCTAAATTCACAATATTAAATGGCACACCAACTGAAAAAGAGTTGATTGCTTTAGAGAAAGCACTTCCAACACCGGTCGTAAAGAAGGTTGATACTGCAAACCTTTGGCGCAAATCCCAGATTCGCCAACCCTTGCCACGTAAGTGGGGTCAGAGTTTCTGATGTCTGAATCTAGAAGCGTAGTTTTGGCATCTGCCTCTCCTTCGCGCAAACGCCTCTTGGACTCAAGTGGAATTTCTGCTGAAGTAATGATTAGCGGTGTTGATGAAGAAGATCCAAAACTTACCGCGCTAGCGCCACGCGAAATGGTCATTGCACTAGCAATTCTAAAGGCTCACACAATTAAGAACTCGGTTGGCAACGAACATTTAATTATTGGTTGCGATTCAACCTTTGAATTCAATGGAAAATCTTTTGGAAAGCCAATGACACCAGAACTGGCAACTGCTCGCTGTAAAGAGCTGCGTGGAAATTACGGATATTTACATACGGGACACTGCATAATCGATACTAAACAAGGTATTGAAATCAGCGACGTTTCGACTTCAAAGGTATTTTTTGCCGATATGACAGATGCCGAAATTGCTGGCTATGTTGCGACAGGTGAACCTTTAAACGTTGCAGGTGGTTTCACGTTAGATGGCTTAAGTGCGCCATTTATCTCTAGAATCGAAGGAGATCCATCAGGAATCATCGGGCTCTCCCTTCCATTGCTTAGACGCGCAGTTAATTCACTTGGACTCTCTTGGAGTGCAATTTCTAGCGCGAAGGTGAGCGCATGAAAGCCGTTCTAATCGCAAACCGAGGTGAAATCGCAGTACGTGTGGCCCGCGCCGCTCGCGACCATGGTATTAAATCAATCGCTATCTATTCTGATGAAGATCGAACATCACTTCATGTTGCGACCGCTGATGAGGCCTACGCCCTACAAGGATTGTCTGCAGCCGAAACATATTTAGACCAGAATAAAATTATTGAGATTGCAAAAAAATCTGGAGCAGATGCGGTCCATCCCGGATATGGATTTCTTTCAGAGAATGCAGATTTTGCTGATCGGGTTATTGCAGCCGGTTTAATTTGGATCGGACCCCCACCAAGCGCAATTAGATTGCTTGGCGATAAAGTTTCTGCCCGAAAGATTGCCGCAAAAGTTGGCGCTCCACTTGTAGCTGGAACAACTGACCCAGTTGATACGCCTGAAGAGATTGTTGCATTTGCAAAAGAACATGGCCTGCCGGTTGCAATCAAGGCAGCACACGGAGGTGGTGGCCGCGGTTTAAAAGTTGCACACACAATCGAGGAAATTCCAGAACTTTTTGCATCAGCTGTACGCGAAGCTATTACCGGCTTTGGCCGCGGTGAATGTTTCGTCGAACGCTATCTAGATAAGCCACGACATGTTGAAACCCAAGTTTTGATTGATGCTAAGGGAAATGCAATAGTTGTAAGTACTCGCGATTGTTCATTGCAACGGCGCCACCAAAAGTTAGTTGAAGAGGCACCTGCTCCATTCTTAACACAGGCCCAGATTGATCAACTTTATATTTCAAGTAAGGCGATAATGAAAGAGGCCGGCTATATAGGCGCTGGAACCTGTGAATTCTTAATTGGTTCTGATGGCACTATCTCGTTCTTGGAAGTTAACACCAGGTTGCAAGTAGAGCACCCAGTAAGTGAAGAAGTGACTGGTCTAGATCTCGTTCGTGAGCAATTTAGAATTGCTGATGGTCAAACCATTAATCCAGTCGACCCAATAATTCGTGGGCACAGTATTGAATTTAGAATTAATGGCGAAGATCCAGGAAAGGGTTTTCTACCTTCACTAGGAACAATTACTAAATGGGAAGTTCCATCAGGACCTGGTGTTCGAATCGATGCTGGCTTTGATCATGGGCACACAATTGGTTCACACTTTGATTCGCTACTTGCAAAGTTAATTGTCACTGGTTCAACCCGCGAGGAAGCGATTGACCGTGCTCGTCGCGCACTTCGCGAATTTCATATCGGCGGCCTAGCAACAGCGCTACCCTTCCATCGCGCGATTGTTGAAGATCCAAATTTCATTAAAGATTTCAAGGTGTATACGAGTTACATTGAAAACGAATTTAAGAATGTGATTCCACCATTTTCATTTAAGCAAGGAACGGCAGATTCAAAAGCTGCATCACAGAAAATTATTGCGGAAGTTGATGGCCATCGCTTTGAAGTCCTCCTCCACACCCCTGAACCAATTCAAAAGCGACATCGTGTTAAGAGCAATGCAATTACTGCTCTTGCCGGAGATTCTTTGGAGAGCCCGATGCAGGGGACGGTCGTTAAAGTTGTTAAGGGAAATGGCGATCGAGTTGAAGTTGGCGATCTAATAGTTGTACTAGAAGCGATGAAGATGGAGCAGCCACTGATTGCTCATAAGGCCGGAACCATTTCTAAATTGCAAGTGAGCGTTGGTCAAACCGTTGCTAGCGGTGCGACCTTATGTCTCATAGAAGACTAATGTCTCATAGAGGATTAACTCTCAAGTGCTAGATTTGTGGCGTGAATTCAACGCTACTCGCAGATAACAGCGAAGCTTCGCTTAAGAAATTTCTCAAGACCTTAGCTCCTGTTGATGCCGTGGGAGCAAGTGCGCGCGTTGAGATGTTGGCAACCCGAAGCATTAAGACTTCTAGTAAAAATTGGGCGATTGATCTGGCAATTCGGATGGTGGACCTAACCACTCTTGAAGGTGCAGATACTCCAGGAAAAGTTAAGGCGCTCTGCGCAAAGGGTGTTTATCCCGATCCAACTGATTTATCAATTCCATCTGTTGGTGCAATCTGTGTCTATAACGATATGGTGAAAATCGCGAGAGATGCACTTGATAATGGCGGCGGAAAACACATTCCTGTTGCTGCCGTTACAACTGCATTCCCCTCCGGTCGTGCGAGTATGGAAGTCAAGATTCAAGATACCAAAGATGCAATCGCAAATGGTGCGAGTGAGATAGATATGGTCATTGATCGTGGCGCTTTCTTAGCTGGAAATCTCGGTTTAGTCTTTGATCAAATTAAGGTTATAAAAGAAATTTGTGGCAAAGACATTCATCTTAAAGTTATTCTGGAGACTGGCGAACTTGTTACTTTAGATAACGTTCGCAAAGCCTCTTATCTTGCAATGCTTGCAGGTGGCGATTTTATAAAGACTAGTACCGGAAAAGTTTCGCCTGCCGCTACTGCTCCTGTGGTTTATGTAATGCTCGAAGCTGTTAGGGATTTTTATAAGATGACCGGGGTCCGAATCGGAGTTAAGCCTGCAGGTGGAATTCGAAATACTAAAGATGCAATGAAACAGCTTGTGTTGGTAAATGAAATAGCTGGCCCGGAATGGCTTGATCCATCGCTATTTCGAATCGGTGCAAGTGCGCTTCTAAATGACCTGCTCATGCAGCGCATGAAGATGCGTGATGGGTATTACGCTAGTCCAAACTATGTGACGCTAGATTAAAGAGAGTGAATCCGAAATGAATAAGTTCGAATATGCCCCAGCACCGGAATCTGCTGCTCTCGTCGACATTAAGAGCCAATACGGATTATTCATTAACGGAAAGTTCATTGCCGCAAAGGCTGGCAAGACCTTCACAACTATAAATCCAGCCACTGAAGAAGTCCTTGCAAAAATTGCTTATGCCGAGCTAGCCGATGTAAACCTCGCTGTAACTGCCGCTCGTAACGCATTTACTAAAGTCTGGTCAAAGATGCCACCAGCAGAGCGTGGAAAGTACCTATTTAGAATTGCCAGAATCCTGCAGGAGAGAAGCCGTGAATTCGCAGTTCTTGAAACTTTAGATAATGGAAAGCCAATTCGCGAGACCAGAGATACTGACATTCCACTAGCAGCAGCACACTTTTTCTACCACGCAGGTTGGGCCGACAAACTTTCATATGCTGGTCATGGCGCAAATCCAAAACCATATGGAGTTGCTGCACAAATAATTCCATGGAACTTTCCTATGCTTATGCTTGCCTGGAAAATTGCACCAGCACTTGCTACTGGAAATACTGTTGTCTTAAAACCTGCCGAAACTACGCCACTAACTGCGCTCTTGTTTGCTGAAGTTTGCCAGCAAGCTGGTCTGCCAGCAGGTGTTATAAATATTATTACTGGTGATGGCGCTACCGGTTCCCATTTAGTTAACCATCCAGATGTAGATAAGGTCGCATTTACTGGATCCACTGGTGTCGGCAAGGCGATTGCAAAAGCGATTGCTGGAACAAAGAAAAGTGCAACTCTAGAACTTGGTGGCAAAGGTGCGAATATTGTCTTTGAGGATGCTGCGATTGATGAGGCTGTTGAAGGAATCGTTAATGGAATTTTCTTTAATCAAGGTCACGTATGTTGTGCAGGATCAAGGTTATTGATTCAAGAGAACGTTCAAGATGAAGTTTTAGAAAAGCTAAAGAATCGAATGGATTTAATTCGCATCGGAAATCCAATGGATAAAAATACCGACCTAGGTGCAATCAATAGCGCGGCACAACTTAGTCGTATCAAGGATCTCGCAGATTCTGGAGATATTGAAGGTGCTATGCGTTGGAGTCCTAATTGCACTCTCCCCTCATCAGGCTTCTGGTATGCCCCAACTATTTTTACTGGAGTTTCCCAATCACATCGAATTGCTCGCGAAGAAATCTTCGGACCAGTTCTTTCTGTTCTAACATTTCGGACTCCACAAGAAGCAATTGATAAGGCTAATAACACGCCTTATGGCTTATCTGCTGGTGTTTGGAGTGATAAAGGTTCCCGAATTCTCTGGACGGCAAAGCGGTTACGCGCCGGTGTAATTTGGGCAAATACTTTTAATAAATTTGATCCAGCAAGCCCATTCGGAGGTTACAAAGAATCCGGTTGGGGACGTGAAGGCGGAAGACATGGTCTATCCGGTTACCTGAAGGGCCAATACTAAAATGCGCATCGATGTAATGAAGACTTATAAGTTATTCATCAACGGAAGCTTTCCACGCAGTGAATCTGGTCGTGTTTATGAAGTTAAAGATTCCAAAGGAAAATTCTTAGCCAATCCATGTCTTGGTTCGAGAAAAGATCTGCGCGAGTCAGTTGTGGCGGCTAGAACTGCCTACCATGGTTGGTCTAGCGCTACTGCATTTAACAGAGGACAGATTCTTTATCGCGTTGCAGAAATAATGCAGGGCCGAATTGATCAGTTTATTGCTGAAATTATTGCGCAAGAAGGAGCATCACCTACTTCCGCAAAAACTCAGGTTCAGAGCGCAATCGATACCTGGGTTTGGTATGCGGGTTGGTGCGACAAGATTGATTCAATTTCAGGATCTACTAACCCAGTCTCTGGTCCGTACTACAACTTCTCCATTCCAGAGAGCCTTGGCGTGGTTGCAATCTTTGCTGATTCCAAGCCATCACTCTTAAATCTTGTCGCGAGCCTGGCACCAATTATCGCAAGCGGTAATACTGCAATCCTGATTGCAAATGAGAAGAGCCCGTTATGCGCAATAACTTTGGCGGAGTGCATTTCTACTAGCGATGTACCTGCCGGCGTCGTAAATGTCCTTACCGGAAAATTCGATCAATTTGTATCTTGGGCTGGTTCTCATATGGATATCGATGGAATAGATGCCACAGGTGTCAACAAGAAAGATTTAACAGAACTTAAAGAGCTAGGTGCTGAAAATTTGAAGCGTATTTACTCATTTAATGAATTGCAGACAACTAAGCGGATGACTAATTTTATGGAAGTTAAAACAGTTTGGCACCCAATCGGAATCTAAGGTTTATTTAACAACCTTAATTTTCTTTGCAATAATTGCGCTCCTTGCCCGCGCTACTGCGCTCTTTGATGCTTGATTAGCAGTTGTTGCGACCAGATCTATGCCACTATTTTGAAGGTTAAAAGTGCGGCCAAATACTCCGTTCTCCACATCAACTTCCTCAGTGATTGTCTCTTCGGAGATAGCGGCTTTGAAAAGATCATTCAAAGCGCTGTCGTATCGTTGATTTACATACCCAATTAAATATTTTTGTGCCGCTTTACTTGTCAAGAAATACTGATCTGGTCGCACCCCAATTAACTTAATTACTTTCTTTTCCTTACCTAATTTAGTAATTGAATTTAGAACACTTCCATCCCGTGACCAGGTAGAGAAAATTACATCCACGCCTTGGGCCGACAGAGCTGAAACATCACTTGTTGGGCTAGAAATTGGATCCCGTGAAAATACTTCAACTTTTGCCAAGCCATATTTTGCTCCCGCCTCAAAATTGCGAAATATCAGCCCGTTCTTTGAATTACTACTATCGCCCAAGTAGCCGATTTTCCCTGTTTTAGAATTTAAGGCAGCCATTACACCCACTAAATATGCACCTTGGTCAATGGCAAATGCCATGCAACTTACATTTATGGATTCGACTCCGGAACTTCCAACAATTGCGAATTGTGATTCCGGGTATTTGTTCGACATAAAGCTCATCGCTTTATCAAAGAATGGTCCAATTCCTATCACTAAGTCGTACTTAGCCTTGACTAAGAATTCAATGCGGTTCTCTCGATCAAAATCTATTCCAGTTGTTACTAATTCGCGGACGTCGAAATCAGATAGACCAAATTTTTTCTTCGCTGCATCTACGCCAATAGCGGCTGCATCGTCGTAAGACTTATCACCTCGCCCACCAACTTCATAAACAATTCCAATTTTTACCTTTATTGGTGTCGCCTTCGCAGGTACTGCGATTAATGGAGAGAGCGTAACTAAAGCGAGAAAAACTAAGAGACGTTTAGCCACGAGGAATAAGCCCTAGGGCGTTGTAAGTATCTTTGAGGGTTTTAGATGCAACAGTGTCGGCCTTTTCTGCGCCGATTTTGAGAAGCTTATTTAGGTGCGTTTCATCTTGAAGAAGTTCATTCGCCTTATCTCTAACTGGTTTCAGGTAATCAACCACAACTTCGGCAACCGCACCTTTGAAATCTCCATAGCCTTTACCTTCAAAATCTTTCTGCGATGCGCCAATATCCTTGCCAGTTAGCGCACTATAAATACTTAATAAGTTTGAAATACCAGGCTTATCCTTCTCATCAAAGATTATTTCGCGACCAGTATCGGTAACAGCACTCTTTATTTTCTTCGTATTTATTTCTGGACTATCCATCAGTTCAATCACTCCAGCGCCAGATGAACTTGATTTACTCATCTTCGCTGTTGGATCTTGTAAATCATTTATTTTCGCTCCAGCTTTTAGGATATAGCCCTCAGGAATCGTGAAAGTTTCACCAAATTTTGAATTGAATCGTTGTCCAAGATCTCGTGTTAACTCAATATGCTGGCGTTGATCTTCGCCCACTGGAACTTTATTTGCTTGATATAACAAGATGTCAGCGGCCTGCAAGATTGGATAAGTAAAGAGCCCAACCACGGTTCGATCTGAACCGGCTTTTTGGGATTTATCTTTAAATTGTGTCATTCGACTGGCCTCACCAAAACCAGTTAAACACTCCAAAACCCAAGCTAATTGATTATGAGCTGGGACGTGGGATTGAATGAAGAGCGTGCATTTTTCAGGATTAAGTCCAAGTGCAATCAATTGCGCAACTGAAGCAAGGGTGCGACGTTTCAATTCCTCTGGCTTTGTTTCAATAGTCAGAGCGTGAAGATCAACTACACAATAGAAAGCATCATTTGAACTTTGAAGATCTACCCACTGCTTTATTGCACCTAAATAATTTCCAAGATGAAAAGAGTCGTGAGTCGGTTGAATTCCCGACAACACACGTTCTTTAACGCCGTTATTCATGAGCTCCATCTTTCCATTCATCTCTTGAAATTAATAATTGACCTGCCCGTTTTCCTTCTAGAGTTAAAACAGTTATGTGCGCCTTCGCAATAGTTACCACATCATGGAGCTCTGGAATACGCCCTAAATGGTGCATTACAAAGCCACCGGCAGTTTCGTATGGTCCTTCTGGGATAACGATTCCAGTCTGATCATAAAGATCTTCAAGTGAAATTAAGCCATCAACTTCGAAATCACCGTTTCGTGCTTGCGGCGTAACTTCAAAATTATCTTTGTCATATTCATCCTGAATGTCACCGATTAGGCATTCAACAAGATCTTCAAGAGTGACTATGCCGTCAGTCCCACCATATTCATCCAATACAACGGCGATATGACTTCGCTTTCCACGCATTTCCGCAAGCGCAGGTAATACCCCTTTAGATCCCGGCAAGTTCAATACCGGTCGAATTAAGTCAAGAATAGTTTCACCCGCTGCTGAATTAACTTTTGGATTTAGTAAATCACGAACGTGAAGAAAACCAATGACTTCATCTGTACTTCCCCTGGTAACTGGATACCTTGAATGTGAGCGTTCGACCGCAACGGCAATTGCATCACTGATTGTTAAGCCAACATCCATGAAATCTACTTCAGTCCTCGGCACCATGATTTCATGTAATTGCAGATCCCCAGCAGCAAAGACTTCTTCTACGATTTCGCGCTCTTCTTCACTTAGCGCAGCATGTCCAGAAACTAAGTCAACAAGTTCGGCTTCAGATATTTCACTTCGAATCTCTTTAGAGCTAAGGCCAAATACTTTTCCGACCACATCAGTCGATTTTGAAAGTAACCATATGACTGGCCGAAATATTTTTGCCGTTAAGTCAATAGTGGGCGCTGCTGCGAGCGCAATTATTTCAGTTCGGTAAAGGGCAAGCCGCTTTGGAACGAGTTCGCCAAAAACTAGTGAGATATAAGCAATTACAATTGTGATCGAGACAAGTGCAAGAGTTTCACTAACAGTTCTAGATAAGCCCCAATCTTCAAAGATGGGAGAAACATATTTACCAAGTCGCTCTGAACCGAGCGCTGCTGATAAAAATCCTAAAAAGGTAATCCCGACTTGGGCTGCGGCTAAGAACCGGTTTGGATTCTTCGTTAATTGAACTACGCGATCTCCGCGCTTGCTCGTGCCTTCAAGTTGGCGGATCTGGGAATCCCGTAGCGAGATCAGGGCTATCTCGGCGGCGACAAAGAATCCGGCTACCCCAATAAAGAGAAGTACTAGGCCGATATCGCGCAAGATGTTGATAGTCACAGGCTTAAGGGTAACTTCTTTGGCTCTGTAGTCGTTGCTAGACGGGTGGCGCATATCGCCTCTGACGCGTAACCTATGTCCACGCTCAACCGAGTGGACGCAAAGCCTTTATCCAAAGGATCGTCGGGCACGTACCTGCCCGGAAAAGGAGCAGTAAAAAGATGGCATCAGTCGTATTTGAAAACGCATCTCGGGTTTATCCAGGCACCACCAAGCCTGCAGTAGATAAGTTTAGTTTAACTATCAATGATGGTGAATTCCTTGTTCTAGTTGGCCCATCAGGTTGCGGAAAATCCACATCACTCCGCATGCTTGCTGGCCTAGAAGAAGTTGATACTGGATCAATCCATATTGGCGATAAAGATGTAACTCACGTTGCACCTAAGGATCGCGATATTGCAATGGTGTTCCAGTCATATGCGCTCTATCCACATATGTCCGTAGCCGAAAACATGGGCTTCGCATTAAAGATTGCTGGCATAGATAAAACAGAACGCGATCGTCGCGTTAAGGAAGCAGCAAAACTTCTTGACCTTGAAGATTATTTAGACCGTAAGCCAAAGGCGCTATCTGGTGGACAACGTCAGCGCGTAGCAATGGGTCGTGCAATTGTTCGTGAGCCACAAGTGTTCTTGATGGATGAGCCACTTTCAAACTTGGATGCAAAGCTTCGTGTTGCAACTCGTACTCAAATTGCTGCACTACAACGTCGCCTTGGAATCACAACTGTTTATGTGACACACGATCAAGTAGAAGCAATGACAATGGGAGACCGCGTAGCAGTTCTTAAAGATGGTCTGCTTCAGCAAGTTGATACCCCCCGCAATCTTTACGATCGTCCAGCAAATGCATTCGTTGCCGGATTTATTGGTTCTCCAGCAATGAACTTGCTGACAGTTCCAGTTTCAGGTGGCAAGGCACAACTTGGTGGCTTCGCTGTTGATGTTCCAGCAAGTGCTGGTGCAGTTGTAACAGTTGGTGTCCGCCCAGAAGGTTTTGTTCCTGCTACTTCCGGTGGCTTCGATGTACAAGTTGAAGTTGTTGAAGAGCTTGGTTCAGATGCCTTCATCTACGGCAAGCCAGTAGATAAGAGCATTAAGTTTGCACAAGAAACTGATGAAGGCGCACAAGTAATTGTTCGCTGGGATCCAAAGAATCCACCAAAGCCAGGTGCAACAATCTCAGTTAATGCAATTCCAGCTGCGGTTCACCTATTTGATGCGAATTCAGGTTTACGTATTAACTAGCATTAACCAGTAGTTAAATCAAAAGCCCCGCTACCAATATCTGGTGCGGGGCTTTTTACTGTAATTAATGAGCTATTTATTTAACGCAATCTTTAGATTTTCATCGATTGCGGCTAAGAAGTCTTGAGTATTTAACCAAGGGCTATCTTTTGAAATCAGGATTGCAAGATCCTTTGTCATCTTTCCAGATTCAACAGTTTCTACGCAGACCTTCTCAAGTGTTGTTGCGAATTGGGCAAGCGCTGGATTGTTATCCAACTTTGCACGGTGAGATAAACCTTGAGTCCAAGCAAAGATAGATGCGATTGGATTTGTTGATGTCTGCTTTCCGGCTTGGTGATCGCGGAAGTGACGAGTAACAGTTCCGTGTGCAGCTTCCGATTCAACAGTTAATCCATCTGGTGTCATAAGTACTGATGTCATTAAACCGAGTGAACCGTAACCTTGGGCGACAGTATCTGATTGCACATCACCGTCGTAATTCTTACAGGCCCAAACATAACCACCCTCCCAACGAAGTGAGGTTGCAACCATGTCATCAATTAAACGATGCTCGTAAGTAATACCAGCTGCATCAAACTTCGCTTTAAATTCACTCTCAAAAACTTCAGCAAAGATATCTTTGAAGCGACCATCGTAAGCCTTCAAAATTGTATTCTTAGTAGAGAGAAATACTGGATAGTTTCGGATTAAACCGTAATTCATGGATGCGCGCGCAAAGTCGCGAATTGAGTCATCTAAGTTATACATGCCCATTGCAACACCTGGTGATGGAAAATCAAAGACGTTGAACTCCATAGGCTTTGAACCATCTTTAGGTGTGAATGTCATTGTTAACGTTCCGGCACCGGGAACTTTGAAATCTGTCGCCTTATATTGATCGCCATATGCGTGACGGCCGATAACGATCGGCTTGGTCCAGTTAGGAACAAGTCTTGGTACATTCTTCATAATGATTGGTTCGCGGAAAATTACGCCACCCAAAATATTGCGAATGGTTCCGTTTGGTGACTTCCACATCTTCTTCAGCCCAAATTCTTCAACCCGAGCCTCATCTGGAGTAATAGTTGCGCACTTAATTCCGACGCCATGTTTCTTTATCGCATTAGCAGAATCGATAGTTACCTGATCATTTGTCGCATCTCGGTGTTCTATTCCAAGGTCATAATATTCAAGATTTACATCTAAGTAAGGCAAAATTAACTTCTCTTTGATAAATGACCAGATAATGCGCGTCATTTCATCGCCATCCAGTTCAACTACTGTTCCTTCTACTTTAATCTTCGACATTTTTTGCGCCCGTTTCTATTATCTACTTAAGTTTTAAAGATCTTTAACATCTGCTTGCTTTGCGCGAACAGCTTCTGCTGCTGCCTTAAGCGCTTCTACTTCTGAAGCAGTTAATGCACCTTCTACAACTTTGCGAACTCCGTTCTTACCAATTTCTGCTTCAACACCAAGATAGACACCACTGATTCCATATTCGCCATCAACCCAGGCACACACTGGCATCACAGCGCCAGAATCTTCCTTAACTGCCTTGGCCATCCGCGCCGCAGCAGCAGATGGTGCGTAATAAGCAGAACCAGTTTTAAGTAGTGCAACAACTTCTGCTCCTCCATTTCGGGTGCGATCTACAAGTGACTCTATCTTTGCCGAATCCAAAAGTTCAGTTAGTGGCTTACCGTCAACGGTGCAACGACTTGGAACTGGCACCATTGTGTCGCCATGTGAACCAAGTGTTAGCGTCTTTACTGAAGCAACAGGAACCTTAAGTTCTTCCGCCACAAAGTTTGTGAAACGCGCTGTATCCAGCATTCCAGCCTGTCCCATTACACGATTCTTTGGGAATGATGTTGCTAGTTGGGTAAGTGCAGTCATTTCATCCAATGGATTTGAGACAACAATAATTACGGCGTTTGGTGAATGCTTAGCAATATTTTCAGCAACACCTCGAACGATTCCGGCATTGACACCGATTAAATCCATGCGACTCATACCTGGCTTACGTGGCAAACCTGCAGTTATAACTACAACTTCAGAGTTAGCGGTTGCTTCATATCCTGCGCCATCAGCCGTAGTTGTTGCGCCAATAATCTTTGTTTCAAATCCTTCAATCGATCTGGATTGATTCATATCTAAAGCCAAACCTTCAGGCTTACCTTCTAAAATATCTGTGAGAACTACTGTTTCGAAGATGTCATATTCTGCTAATCGAAGTGCAGTTGTTGAACCGTAAAACCCAGCTCCTACAACGGTAACTTTTCCTGATCCGCTCATATTTCTTATTCCCTTTTCTAATTACTTCGAATCAATCCAATGGCTAAATGTTACTTGGCATGAGGCAGTGTGAGCGCCACCACAAAAAGTAGTATCGCCATTCCTACGGGGAGAATTAATTCAATCTTACGGTGGCGATTTGAGCGTAAATATTTAGTAATAGCTATTACTCCAGTCCCGACTGCGATGAGAAGTGCTCCGGTTCGGACAACGTTGAAAATTCCAAGGAGAACACCGAAAACGATTATTCCAAATGCTGCCAGCCTTAATCGATCGATAGCAATTTTCATTTAATTCGTTTCGCCATTTCTACAACATTCGAGAGCAACATTGCGCGAGTCATTGGACCAACTCCACCAGGCATTGGTGCGATAGCTGATGCAATCTTTGCTACATCTGGGTGAACATCTCCCAATAAACCAGCCTCAGTGCGAGTAATACCCACATCTAAAATGATTGCTCCTGGCTTAATCATGTCTGCAGTCAAGAAGTGCGCGCTTCCAATTGCGGCAACGATTATGTCTGCACGCTTGGTATGTGAAATTACATCAACAGTTTTCGTGTGGGTAATAGTTACGGTGGCATCGCTACCTTTTTGAGATAGCAACAAAGCAAGTGGACGCCCGACAGTTAAACCGCGTCCCATGACTACAACTTCTTTTCCAGAGGTTGAAAGTGAATAGCGATTTAATAATTCCAAGATACCACGGGGTGTACAGGGCAGTGGGGCTTTCTCACCAATAACTAATTTTCCTAAATTAAGTGGATGTAAACCATCGGCATCTTTGGCTGGATCGATACTTTCCAATAAGAGATTTGCACTTATGCCCTTTGGAACTGGAAGTTGAACAATATAACCTGTGCATTCATTGCTGTTATTTAAATCTTTGATTGCTGCAAGAACATCGCTCTGACTTGCAGTATTAGGTAGATCAATCCGAATTGAATTTATTCCAACTTCGGCACAATCTTTATGTTTACCGCCAACGTAAGAGTGTGAACCTGGATCATCGCCGACCAAGATAGTTCCAAGCCCTGGCTTCTTCGCTAAAGTTGAAACGATTTGGCGTAACTCTTCCTTGATGATTGTGGCAGTGGCTTTGCCATCAAGAATTGTTGCGCTCATATTGCAATCCTATCGAGAAGAGTTAGGCATGTGAAAAATGGCGAACCCCGGTGAAAAACATAGGTACTCCAGCGCTCTTTGCAGCTTCAATTACTTCAGCATCACGCACGCTTCCACCTGGTGCTACGACAGCAGATACTCCTGCAGTCAAGAGGATTTGAAGTCCATCAGCAAATGGGAAGAACGCATCACTTGCAGCGACGCAACCTTGGGCACGATCTCCAGCGCGATCAATTGCAAGCTTCGCACTATCAACTCTATTTACTTGGCCCATTCCGACACCGACTGATGCACCGTTCTTAGCCAAAAGAATTGCATTGCTCTTAACTGCGCGAACACTGCGCCAGGCAAACTCTAAATCTCGCATTACTTCTGCGCTTACTTTTTCACCTGATACCTGTTGCCAGTTTGCGGAACTATCACCATCTACATTTATAAGGTCAGTTTCCTGAATTAACACGCCACCTGAGATTGGGCGAAGTTCTTCTTTAGCTATTTTATAATCAAAAATTTCTAGAATTCGGATTGATGGTTTCTTTGAAAGAATATCAATTGCACCATCTTCATATCCTGGAGCGACTACAACCTCAGTAAAGATTTCACTTAGCGCTAGGGCCATCTTCTTTGATACCGCGCGATTTGCGGCCACTACTCCCCCAAAGGCAGAGACGGAATCGCAAGCATGTGCTGCGGCATGGGCGGTTGCGATATCACTGGCAATTGCAATTCCACAGGGATTCGCATGTTTAATAATTGCAACGCATGGTTCGCTGTGATCATAAGCAGCCCGTAGCGCAGCGTCAGCATCAGTGTAATTATTAAATGACATCTCCTTGCCATGGTGTTGCTTGGCGCTTGTTATTCCAGTTGTTGCAACTGGCGTAGAACTATCTAAGAAAACAGTGGCATCTTGATGTGGATTTTCACCATATCTAAGATCTGCAATCTTCTTCCAAACTTTTACTCGCCAATCGTCCTGTTCTAACTCGCTGCCCAACCACTCTGAAATAGCAATGTCATACTCAGCAGTTTTGCGAAATGTAGCCATCGCTAATTTCTGGCGTTCTAGCAGTGTAAAGCCACCGCTATTTAAGGCTTCATTAAGTAATCCATATTGCGATGTATCTGAAATAACCGCGACGGATTTATGATTCTTCGCAGCGCCACGCAACATACTTGGTCCACCAATATCAATTTGCTCTATACATTCTTCAAATTTTGCACCGCTTGCAATGGTCTGTGTAAATGGATAGAGATTTATAACTATTAAATCAAAGGGCGCAATATCTTGGGCTGCCAGTTGTGCCAAATGTTCTGGGTCGCTTTGGTCAGCCAAGATTCCACCGTGAATTCTGGGATGCAACGTTTTTACGCGTCCGCCAAGCATCTCAGGAAAGCTGGTGTACTCCTCAACTGGAATCACTTTTACTCCTGCTTCGCGCAAAGTTTTAGCAGTTGAACCAGTAGAAAGAATTTCAATACCGTGTTTTTCCAGGTTCTTACCAAGTTCAACTAGACCACTCTT
>Ga0209086_10001009_pt1 | contig 23276 bp, 13 predicted proteins | sample M_130207_XF_Meta_FD_187312 | JGI IMG/M metagenome (GOLD analysis project Ga0209086, IMG submission 187312) | Freshwater microbial communities from Lake Montjoie, Canada to study carbon cycling - M_130207_XF_MetaG (SPAdes) (version 2) | ecosystem: Environmental > Aquatic > Freshwater > Lake... | reverse complement strand
TCACGGCATGAGCCTGCCCGGTTCCACCGGCTCCTCGGATCCCAGCCTGGCTTATCTGGATCCGCTGGCGTTGTCGGGCACGCCCTATGTCTATCTCATCCCCGTGGGCCAGGATATCATGCGCAGCCCACCTCTGGGCGATGCCAGCGTCCTGCGCCAGTGGAGCGTGGAAGATGTGGCCATCCCGTTGCCGTTTAACCTCGGCAATTCCCAGTCGTCGGGCCTGAACTTCTGGCAGGCGGCCAATTCGCTCACGGAACCGCTCTTCACCGAGCGCAAGCATCCGGCGTTCCGTCCGGTGGATTCGGTGAACGTGTTTCCCGCCAATGTCTGGTCGGCAGGCTCCGGCTTGCAGTTCTCCCAATACTCCAGCACCCGGCTGATCGGGCGGTCGGTCTGGAACACTCAGTGGAAACTGGTGATCCCCGGCAACACCCTGATGGCGGATGGCAATCAGGGTTTGTCCCGCTTTATCCAGACGGTCACGGACATCGGGCTGCACTTCACCACCTATTCTTACTCGGGCAATTAAGTCATGAAATACACTCCTTCCACCGCCCCTCGTTCGGCCCTGGGCCAGCTGCCGCTGCTGCTGGCGGCGGCGCTGCTGGCCGCCGGTCCGCTGGCCGCTTTACCGCCCGCGCCGCCGCATGTTATTTATGGGATGATTCGCGACGAGTTGGGCCGGCCGCTGATGAACACCACGGCTCAGGTGCTGTTTGAAGCCGCTAACGGGCATCAGGCCAGCACTTATGTGTTCCCCGGAGCCGAGCCCGGCTGCAATTACCGGCTGGAAGTGGCCATGGATGCCGGACGCGTCGGCGCCCTGTATCAGCCCTCGGCCATGCTGCCGCTGGCGCCGTTCCAGATGAAGGTCCTCATCGGCGCGGTGACGTATCTGCCCCTGGAGATGACTGGCAACGCGTTGCTGGGACAACCCGGACAGCGCACCCGGCTGGATTTAACCTTGGGCGTGGACGCCAACGGCGACGGATTACCGGACGCCTGGCAGCGGCAGTTTGGAACCAACATTAACCTCATCACCCCTGGTGGGAATGCCGGGCACGGCCTGACCTATCGGCAGCTGTATCTTACCGGCATCTATGCGGTGGACCCCACCAACGGGTTCAATCTGGAGATGGTGCGGCACGGGAATGGGACCAATCAATTGCGGTTCCTGGGCATCACCGGCCACAGCTACCAGATCGTCTCTTCAACGGATATGATCACCTGGACGCCGGTCGCATTCCGGGTTCCAGCGGAGGGCGGTTCCGGCCCGGTGCATCAGAATTATGCGGCCGCCGCCACCGGCCATGTCGAGGTAGAACCTGCCAACCCGGCCCAGCCGCCCGCAGGGATGTTTTACCGTTTGAAATTGCAGTGAATTCAGAGCCCCTCCATCCCATGTCAGCGTCCCGACGCCCGGTTTACCGCTGGCTCGGCGCTCTGGCGGCGCTGCTGCTGGTGCTCGCGGCGGCGGTCTGGCGTCATTCTCATTCGGTGACACTCGAAACCGTCAAACCGGTGGTGGCTCTTCCCGTCATGGCCCGGACCCAGCTCGAATTGCGAAATGAGCTGCTCTATCGGCCGGGAGCGGCCACGTCATACACGGGCTGGGTGACGGAATCCCATACCAATGGCGTTTTGAAACTCCGCACGGCGGTCATTGCCGGCCGCTGGGATGGCGTGTCCGAGGGCTGGGCCCCCAACGGGGCGCTGGTGCTGCGGGAGTCTTTTCAGCGCGGGCTTCCCAACGGCCCCCGCGTGACCTGGCATGATAATGGCCGGAAAAAATCCGAGGGCCAGCTCGCGGCCGGAAAGCAGCAGGGGGAGTATCGCCAGTGGAACGAACAGGGCGTGCTAGTGGCCGAGGCGCAGTTCAGGGATGGCCAGCCCGACGGGCTTTCGCGAGCCTGGTATGCGAGCGGCTATCTTCAGGCCGAGGCCCTCATGAAAGCGGGCGCGGTTCAGGAACGACATTTTTATTCTGACGGCGAACGGCGTGAGGCCGCCCTGCTGGCGGGTGGGGTGGGTCCGAATCCTTGATTTATTGCATCTATTGCATTTGCATTCAATTTTATGACCTTGTTCAAACTATCTGGTCCGGGCGGTCTGGCTCGAATTGCCACCCGGTTTCTTGCGGTGTTGTCCCTGGTGGTGCTGGGCGCCGGCATGCTCCAGGCACAGGCGCCGGCCAATGATAACTTTACCAATCGCATCGTCTTTTATGGCGCCACCAACACAGTGACCGGCTCCAACGTTGGAGCCGGTGGCGAAACCAATGAACCCCACCATAGCGGCTTGATCCCTCAGCGCTCTGTGTGGTGGTCGTGGGTGGCTCCGGAAAGCGGTTCGGTGACTCTCGACACGGCCGGCAGTTCGTTTGACACGGTTTTGGAAGTTTATACGGGAGCGGGGCTGACCAATCTGATCTCGGTGGCGGCGAATGACGACGCGACCGCCAATCTGAGCACGAGTTTGGTGAATTTCACAGCGGTGGCCGGTGTGAGTTATCCCATTATGGTGGACGGCTACGGAGGCGCCAACGGCAGCATCCAGTTGAATGTGCGTCTGCCCGTGCCGGTGGCGGCGCCCCGCGTAACCACCCCGCCTGTCAGCCAGAGTTATCCGGCCAATGTGGGCAGCAATGCCGTGTTCAGTGTCACTCTCACCGGCAGTTACCCGCGCTGGTTTCAATGGCACAAGAATGGGGCGCCCCTGGCGGGCGCCACCAACGCCACTTTCACCCTCGCCAACGTGGGGGCGACCAACTCCGGCAATTACGGGGTCGTGGTGACGAATCTGTATGGATCGGTGACCAGCAGCCCGGCTATATTGGCGGTGGGGTCCGCCCCGGCCAACGACTTTTTCACAAATCGATTCACTCTCACTGGCCCGTCTCTCACCAACATCGCCGCCAATGATTTCGCCTCCCTGGAACCGGGCGAGCCCCTGCACGGCGGCGTGGCAGACGCCGCTTCCCTGTGGTGGACTTGGACGGCTCCGGCCAGCGGCCTAGTCACGCTGGATACCTTTGGCAGCACGATCGCCGGCGGCGCTCCGCTGGACACCGTGCTGGCGGTGTACACTGGCAGCAGCTTGAATCAGCTGATTCCGATCACTGCCAATGGGGATGCCGTGCCCGGTGTGCCCGGCCCCAGCCTGATCCGTTTCCGCGCCCAGGCAGGCGTCCCTTATCAGATCGCCGTGGCCGGAGCAGTTGGCACAAACAGCCAGCCCACGCAAGGCGCCATCCTTCTCCACCTTCAGCAATCGCCCAATAATGATTTTCACATCGATGCCCTCGTGTTCCCTACCAATGGCGCGACGGTGCGGGATGACAATACCGGCGCCACGCTGGAGTCCGGCGAGCCGGTTCACCTGGCAAACCCCGGTGGCGCTTCGGTCTGGTGGTTCTGGACTGCTCCCTCCAACGGCACCTACACCGCGGATGCCGCCGGCAGTGCCATCCCTGTCATCCTTGATGTCTTCCAACTGCCCTTCGGCGGCAGTCTTACCCGGGTGGGGGAAGTGGCCAGTCCGGGTGGGACCAACAACAGCGATAGGGTCAAGTTCACCGCCGCCGGCGGCGCCTGGTATTATTTTTCCCTGGACGGATACAACACCAATGGCACGGCGGCCACCGGCGATCTCCAACTCAACCTGCGGCCGGCGCTGGCGGGCAACGACAACTTTGCCGATCGCCTCACGCTGGCCGATGCGGCGGTGGTCGCCTCGTTCACCAATGGGGGCGCCACCAAGGAATTAGGCGAACCGAACCATGCCAGCGACGCTGGCGGCGCGTCGCTCTGGTGGTCCTGGATGGCCCCGGCCACCGGCCCGGTGACGATGTCCACCAAGGGGAGTTCCTTTGATACATTGCTGGCGGTCTATATCGGATCGGCTGTCACCAACCTTATCTGGGCGGCGGCGAATGATGATTTGAGCCTCACCAACCATACCAGCGAGGTGGTCTTCACCGCTGTGGCGGGAGTGACCTATCAAATTACCGTGGATGGTTATAAAGGGCGTAACAGTTCACCCGCCACAGGGCCGGGAAGACTGAGTCTAAAACAGCTGGTGATTGTGCCCGGAGGCAATGATGATTTCATCGATCGTTACCCCCTCGTGGGCGCCTCCAACACGGTCACCGGAAATAATGCAAAGGCCACCAAGGAATTAGGCGAGCCGGCGCATGACGGCAACGACGGGGGCGCCTCGCTTTGGTGGTCCTGGCTCGCCCCCACCAATGGCACGGTGTCCATGGATAGTTTGGGCAGCAGTATCAACGCCCTCCTCGCGGTTTATACCGGCACGAATGTCACCGCGCTGACCCCGGTGGCGGCGGATACCGGCAGCGGAGTGAATGGCAGTTCCCACCTGACCTTTATGGCGGTGGAGGGGGTGGAGTATCAGATTGCCGTGGATAGCTTTCGCTCGGGCAATTATGCCCCGCCCACCGGGTCGGTGACGGTTCATCTGCAGCAGTTCGCCTCGGAACCGATTGTGGGTAATAATAATTTTGCGAGCGCCCAGACTTTGTCAAAGAATCAACCCACTTTTTCGGGTTATAACGTGGATGCCACGCGTGAGCCGGGCGAACCGTCTCACGCCGGGCAAGGCACTGGCGCCTCCCTTTGGTGGAAATGGTCGGCGACATCATTTAGCAATCGCGTGACGTTGGACACTCTGGGCAGCGACTTCGACACGCTGCTGGCGGTCTATACCGGAACCAATGTGACGGCATTGACCCTTGTGACGGAAAATGATGACATCGATTCAGGCAACCTCCGCAGTCGGGTCACCTTTCAGGCTATCCCTGGCACCACCTATCGAATCGCTGTGGATGGCTACCAGTCGCAGCAGGGTTGGGCCCAGTTGAATCTGACCTTGGGCGCGGATGCCGCTACCGCACCTGAAATTGAGCAGAATCCGCTAGATCACACCGCCTATACCGGCGGGGGCGGCCTGGGAACCAATCTCATTTTGCGGGTGCAAGCCGTCGGCACGGCGCCTTTGAGGTATCAATGGCTTTATAATAGCCAGTTCATCGCCGGAGCCACCAACACCTCCCTAATCATCACCAATGTTTCAGCAGGGAACGCCGGAGCCTATCAGGTGGCGGTCAGCAATGCCTACGGCAGCGTGATCAGTCTCCCCGCGCAAGTGCGCTACGTGGCGCTTGCCTTTAATGATAATTTTGCCAACCGCATCCCCATTTCTGGCGTTTCCAACACCGTGTACGGCGATAATGCAGGTGCCAATAATGAGTCTGGGGAAACGAATCTTAATTTTGAAGTCGGGGGCAACACCCTCTGGTGGCGCTGGACGGCTCCCTCCAATGGCCCTGTGGAAATGATGACTGCGGGCAGCAGTGCGGATACAATCCTAAGTGTGGCGGTGGGTAATTCCTTGGCTCAACTGGAACGCATCGATTTCAGCGACGATGCGGTGCCGCCCGGTCTGCAGCCCGGGACGGTCGTTTACAGCGGTCGATGTGTGTTTGAAGCGGTGGCGGGCCAGGAATATGAGATTACCGTGGGTTCTCAGAAGACGAATTATTTTAACACCGGCAGCGTGGTCCTGACGGTGCAGCAGCCGCCCCGGTTGCCCCAACTGAGCTCGCCCTCCCTGTCCCCGGACGATCACCAGCAATTTCTGGTCACTGGCACTCCGGGCGCCCAAGTGACCCTCGAAATGTCCACCGACGCCACTAATTATGATGCGCTGCTGAGTGTTTATCTTGGCGGTAACGGCACCTATCTTTTTACGGATCCCGATTCCGTTACCACTTTGCCTGCGCGCTCCTTCCGCGTGGTGTTAGTGGGGCTGTCCGCCTTCTCGGGTTTCGTGCAAACCACCCTGCCGGTTTTTACGAAAACCTGGGATCTCACTCATGTCCGCGTTCTGGACAAAGACACCAACAGCATCATGGTTAATGCCAATTCATTGTATTTACTTTTTTTACAGTCTTCCGGTTATGTCGCAGCCACCAACGTCGAGAGCATTCTCGGCAGGACTGTTTATTACTTCTATCCTGAGGCTCAGGCGGATGTGCTGCTCGCCGAGGAGCAGCAATGCCTTGCCACCGGCCAGACCCGGGATGAGCTGATTCAGTACAACGTGTTCGGCAGTGGGGCTACCTGGCAACATATGAACTTGAGTCCTCTGCGGGATAATGGGGGCCGGATCTACGCGCTCCGCCGGCAGTTTTACGCCATTCCCGCCCCCGGCCAGACCACCCTCCCGACTCCCGCGAATGAGTGGCAGGCCGCCCAGTTCTCCGTCGTGGACGTGGACACTAACTGCGCCATCCTCAATGCCAACGACCATTATATTGCCGCCCTACAAAACGACTTCCCCGAGATCCTGTCCTTCATCAATCTGATTGGCCGGGATGATACTTATTTCTATGCGCCCGACGTTGCCGCCAAATCCCTAGCCCGCTATCGTGCGGTGATGGCTACCGGAGTGGCTGATCATTCGGTTGAAACGGTGTCGCAGCCGGGGGGGACCGTGGGTCATATCGATGTCACCACCAGCCCGCTGCGGAATACGGCGGGTGTGATCATCGGGGCGCGGACGGTCTCCTACAATGTGCCCGAGTTGAATCTGGCACTGGCACCAGGCGGCAGTATGCGTCTGTCCTGGCCGGTGGATCAGGCCGGGTTTCATGTGCAGGAATCTCCGGCCGTCAACGGGCCGTGGTCGGATACGGCGACAGCTCCCTCCGTATCCGGCTCCCAGCATTTCCTGATCCTGCCGATGGGGAGCGATGGCAGCCAGTTTTATCGACTCATCCAGTAAAATAATTACCTGCAACTTATCGGAATAACGAAAGACACAAAATTTATGAAAACCAAATCCCCCCGCCTCATCCTCGAAATACTACTGCTGGTTCTAAACATAGGCTCTCCGATGGCCATGACGCTCTTAGCGCAGCCGGTTGCAGGAGAGGCCAGTTTCTGGGATTCCATCGTGGGCGGACCGGGCGGACAGTCGGCCACCTGGTATGTCCCGCCAGCGCAGATGACCGCCTATATTACGGGCCGGGATAGTGCGGATCATTCCCGGGTTGCTTTCCGGAATTATTATCAATTCACCTGTGTGAATGGGGCTTTTCAGGGCCCGACGGTGGTGAACGTGGCCAAGCTCACCCCCGATGGCTGGGCACCGCTCCCCGAGCCCGTCGGCTCGACCATGAGCGGCACCATCAGTCCTGAAGGCGTTATTGACATGACCATCCATACCCCGGCCCAGAATTTTGTGGTGGGGGGAATTACCAACGCCATCCCAGCAATGACCAATTATGCGAGGGGCCATATGATTTTTCTCGCCGGCGAATGGCGCATGACGATGCAAACCATCCTGCCGGAAAACCCCATCAACCTTTCAAAAGCCCCCTACCTGCTGCAATGGGCTAACATGACCAAGCTGGCACCCGGGAAACAGCTTCCGGCCTTTGATCCGGCCGTCGCCGGCTTTGATCTGCGGTCGGGGAAATGGTCCTGGGTGTTAAATACCGAATGGTCCGTCCAGGATGACCCGGCGCAAACTTTTCAAATCCACGATGTGGTGGCGGGCTATTTCTTCGGATCGAGCACCGGTACAAACGATTTCTGGGTGAGTGGCACGATTGCAGCCGATGGCAGCCTTTATATCGTATTTACTGGCATGGATGGGACAATCTATAACCGTTGCGGATCCATTGCGAAAGCCCAACCGGGGGGCGCATGGCGCATGGTCTATGCCGCCTATCCCCGAGGCAGCAATGGTCTTGCGGATTTCAGCTACGCCACGCTCATCCAGACCAATCCCGTCACCCAAAATATCTACAGCACGATTTTGAAAAAAAACGAATCGGTCACGGGTGTTCGCGGGTATAACGACAAGCAGGTAGTGCTCACAGGAAGTTATCTCAGGAACGCTGCGGTCCAGGGCATGTGGTGGCTCGGTTCCCTAGACAGTGGCAAGGGGAAATATTTTAGGGTCGAACCCAAATTCAGCGGGCAGACGGTGACCAGCTCGCTCTATTACGGCCCTAACACCGCCTTGTTCGATAGCAGTTTGGGTGCCGGGAAAATCCGGATCGTGGGCAGTTATCAATATGCCCAGAGTCAGGCCAACATCCTGAACCATGGGTTGATCTACACGGGTCCGCTAAACGGCAAAAATGGAGCCTGGACGCAGATAGACGTTCCCGCCACCAACCTGACGGAGATCGGCGCGACCGTGGCCAACACCATTCCCCACAGCACCATGGGCGATCTGGTCGTGGGCAATTTCGACCTCACCACCAATGCCGTTTCACCCATCCCCTTAGCTGATACCGGGAACGCCTTTCTTTATAATATTGCGACCGCCACCTGGACAATTTTTGGCACCACCAATTCCGGAACCGCGCCCGCCGGCACCACCGCCTATGGCATCTGGCAAAACGGCAGCAACAGCCCCTCATACACCATTGCGGGCGGGGCCACCGCATACGGAACCAACACCGCGTTTCTGGTCGATTATTACAGCGACAGCGGCCAGTTTACGAACCTCACCTTTTTTACTGACACCAACGCATCGGGCTTTACCCATTTTGAGGGCATTACGGGTCGGGACGGCGGCTATAATTTGATTGCCACAACCGCAAACGGGGCTGCATTTGTCTCGGTTGACCGGACCAGCAATGGATTCGGCCCGGCCACCTGGACGCCGCTGAATTATCCCGGCAGCTTTATCACGACCGGCAACACGGTTTACCAGGACTATGCGCTCGGCATTTTTTGCATCACTGGAAATCTCTCGCTTGAAAATAGCTATATAACCCAAGTGACCCCTCCCCAGCAGGAGCTGCGTGATTATCCCTATGGCGAGGTCATTCCTGACACCGTTTCCGATGGCATCTTGACCGAGCATATCTTCAACTCCCTGACTTACGGACCCATTGTCCCCAAGGATTTCGCCCAGATCACGCAACAGCAAGTCATTGACGCCTACAACTTGGCCTACGGAAGCAACTGCGTCGGCGCCACGGTCAACGGGCCGCGCCACTGGGTGCTAGACAACCTCACCACGCTCGGGGGTCTGACGGCGTCGGGTGACGAATTGACAGTGGGCGACATTCAATTTGGGCTCGCGGGCCAGTTGCAGACCGCGGTGGGGAACCCAACCATCGGCAGTGATCCCTACGTGGTCAACACGGTGCAGCGGAATACTCAGTATACGTTCCACAAGGGCCTGCTGGTTTACGAGCTGACCGACCCGGACGGCAATGTTTACGTGATGCAGTCCTATTCGCAGCAGATTGAACCCTCGATCACGCTTCTCAACTTGGAGTTCCTTGGCCCATGGGATAACCTGCCGTCGGGCTGGACTTATGCGGTGCGCCGGCTGACCCGGGATCTCGTGCTGACGGCGAACGGATCCACTCAAATCGTCAATGACTACTTCCGTAACACGTTTCAAATTAATCCGGCAGGCAAGCGGAAGTAGCCTGAAACCTTCTCTATTGAAACAAACCGTTGACTCATCCACTGAACCGGATGTTCTGGAACCGGCACAAGCGCGGCGCGTGGTTACAGAAGACTGATCTTTTAAGATCCCTACGTGCTGTAATAAATTCCCTCAAGGCAACCCAAAAAATTATGAAACACAGATCATTTCCTCCAATTCTTATTATTTTCCTAATGCTGCTGGACAGCAGGGGGTTTTCCCAATCCACCAATTGGGACGGCCTGCTCACCGGTTCCCAATGGTTTGTTCCCACTCAGAATATGCTGGCGTACATCACCTCCACCTCGAATTTGACAGAAAACGTTCAGGTAGGGGATCAAACACTCTGGAATATCACTCATTGTGTAAACGGGATTTTTACAGGGACTTCTTCGCAATCACTCACCATTCCCATCTCCGGGATGAATCCTCCTTTAATGGCCTCCAACACAGCGATGAATGGAATGATTAATACGGCCGGAGAGGTTCTCATAAATTTTTACCAGACAAATGGGGATGTCACCATTGCACTGGGCAACTACCGCAATGTCGGCGGGACTGATTTCATCGAGATGCAAATGATCTCCAAAACCGCCTCGGCACAGAATATCACTCATTGGGCCTATATGGCCTCCTATACGAATGCCGCCTACCCTACGAACACTCCAACGAATGCGTCACTCCTATCAACCAACTGGGAATGGATTCAGGGGACAACATGGAATCTTTTAGATGCCAGTCTTTTTGGCGCGAATGGAAGCGGCACTTTCTCGATCAGCATCTATAATAATGGTTATATTTGGGGTGCTGGGAGCGGTACGACAAATGGGGCGTTCACCCTCATCGGTTCCGTGACACCGGAGGGAAATCTGATCCTGGGACTTCTCAACACCCAGACAGGAGTGGAGACGAGTCTCTTCGGTTACATCACCGGCAATGCCAGCAACTCCTTGATGTCCTTGAGCACTTACACGACAAATGGCGTTGCATCCGGATCTCCGGCTGCCACCGCCGAGATGATCCCCGGATCGATTGCCAATCTTTATGTCACCAACGGAGCCACGCTCTCCCTGACTAACGGCATTAACAGTTACGCCTATACCTATGTCGGAAACGCAACCAATGATTCCAATAATTTCCTCACAATCACGAATGCAAACACCCTGCTGACAAACTCACAGAATTTATATTTGGGAAATTTTGGATCGGACAACACCCTGGTCATTGCCAGCGGTGCCATGGTGGCCGTCAGTTCCGGGTTCATCGGATACGATACATACTCCTCGAATAACTTGGTTCAGGTTACGGGAAGCAACTCAGTCTGGAGTAACAGCGCGAATCTCTATGTGGGTTACAGCGGAAGCAATAACAGACTCCTCATTACGAACGGCGCTAAAATATTTGCATCCAAAACGTATATCAGTTCATTTGGCGGAGCCACTAACTCAGTGCAGGTTTCAGGCGCAGGATCTGCCTTATCCGACAGCGATTCGATTTGGGTTGGAGCTTCCCCGATTGCCGGGGTCGCGGGATCGGGAACATTGACGATGACTTCAGGCGGTATGATTGCCGCCTCCAACCTTATCATTTCAGGATCAACCGACTCTGTTGGCACGGTGGAAGTCGGACTCAAGGGCGGCTCCGACTCTAATATGACCCTTAATATTCCGCTGATTACCTTCGGCGAGGGAACGGGCAGCCTGGGCTTGAACCAGTCCGACACGCTGACGATTTCGGGCACGATCCAAGGGGCGATGGCCACGAATTCCTATGCCATGATCCAGCAGTATGGAAGCGGCACCACGATTTTGACCGGAATCAGCCATACCGGTTTGGGTTATCGTGTCGATGGGGGGCAGCTGATGGTAAATGGTGGAATCTTTGATATTTACCTGATCGACGGTCTCGCGCCCGACGAGTTGGGCGGCCCCAGAACTGTCACCGTCGGAAATAAGAATAGCGGCAACTCCTTGATAGTGACAAATAAGGGAGAGTTACACTCCTTCGTTACGATCATCGGAACGGATTTGAAAAAGAACTCAGATGTGCTGACCACTTCCTCGAATAACTGGGCGCTCATCACCGGGCCCGGAAGTAAACTCATAGCGGGGGAACTCCAGATCGGCAACGTCAGCAGTGGCAACCGTCTCGTCATCAGCAACGGGGCGATGGTCTCCTCGGCACTTTCCTCGAGCATTGGCATCTCCGGGTCCAGCAACAGCGTGACAGTCACCGGCGCCGGGTGCCTGTTTACTAACGCGGGATCCCTTACCGTGGGAACCTACAGCCAAAGTTATGCCGCCACCGCCAATGTGCTGCTTGTGACCAATGGGTCAGGTCTTTTCAGTGACTCGGCAATGATCGGAGCCACGACGAACTCCTTTGATAATACTGTGACAATTGCGGGAGCCGGATCCTTCTGGACGAATTCAGGCGCTTTGTATGTCGGCATGGACGGGAGCGGCAACAGTCTTGCTGTTGCCAACGGAGCGACTGTGGCGGTGGGGGGTGGCACCAATGGCACAGTGGTTGGCTTCAGCGCCGACTCCTCGAACAACTCGGTGCTGGTGACGGGATCCAATGCCTCTCTGAGTATCACCAAAGCCCTCTTTGTGGGATACGGTGGGGGCGGCAACACCCTCACCATCTCCAACGGCGCGAGCGTCACGGTTACCTGCATGGGCAACGGCGACTATCTTTCCCTAGGAGAGAATAGTGGGTCCTCCAACACGCTCACCGTGACCGACGCTTCGACGCTCACGGTCAATGCAGGTGCTCAGAGTCTCTATGGAATCTGGATCGGCGACAGCGACGGAAGCTCCAACAACTGTATGGTGGTTTCGGACGGGGGCAGGGTCTACTCTACTGGGGAGAGTGGTATCGGATGCGTCGAACAGTCCGGGGATACTGAGGCATTAATCACGGGAGCTGGTTCCCTCTGGACCAACAACGGCGTGCTGGCTATTGGCGCCAGGGACGGAGGGAACGGTGTGGTGACGGTGGCTAATGGCGGAACCCTCGCGGTGACCGAAATCAAGATCGCCAATCTCACCAACACCTCTGCAGGCACACTGAACATCGGTTCACTCGGTGGCAGCGACACGGCGGGAACGATCATCAGCCCGACCATCACCTTCGGCTTAGGCACGGGCGCGATCAATTTCAACCAGAGCAATGCCATAACGCTGTCGGCTGAAATCACCGGCAACGGCGCGGTGAACCAATTGGGCAGCGGCACGACCCAACTGACCGGCGACAGCACCTACACGGGCCCGACTGCGGTCGCGGCCGGCAAGCTGGTGGGGGTGACAGGCGCGAGTTGCTCCAACAGTGTGGTGACGGTCGCCAACACCGCCGGCTGTGTCTTCGGGGTATTGATTACAGACAACACCCTGGGCTGGACCAGTGCCGGTATGACTTTTTCTGGAACGAATGCGACGCTGGATTTTAACTTTGGATCCGTCGCGCCCAGCACCACCGCGGCACCACTCCAAGTCAGCAGTAATGGCGTAGTCGCTGGCGATGTGAACTTCAATGGCACCCCGACGGTGACCATCGAAGGCGGCAATTTTCCGGCCGGTACCGGCACCTATCCGCTGATGACCTGGACGGGCACCCTCTCCGGCACGCCTCCCTCTACCGCCACGCTGCCGCCGCATATCACGGGCAATTTGAGTGTCGTAGGGAAAACGCTCCAATTGAATGTCGCCGGTATCTATAAAGCGGTTTTTAACGGCATCAGCGTGAACGGCACGACGTTGACCTTGCAGGCAACCAACGGAGGGCCGGACGGCGTGTGGACGTTGTTGCAGAGCACTAACGTGGCGCTGCCATTCAGCCAATGGCAAACCAACTGCATCGCCACCTGCGATGGCGCAGGCATTCTGTCCTTGAACCTGCCGAACCGTGCCACCAACCCGATTGAGTTTTACATCCTAAAATAAAGTTCACAGCCATCCCGCAGGGTTTTTGAAAAAGTGCTGGATCAATTTGTTAACCCTTCTTGGCGGATTGGAGAAGAGGAGGGTGGGATTTGCTGGGGTTTTTTGGGGTGAAGCCCCCGAAGTCTCCACTACACGGTTGCACGGGCCACTTTGTCGGCGGTGATCTTGGGCGGGGGTTGCGCCGGCAATGTCAGCTTGAGTTGCTCCAAAAGTATTTGCACTTCTTTCTCCGGTTGCGTGTGGCGGGTCAGGATCACGGTGCGTCCGTCGGTCGTGGGCAGATGCACGTCCACCATTTGTACCCCGCAAAACTTTTCCAGCACGGCGCGCGGGGTCAGACCGCTGGCCACGGCTCGCAATCGTTGCCGCAAACATACGTGCAGGGTGTAGCTGATGAACGCCACCAGGATGTGCGCTTGGCCTTGGATTGCTAGTCTCAATTTGAAAGCGAACTGGAATCAGCGGGAGGAGGGCGAGTCCCAGCCCCGGGACCGGGACAGGGCCCGCGCCCACCCGCCGAGAAGCCGGCGCCGTTCGGCCGGCGTCATGGCCGGCTTGAACCGGCGGTCGATCTGCCAGCGGGTTGCGATGGATCGCCGGTTTTTCCAAAAGCCCACGCCCAAGCCCGCCAGATAAGCGGCGCCCAACGCAGTGGTTTCGGCCACGCGGGGACGCACCACCGGCACACCCAGCAGCCCGGACTGAAATTGCAGCAGCAAATTGTTGGCCGCTGCGCCGCCGTCCACGCGGAGTTCCTTGAGCCGGATGCCTGCGTCCTTCTCCATCGCCCGCAGCACATCAGCTACCTGATAGGCGATGCCTTCGAGCGCAGCGCGGGCGATGTGGGCCCGCGTTGTGCCCCGGGTAAGGCCGATGATCAAGCCCCGCGCGTAGGCGTCCCAATGGGGGGCGCCCAGTCCCGCCAGGGCCGGCACGAGATACAACCCGCCGCTGTCGGGCACCTGCGCCGCCAGCGCCTCGATTTCACCCGGGGAACGGATAATGCCCAGCCCGTCGCGCAGCCATTGCACCAGCGCCCCGGCAATGAAGATGCTGCCCTCAAGCGCATATTCCGTGCGGCCGCCAATCCGCCAGGCGACCGTGGTCAGCAGATTGTTTTTGGAAGCGACCGGACGGCGGCCGGTGTGCATCAGCATGAAACATCCCGTGCCATAGGTGTTCTTGACCATGCCGGGCCGGGTGCAAACCTGACCGAACAATGCCGCCTGCTGGTCCCCCGCAATCCCGGCTATGGGGATGTTGCCGCCCAGCAAGCGGGTATGGCCGCAGACCCCGCTGGAGGAACAGACCGTGGGCATCATGGATCGCGGCACGCCGAACAGTCGCAACAGACCGTCATCCCACCCGCCGTCGCGGAGACTGAAAAGAAGGGTGCGCGAGGCGTTGCTGGGATCCGTCACATGGCAGCGGCCGCCGGTGAGGTTCCAGATCAGCCAGGAATCGATGGTGCCAAAGGCCAGCGCGCCGGCCTCCGCCCGGGCCCGGGCTCCCGGAACGTGGTTTAAAATCCATTGCAGCTTGGTGGCGGAAAAATAGGCGTCCACCACCAGACCGGTTTTGCGACGGATCATCGGGGCCAGCCCGCGCGCCTTCAGCCGGTCGCACACCGGCGCCGTGCGCCGATCCTGCCACACGATGGCGGGGCCCACCGGCACCCCCTTGGCCCGATCCCACACCACAGTCGTCTCACGCTGATTGGTGATGCCAATGGCGGCAATGTCGCGGGCGGTGAGGCGGGCCCGACGCAAGGCCTGCCGGGCGACTGCCAGTTGGGTGGCCCAGATTTCCCGAGCGTCCTGCTCCACCCAGCCCGGATGCGGGAAGCTCTGGCGGAATTCCCGCTGCGCGACCGCCACGCTCCTGCCGCGGTGATCAAAAACAATGGCCCGGGAACTGGTGGTGCCCTGATCGAGTGCCAGGATGTATTTCACGGCGGCCACTCTGTCCTGTCCGGCCCCCGAAAGCAACCCGCGCCACCGCGCTCGGCACTTTAACTGCAGATGCCTTTCATCGACTGCAACGTCCTCCCCAGTAATAAATCCGCAACGATCCCCACCCTCTCCCCGCTCAAGCTTTCGCGGATCAAGCGGGAGGACCTGCGCGAGAGCCTGGCCCGCCTCGTTCGGCAGGTGAATGGGGTTCATTTTAAACTCGATTCTGGAGTGGAGTTTGGAATGAAGCGTCGTGGTTTGACCGCCCCCTCTCTTCCATGAAAATGGAGGAGAGGGCAGGGAAAGGAGATGCTTGGGGGACGTTCGAAGTGGCCCGCTTCGGGATTCGGTTTTATTTCAAGCTCGCGGCGCGGCGTTCCATCCACTCATGGCCCAGATTGGACAGGGTCTTCGCTTTCAAGATTCGTTCCGCCATGGGGAAGACCACGCGTTCCTCTTTTTCAAAGTGTTTGCGGGCGGCAGCAATCACCTCGAGCAGCCCTTTGCGGGCGTCCTTGAGCGCGCCGGCCTTTTGGATCCGGACGAACAGCTCTTCGATGAGTTCGTGCTCGTGATGGAACGTCTCCTTGTGCCCGATCTGGTCGAAGCAGTGCTCCAGCGGCTCAATGAAGAGTTCATCCTCGGTGTGCGAATGCGGCGCCATCACTTTTTCCAGGAGCCGCGCCAGCGATTTCACTTCCGACAGGGTTTTGAACGCGGGCGCATTCGCCTCAATGTGATTGAAGAGATGGTGGAACACCGTGTGTTCCGCGCGCAAAATGTCGGTGATCCTCATGGCGTTCTCAGCTTGAGTAAGCCTCCATCCCGACGCAAGAGCAAACTGGATTGCGGTCGCCAAAGACGTTGTCCACCCGGCTGACGTGCGGCCAGAATTTCTGGTCATGCAGCCCCGGGGCGGGAAACCCCGCCTGTTCGCGCGTATACGGCCGGTCCCAGGTGTCGCTGGCGATCTGGTCGGCGGTGTGCGGGGCGTTCTTAAGCAGATTGTTTTTCGCGTCCGCCGCGCCCGATTCCACCGCGGCCATCTCCGCGTGGATGGCAATCATCGCATCGCAGAAGCGGTCCAGTTCGCGTTTGGACTCGCTCTCCGTGGGTTCCACCATGAGCGTGCCGGCGACGGGCCAGGAAAGCGTCGGCGGATGGAATCCGTAATCCACCAGGCGCTTGGCCACGTCCTCGGCGGTGACGCTGTGGAACGCGCGCAGGTCCAGGATGCATTCGTGGGCGACCAGGCCCTTGCTACGGTAGAGGGTTGGGAAAAACGCCTCCAGTCGGGCGGCGATGTAATTGGCATTCAGGATGGCGATCTTGGTGGATTCGGTGAGCCCCTGTTCGCCCAGCATGGCGATGTACATCCATGAAACCGTGAGTATGCTCGCGCTGCCCCAGGGCGCGGCGCTGACCGGCCCGATATGCTGTTTGGAATGGTCTGCGCCCTCCAGTCGACCGGTGAACTGCGGATGGCTCGGCAGAAAAGGCGCGAGATGACGGGCCACGCCAATCGGCCCCACGCCGGGTCCGCCGCCGCCGTGCGGAATGCAGAAGGTCTTGTGCAGATTCAGGTGGCACACATCCGCCCCGATGGATCCAGGCGAAGTCAGGCCGACTTGGGCGTTCATATTGGCGCCGTCCATATAGACTTGGCCGCCGTTTGCGTGGATGATTCCGGAAATGTCGCGGATGGTCTCCTCAAACACGCCGTGGGTGCTCGGATAGGTGATCATCAGGCAGGAGAGATCGGCCCGGTGCGCTTCGGCTTTGGTGCGGAGATCGGTCACATCGATGTTGCCATTGGCGTCGCAGGCGACGGGGACGACTTTCATCCCCACCATGACCGCGCTGGCGGGGTTGGTGCCATGGGCAGAAGTGGGGATGAGGCAGACGTTGCGGTGCGCGTCGCCGCGCGACTCATGATAGGCTCGGATGACCAGCAGCCCGGCGTATTCGCCCTGGGATCCGGCATTGGGCTGCAATGAAATGGCCGCGAATCCGGTGATTTCGGCGAGCCAATCCTCCAGGTTCTGAAACAGGATCTGATAGCCGCGCGCCTGTTTGAGGGGAACGAACGGATGGATCCGGGCGAATTCCGGCCAGGAGACGGGAAACATCTCGCTCGTCGCATTCAGCTTCATGGTGCAGGAGCCCAGCGGAATCATGCTGTGAGTGAGGGAGAGGTCGCGCGATTCGAGCCGCCGGATGTAGCGCAGCATTTCCGTCTCGCTGTGGTAGCGGTTGAAGACCCCATGCTGCAGGAAGGGGGAGCGGCGCGCGGGCAGCGGCGCGGGACGCAGGGCACCGGCGAGTTGCCCCACGGTAAAAGCAGGGGGCCGGTCCCCGTTAAAGATTCGCCAGAGCAGGGCCACGTCGGCCGCGCCGGCGGCTTCGTCGAGCGAAATCCCGAGGGTCTGGCCGTCGATTCCCCGCAAATTAATCCGGTGGGATTCGGCGATTTGGATGATGGCGGCTGCGGTGGTTCCGGTCAGTTCCACCCGGAGGGTGTCGAAATAACTTTTAGCCGAGATTTTGTGGCCGAGCTGGGTTAAGCCGTCTGCCAGGATTTGGGTCAACGTCTGCACGCGGCGGGCGATGTTCTTCAAGCCCTCGGGGCCGTGATAGCAGGCGTAGAGCGAAGCCATGTTCGCCAGCAGCGCCTGGGCGGTGCAGATGTTGCTGGTGGCCTTCTCGCGGCGGATGTGCTGTTCGCGGGTGCCGAGCGCGAGGCGCAGCGCGGGCTTGCCGCGGGAATCCTTGGACACGCCGATGATGCGGCCGGGCATCTGTCGCTTGAACTCCTCGCGCGTGGCAAAAAAAGCCGCGTGCGGTCCGCCGTACCCGAGCGGCACGCCGAAACGCTGGGCGCTGCCAACGGCGATGTCCGCGCCGAATTCGCCGGGCGGCGGGAGGAGGGTCAGCGCAAGCAGATCCGTGGCGACGGTCAGCAGGGCGCCGGCGGCATGGGCCTTTTCCGCAAAGCCGGAAAAATCGTGGATCGTGCCGAAGGTGTCCGGATATTGCACGAGCGCCCCGAAGACCTTGTCGCTGAATGAAAACGTCTCAGGGTTGCCCACCACGATTTCCAGTTTGAGCGCCAGGGCCCGGGCGCGGACGACCTCGATGGTCTGGGGATGGCAGGTTTCGGAGATGAAGAAAAGATTGCGGCCGTCCTTGAGCCGGAGCGATAGGGTCATCGCCTCGGCCGCGGCGGTGGCCTCATCCAGCATGGACGCATTGGCGATGTCCAGGGCAGTAAGGTCGCAGATCATGGTCTGGAAATTCAGGAGCGTCTCGAGCCGGCCTTGGGAGATCTCGGCTTGATAGGGCGTGTAGGGCGTGTACCAGCCGGGGTTTTCCAGCACGTTGCGCTGAATTACTGGCGGGGTGATGGTGTCGTAATAGCCCTGGCCGATGAAAGAGCGGAAAATCTGGTTCTCCTGGGCAATGCGCCGGAGTTCCGCGAGCGCCTCGTATTCGCTCCGCGCCGCCGGCAGGTTTAGCTTCCGCCCGAGACGGATGGTGGGCGGCACCGCTGCATCGATCAGCCCGTCCAACGTGGAGTGGCCGAGGAGCGCCAGCATCGCGCTGGTTTCAGCCGCATCCGCTCCGATATGGCGGCGGACAAACTGGTCGGGGTGGGCGAGAGGATCGGCGGCGGCGTTTTCAGGAAACAACATCCGAAGAAAATAAGTTTGACCGCCAGTAAATCAAGCGCATTTCAGATATGATTTCCCATGTGAAGTTCGCCCGTCGCCCGATTGCCCACTTTTTGCGTGGTGAATCCCGGACAATGTCATAGAATTTCCCCATGTTGAATCAGCGACAGCGCCCGATTCTTTTGGCGGGGGTCGTCCTTCTGGTCATTTGGGTGGTCGCAATCGCCGCCTACAAGATCGCCCAGAACGCCAAGGTCACACCCGAAAAAGTCCGTGCTTATGCGGAGTCGGTGGATTTCAGCCATTTGTCCGCCGCAGAACGCGCGGCGTCCATCCAGAAGCTTGCGGCCCTGCTCAATGCGCTCTCGCTCGAAGACCGGCAGCGTTTGCGGCTGGAGCGCCTGGCGTGGTTTGAAAAAATGTCCCCGGAGGAGAAAGGTGCATTTCTTGAAGCGACCTTGCCCACCGGCTTCAAGCAGATGCTCGCGGCTTTCGAGGGAATGCCCGCCGACAAGCGGCAGCGGGTGGTGGAGCAAGCCGTCAAGCAAATGAAAGACGCGCAGCAAAAGTTAGCCGCCGGCGGGCGCCTGCCATCCGGCCCCGGGGGTGTGGCGTTCAGTCCCGAACTCCAGGAAAAAGTCACAAAAATAGGCCTTAAAAGTTTTTACAGCCAAAGCTCCGCGCAGACCAAGGCGGAAGTGGCGCCGTTGCTGGAGGAGATGCAGCGCGCCATGGAAAGCGGGCGGATGATGCGCGGGCAATAGTCATGAATTTTCCTTCGCGAAAAAAAGCGGACGGGGCGTTTACGCTAGTCGAACTGCTGGTGGTGATGGCCCTCATCGCGGTTCTCGCCGCGCTGCTGTTGCCCGCGGTGGGACGCTCCAAGGAATCGGCGCGCGCCACGGTTTGTCTGGGCCATCTGCATCAGATCGGCATCGGATTGCAGATTTATGTTTCGGAAAATAATAACAAGCTCCCGGTGATGCGCGATGTTTCCACCGACGCCGCCATGGCGGCCACCAACACGTTCCCCGCCATCCACACTGTGCTCGCGTCACAGCTCGGCAACGCCCGCGTGCTGGGTTGCCCATCGGATGGGGCGCATTTTTTTGAGCGCACCGGCTCGAGTTATGCCTGGAACAGCCTGCTCAACGGCGAGGATGCGGATCATTTGAAGGTTTTCAACCTCCGCTTTGATCCACACGAAATCCCCGTGGTTTACGATAAGGAGGATTTCCATAAGGCGCGCGGGGCAGGCAAGGCCGTGAATTACCTCTACGCCGACGGCCACATCAAAAATCTTCTGGCAATCGAGGGCTCCAAATGATCGCGCTGCGCAACGTCACTAAGAAATTCGCCCGCCGCATTGCGGTGGACGATCTGTCGCTCACCGTGCAGCGCGGGGAGGTTTTCGGGCTGCTCGGCCACAACGGCGCCGGCAAAAGCACCGCCATCGGCATGATGCTTGGCCAGGTCTGGCCGACCCGCGGCGAGGTGATGGTCTGCGGCCACAATGTCCAATCCAGTCGCCGCGCCGCGCTGATGCCGGTCGGCGCCATTTTTGAAGCGCCGGCCTTCTACGATTACCTGAGCGGATGGCGCAACCTGGAAATTTTCAGCGCCTACACCGCGCCGACTTCCAAGGCCCGGATCCGCGAGGTGATCGAGTGGGTCGGCCTTACCGGCCGCGAGCAGTCCAAGGTGGGGACGTATTCGCACGGGATGCGTTCCCGGCTGGCGCTGGCGCAGGCGTTGTTGCCCCGGCCGGAATTGCTGATCCTCGACGAGCCGAGCGACGGCCTTGACCCCGAGGGCATTCACGAAATGCGCCAGACGATTCTCCGTCTGCAGCGCGAGCTGGGTCTGACCCTCCTGCTTTCATCCCACCTGCTGAACGAAGTGGAGCAGCTCTGCACGCGCTTCGCCGTGTTGCGGCAGGGTGTGAAAGTTTTTGAAGGCAGCGTCGCCGAGGTGAAAAGCGCCCTTGGCAAGGTGGCATTGAAGACGCCGGATTTTGCGGCGGCAAGCCGGTTGCTGCTCGCGCGCGGATTAATCACAGCCGCGGCAGAAGACCGCTTCATCACGCTGGCTGCAGGGCGTTCGACGGCGGAGGCGGCTCAAGCCCTGGTCGCCGCCGGCATGGACGTCCAGGGCATCTGGCAGCACGAACAGACGGTGGAGGATTTTTATCTGGGGCTGATTCGCCGGCCTCGCGAGGAAAAACAATGAGCCCCAAATCTCCAGCATCCCGCGCCGGACATCGGCGATGCACGCGCAATTCCTTTTCCCTCTCAAACGGGAGCGTTCGTTGTTTGAAGTTTCCCCAATGATCCCATGTTCCTCGCCCAATTAAAAAACGAACTCTGGAAGCTCTTCGGCAAGAAGCGCACCTACATCGGCTTTGGCGCGTTTTTGCTGGCGCAGACGCTGATGCTGCTTGCGTTCAAATTCACGCGCTGGCAAGGCGATTTTGAAAAGCTGCTCACTGGCAACGGCTATCTCGCCGCGGAATTCATCTCCGTGCTGACCGTCTCCGTCGTGATGCTGATCCCCCAAATCATGCTGCTCATGCCGCTCTACGCCACGCTCATCGGCGGGGATCTGGTGGCGAAGGAAGCCGAGGACGGCACGCTGCGGATGATTCTCTTGCGGCCCGTCTCCCGCCTCCGATTGCTGTTCGTGAAATGGATGGCGGGAATCATCTTCGCCGTCGTGCTGGTGCTGATGCTCGGCCTGACCGCGATGGGCTTTGCGAGCCTGCTGTTTCCCTGGAAAGGAATGTTTGTCTTTGCGCCCGGCCAGGCGTTCGCGGTTTTATCAGCGCAGGAAGGGCTGGTGCGGTTTGTTTTCTCCCTCTCGTTCATGGCCGTCAATGCCAGCGTCATGGTGTCGGTCGCCTTCATGTTCTCCTGCTTCAACATGAAGCCATCGGCCGCCACCATCCTGGCCCTCTCGCTTCTGTTCCTCAGCATGGTCATGGAAAACATCCCGTTCTTCGACCGCTACGACAACTGGTTCATCACCCACCACTTTAAATGCTGGCTGCTGATCTTCAGCGACCCGGCCCCCTGGCTGCAAATCTGCCAGTCCCAAATCATCCTGTTCGCCGTCAGCGCCACCGGGTTTGTCATTGGCGCGATGGCGTTTCAAGTGCGCGACATCAAGTCCTGATGCCCCCCCAGCCGCCCGCGAGGAGTATCCAATAAAACCCGGGCCGCCGAATCAAACCCCTTCAACTGACTCGATTGCTCTGTCCGTCCATTCCATGCAGCCTCACAACTCCAGAATCAGGTTTGAAATGAACCCGAATCCCATAGCGGGCCGTTGCAGAGAATGGCAGGGACAGCGCTGTACTGTCCCCGCCCGCGCGGAGCGGGCGGAAAAATTGTGCCAGGTTTCACGCGCCACCCCGCTCGTTCCATCGCCTGTAGACCGGCATGCGCAGCGCGTTATCCCTATCCCTATCCAATTTCGGAATTCGGGATAAACCTGAACTCCGCAATAGGGGTTCACGCCAGCACATAGCCAGCTCAGTACTTGGCAACTTTGGGACCAGGTGGGGCGCGCTCCGTGCGCGCCGTCGTGGCAAACCCGCACGCGTGGATTGGCAACGGCGGAGGGTAGGGGACTGCGGGCCCGCCAATCTGCCAAGGCTCAGTTGAACCGCCAAGCCAGCGTGACGCTGGTTTGGCGGTTCAACTGAGCCTTGGCGGTTCAATTCTCCAAATTCGTGTTCCTTCGTGGAATTCGTGTCTCGGTCTTTGTCTTTATAAGTGGGGTCCAGCGTCACGCTGGTGGTGGCGTCGTGGTGGTAGGGCGTGTCACTCTGTGCGCGCCGCCGTGTTAAACCCGCACGCGTGGGTTGGCAATCGCGGCGTGCAGGGGACTGCCCGCCCTACCCACGTAAATGGGGTTAGCCCTCACTTTTGGCACATTCCCGTAATTCGTGTTCCTTCGTGAAATTCGCGTCTTATTTTTTCCTTCGTAATGGGGGGGCAGCCCCTGCCGGTCTCTGCGCTCTCTGCGTTCTTCGCGTTAAATTTTCCCAAATTCGTGTTCCTTCGTGGAATTCGTGTCTCGGTCTTTGTCTTTATCAGTGGGGGTCCAGCGTCACGCTGGTGGTGGCGTCGTGGTGGTAGGGCGTGTCACTCTGTGCGCGCCGCCGTGTTAAACCCGCACGCGTGGGTTGGCAATCGCGGCGTGCAGGGGACTGCCCGCCCTACCCA
>Ga0209086_10001008_pt1 | contig 23279 bp, 22 predicted proteins | sample M_130207_XF_Meta_FD_187312 | JGI IMG/M metagenome (GOLD analysis project Ga0209086, IMG submission 187312) | Freshwater microbial communities from Lake Montjoie, Canada to study carbon cycling - M_130207_XF_MetaG (SPAdes) (version 2) | ecosystem: Environmental > Aquatic > Freshwater > Lake... | reverse complement strand
GTTCCTTTAGATTTTCTGCTGTAGCAACTGGATCCTTATTAGATTCTGTTGTAACAAAGTAGAAGACGTTTGGATTCTTTGGATCCCAATCGCCATCTTCAACACGGGAAAATGTTGTTCCGTTATCGCGTGCGCCTTTATGGAAAGAGGCAACATCTGTATTCCACTCAATTTTCTTGAATGTTGCATCTGTTTTAGTTGATTTCGCAATTGTTGTTCGGAAGATATTATCTGTAGCAGCAGTTGGAACATTTAATACATAAAGATCGCCATTTGTTAGGCCAGCCTTATCCACACTTGTTCCTGTGCTCTGCTTCTTACCAAGATACATATAAAGCTGTGAATCTGTGGCTGTACCATCTTCGCTAATCAACGCAACAGTATTTGGACCTTTCTTAACTGCTGGCATGATATTTTCAATCGCTGGGAAACCAAGTCTTGGTAATTGGTATGCAGCACCTGTCATATCAACAGCAAATCCGCGTGACTGATCAGTTACTTCTTCACCAGTGGTGTACAAGCCACCTTCATACCCAACACCGTTATAAATGAAAGTTCCTGCAGGTGTATATGTTCCAGAACAGAAACGCTGTATACCCCAACCGAAATATCCTGCAGATGCCCCTGTTGGTTCGCCACCTACCGGTGTTGAAGTGTATGCAGAAGTCTTATAGTTCCAGAAGTTCCAAGAACTAATAAGTGGTTCTGCGGCATCAAACTTATTCAGTGTTTTGCTGTAGTTAAACTTTGTGATTGAAGTTCCCCAAGGCTTGTCCTTAGTCTCGCTCAGCATTGCAGTCTTATCATTTGTTGCAACTTCGTGATTTGAAAGCACTGTAACTCCACGACCATTTTCAGAAGCAAAAGCTCCCATGCCATCTGGAATACCGCGAATTACTGTCCCATTAAGAATATCTCCCGTTGTACCGATTGGGTTGATTGCGACAGCAGCGCTATCTGAAAGTAAATAAATTGGCTTTTGTGTCGGCCAAGCTGCAGCTGTTAATGAGACGACTACAGCAATCGCTGCAAGTGATCCCACTACTTTCTCTTTACTATTAACCATTTTTCCCCCTGTTTATCGCCGGATGGCTTGGAAGAATCTTTATCGCCACCCAAAAACTGTGTGCAACTGGGATGTGAATGTTGATGTAATGCCCGGTTAATGATTGGTGCTTCGAAACCAAGGTGAATATTCGGTTAACGCAAAACTAAATCAGAATACGAATTGCTATGATTTTCTTATGAGCTCATTTAATCGTCGCGGGATACTCGCTGCTAGCTTTGCAGTGATTTTTTCATTTTTTGACTCTTCAGCATTTGCAATTGAGAAGCCAGCGCTGAAGCCAAAACGCATCGGACAAGTTATTGTCTGGCGCAATAAGAAATTCACCGCAATCAAGTCTGGAAAGAAGATTGTTTGGGACAAAGGTGTACTAATCCCGGTTCCAAGCACACCGTCACCAAAGGCCAGTGCAACGCCATCACCGGCAGCATCTGTTGACGCAACGCCATCTACGGGACCTTCAAAGATAACTGAAATTAGAATCGCAGCATCCAGTGATATTGCAGTAGGCCAAACAAAGGCATTTATGAATAAAGATAAAAGCGGAAGAGGCAAGCCTTACATAATCACTCGAACAAGTAAGGAGCTAGTTGCCTTTGATAACGTCTGCACACATGCCGGATGTGGAGTTGAAGTTGATCGTGATGACCTTATCTGTCGATGCCACACCTCATATTTTGATAACAAGACCGGAAAGGCAATCTCGGGTCCTGCAAATGCCCCACTGCGAAGTTATGAAATTAAAGAGGTTGCGGGAGAAATTTACGTAATGGATTATCCGTGGTAATTCTGGTGCGCTTGAAGGGATTCGAACCCCTAACCTTCTGATTGGGATACCTCGAAAGTTAAGTACTATTGAATTCATAGCGTTACGAAACTATTCTGAAATAAACTAGTTACTCTTGTCGAATGTATAACGGTCTGACTATTTCCCTAGTATTACCTGCCAAGAATGAATCTTTGAACCTGCCCACATTCCTTGAGACGGTACCAAGCTATGTTGATGAAATAATAGTTATCGACGGTAATTCAACTGACTCAACTTATGAATTAGCGCTTTCAAACCCGCGGGTAAATCGAGTTGTAAAGCAGCGCCAAAAAGGGAAGGGGTCGGCGCTATCGCTTGGATTCTCACTGTGTAAATCAGACATAATTGTCACTCTTGACGTGGATGGGTCAATGGACATCGCCGAGTTGTATAAATACTTGGACGTTATCGACAGTTATGACTTATTCAAAGGAAGCAGATACTTGCGAGACACCGGCGCGGGTTCTGAAGATTTAACGCGAGTTCGAGATATTGGAAATAGGGTCTTAACCAAAATCGCAAATATCCTTTTTAATGTGAAATGGACCGATTTGAATTACGGATATTCAGTTTTCAAGAGAAGTTTAATTAATTCACTCGGAATATCACACTTTGATTCACTGGGAAGTTTTTTCTCACATAAAGCTTATGGCCAAGGTTTTGAAATCGAAACTTTGATTTTCACTAGAGCAGCAAAGAGGAAATTGAGAATTCTCGAAATTCCTTCTTTTGAAAGTAAGAGGGTCCATGGAGGTTCGAATCTAAGGGCGATCAGAGATGGAATTAGAGTTTTTGTAGCTTTGCTTATTGAATCGATAAGACGACCAGCGGAGAATTAGTCTTAAGTCATAATGACTTTGCAAAATTTATTTTCTTTACTTTACTGATTAGATAGTGCAAATTTATTGCAAATAGAATCGCGGCCGAACAATACAAGGCAATATCACCTAGTGCTTCTATAAATGTGGGAGTATACCTGCTGCCCCACATCCCAAAAACTATTAACATAAGCAAGGTATTTCTTATTTTGTTATCCAACATATCTGGCAAAGTCAAAAGTGAAGCAACAACTATTAATGCAGTCCACAGTTTATAGTCCCCAACTGAAATTCCAATATAAGTAACAAGAAATACAAAGGAACCGCTTAGATACATTGTTTTAGAAAAAGGATTTTCCTCTAGTGTCTTATTAAATTGCTCAATTTTATTTTTGAAAACTAACATTGCTAGCCCAAATCCCGCCAGCCAAATTAAGAGAGTTATTAGTGCAACAAATAGCGTTATTCTAAAGTCAATTGCACCAATTAAATACATCTTATCCATGTCTTGCGTAAGCAAAATAATATTGCCATAACTCCATCCTCTAGAGTGTGGTTGATTTCCTAAAATTGAATGCAAATTACCAATCCAAATAGGGAGGAATAATAAGCCTATTACGATGCTAATAAGCAAATCCCGCTTTTTGTTGAGGGAAAAAAATAGTCCAACTGGATAAATTTTTGCTGCGGTTAAAATTCCTGGTATCCACAAATGCCATGGACTTCGATTACCACTTTCTCTTGTAATAAAAATCAATACTAAAAATAGAATAATTGAATCAATGTTCCCTCTTTCTGCGAGAAAAAACATAGGTGGCGCCATGACTGCTAATGAAAACCAGAACATGTGTTCCCGACATCGCTTACCGAGGAAATAGATTGAAAATGCGATGAGCGCAGCATTAATCCACCCAATAATTAAGTAATATGAGTTTGAAAGATGAAGTAACTGCACCAATTCAAGGATCCAAGAAGGATAAGGAATGGGACGATTCCATGGATCGCAAACTCCAGCTAATAATTTTGCCGTACTTTCCCCTTTGCAATCGCCCGCAGTAAGGACTGCCTGTAAGTCCATGAATGGCTTCGGTCCTTTTGCGATACCTAAGAAATTAGCAAAATTAGGAAAATACATGCCGGTTGAGAAAACAATAAGCCAAGATAGTGCCAAAATTTGAGGCAATATTTTCCTTATTGTTTTCACTCATAAAGTTTAAGCCTATTTTTACTAGATTAATAGTATTGAGTATGTCGAAGTGCTTCTTCACCCATAGAAATCTTCAATCAAATGAGTTTAAATGGAGTCACATCTAATGCCTATAGGCGTTTTTGACCAGCTTTTATTTTTAACTGGGTGACAACTGATATTATAAAAATTTATAGGGAAAACCCTCTGGAATTATCTACGAAGGATTTGGGGAGCGGTCATGAAAGCGTTGATTACGGGCATAACTGGCCAAGATGGACATCACCTAACCAAATTCCTTATCGCAAAAAATTACGAAGTCCATGGGATTGTGACAAGTGAGCGGGACCATCGCTACGAGTCATTTAAAACAATTTTTCCAAATGTGAACTTACATCAAGGTGATTTAAATGATTACCAATCACTATTGTCGGTAATAAGGAAGATAAGTCCAAATGAAATATATAACCTAGGTGCTTTGACGTTTGTTGGTTCTAGTTTTAAAGAGCCTGAGCTAACTTCAAACATAACAGGACTAGGAACTCTACGCCTGTTAGAAGCAACCCGAAATAGCAATATCGATAACGAAATCAGGTTTTATCAAGCTTCTTCATCTGAAATGTATGGGAAAGTCCAGGCAGTTCCGCAAAATGAAAATACGTCTTTTCATCCTCGCTCTCCCTATGCCATTGCAAAAGTATTCAGCCATTTTACGGCGCAGAATTATAGAGAAGCGTATGGAATGCACATTTCAAACGGGATTCTGTTTAATCATGAAGGAGAGTACCGTGGTTATGAATTTGTGACTCGCAAAATTACTTCGAATGTTGCTCGCATTGCCTTAGGAAAGCAGGATCGATTTTCTTTAGGAGATTTATCCCCTAAAAGAGATTGGGGGTATGCAGGTGACTATGTTGAAGCAATGTGGTTGATGCTAAAGCAGGAAATTCCTGGTGACTATGTAATAGCTACGGGCCAAACTCATTCTGTTCACGAGTTTGTCGAGCAAGCGTTAAGTTGTGCTGGATTAAGAGGCAACATTTCTGACTATGTCGATTTTGACAAAGAAATGATCCGACCTTCGGAGGTAGATTTATTGGTTGGAGATCCACGAAAAGCTAATAGCGAACTGGGGTGGAAGCCAAAAATAGATTTCTATGGATTAGTTGATTTGATGGTTAGGAACGATTTGGAGATTGAATCGCGGAAAAATTAATGGGAGAGATTTCCTCCAACATTGGAAAACAACCTAAGTTCTACCAAAAGTAAATCATCTGGTGCGCTTGAAGGGATTCGAACCCCTAACCTTCTGATCCGTAGTCAGATGCTCTATCCGTTGAGCTACAAGCGCAGGCGCGCGAGGCAAATACTACCCGTTGATTAAGGTTGCCCCAAACGTAATAGATCAGGGACTGAAACTGCTTTAACCCGAGGTTTTCCGCGGACTTCTCCTGCTGCAACTTCAGCTTCATTGATTCGCACCCAATATGGCTGGTCAACAATTGTGTGATCTGGTTTTAGAAGATTAGTTACATCGCCGCTGTTCTTAGGTTCTTTTAAGTCAGAGATTAATAATTGCACCACATCTGAAGCATCGCTTTTATTTGTCCCGATAACACCAGATGGTCCGCGCTTTGCCCAACCAACGACATAGATATTTGAGCCAATTACTCGGCCATCAACATTTGCAATCTTTCCACTTTCAAAGTTAATTCCGGAAATTACCTCAGGAACATAGCCAATAGCGGTAATAACTAAGTCGCAGGGGATAGTTACATCGCCATCTGGAGTTGAATAAACAATCGCTTCGACCTTATCTTTCCCCAAGAATTCCTTTGGGGTATGTGAGAAAAGAAATTCCAGCGAGCGTTCATGCCCTTGTTTAGGGACCTCAATAACAGCTTTCATTGCTTCTAAGTTACTTGCTACGTACTTATCTATTTCACCTTTAGCTTCTGCGCTCTTGAATGCTATTTCTATTGCTTCGGCGCTGATGTAAACATCAGTATGTTCAAGCTTTGGTAAGTCCCGAAGTTCGGGCGCAGTAAATGCCGCAAATTCCGCGCCACGTCGGCCAGTTATAAATACTTTTCGAATATTGCTTTCATGCAGTGAACTTAAAGCATATTCTGCAGTATCCGTTTCATCTAATTCAACTGGGTTTAGCGCAAGCATGCGACCACAGTCCATCGCCACATTTCCGGCACCAATTACAACTGCAACTTTCCCAGATAGATCTATTTCGAAATCTTTAAAATCAGGATGTCCGTTATACCAAGGTACAAGTTGTGCTGCAGAAATTGAATTGGCCAAATTTTCACCAGGGATCCCAAGCTTCTTACCAATGGAAGAACCTGTGGCCATAACAACTGCGTCATACTTATTTGTTAAATCACCCAGTGAAATATCTTTACCAAGTTCCACATTCCCAAAGAGTCGAAATCCTGGTTGGGATGCAACCTTCTCAAATGCCTTTGAAACAGTCTTTATCTTTGGATGATCAGGTGCGACGCCAGAACGAACAAGTCCCCATGGGGTTGGTAAGCGTTCAATCATGTCGATAGAAAAAGTTAAATCTTCAGTTGCAGAATTCTGCAGAGCTTGCGCCGCAAAGTATCCAGCGGGCCCAGCGCCGACAATCGCTATCTTGTACTGCGGCACTAGAACTCCTAACTAATTTACTGGCGGAGACGAAGAGATTTGAACTCTTGAAGGGTTTTACCCCTTACCTCGTTAGCAGTGAGGCGCACTCGACCGGGCTATGCGACGTCTCCAAGTGGTGTGGAAAGTTTACAGTGTGAATTGGGTTCCGAGTCACGTAAGTTTGATGACGCTTGCGGCCCGATGAGCGGTCAATTCAATAAATCGAGCGTTGGCTTCATCAGATCCGCGAGACCAATCTTCTGCCTCGCCAGGAGTCTTCCCGTATTTAATGTGACGGGAAATAAGCCTCTGCATTCTTACCTCGTTATCAATTTCAATAAACCAGGTGTGGTCAAGTAATGGAAAGACACTGTTCCAATTATGTTCCTCTGAAAATAAGTAATTGCCCTCAATAACTATTACTTTTACACCAATTGGGACAATTCCTTCATCTTCTTTTGATGCTTCAATCTCGCGATGGAAAATTGGAAATCTATGTTCTGACTTATGATCGCTCTTTACCTTAGTTATCAGTGAAATAAAAGCTTGGGTGTTAAAAGTATCTGGTGCACCTTTACGATCGCGGCGACCGAGTTCAATTAGTGTTTGATTACTTAAGTGATATCCATCCATCGGGATTACACATACCTCACTTGGATCAAATCGCTTTTCTATCTCTGAAACTACGGTGGATTTACCGGCACCTGGCTTACCTACAATTCCGATAATTGATCTCGGGCTTGCGCTTTGCAGAAGAGATTGAATCTGATCAAAGAGAAGATTTATGCTCACGCGTTGAATATATCCAAAATCTGCGCTTCATAGAACTATTTTGCGCAAGCGGTTACGATATTGCTATGAGTGAAGAGAAGGATGGCAGCCGCAAATACGACGCTGCTAATCCAAAGCCTTTGGCCGATTTTATGAAGACTGGGTGGGCTCCTTCGCCACTTGAAGGAATCGTTGCAAACCCAGCAATGAAATTTTGCAAGGAACGAGTCGAAGAGCTTTCAAAGAAATATCCTGGCAAGCGAATAGTTCTTCCTGCTGGTGGCTTGAAAGTTAGAAGCAATGACACTGATTATCGCTTTAGACCTCATTCTGGATTCTCTTATTTCACTGGCATAACCGGAAGTGATGCAGTTCCTGATTCAGTTTTTATTCTTGAACCTAAAGGCAATGGCCATGAAGCACTTCTTTTTATACATCCAAGATCACCACGTGACACTGAAGAGTTTTATCGCGATGCCAAGCATGGTGAGTTCTGGGTTGGGCGCCGAATGACTCTTGATGAAACGGAGCGCAAATATGGCTTTGCGGTTCGCCAGATTGAAGGTCTTGCAAAGTTTTTGAGCGATGAAAAACCAGCCGTTTATGTTCGTGGTGAAAATAAGGTTGTTGATAAGGCGATTGCTAAAGATAAGGGCGAACAAGCGGAATTCTTAACTTATTTATCTGAAATCCGATTGATAAAAGATTCATTTGAAATTGCTGAAATGCAGAAGGCTGTCGATGCGACCATTAGAGGGTTTGCAGACATGGTTCGAGTATTTGGTGCCGCAAGTTCTACAAAACGTGGTGAGCGAATAATTGAAGCCGCATTCTTTGGCCGGGCGCGGTTAGAGGGAAATGATTTAGGTTATGACACAATCGCGGCATCTGGATCGCATGCCTGTATTTTGCATTGGATTAGAAATGATGGCGATGTAAAGAGCGGTGACTTAATTCTTATAGATGCCGGTATTGAAGTTGATTCGCTTTATACCGCAGATATAACTCGTACTCTGCCGATCAATGGGGAATTTTCGCCAGCCCAACGAAAGATTTATATGTTGGTATATGAAGCCCAGAAAGCTGGATTTGCTGCGGTAAAACCTGGTGCAAAATTTAAAGATATTACTGCTGCGTCACATGCAGTTCTCGCGAAAGGATTAGAAGAGATGGGTGTTCTCCCAATATCTGCAGAAGAATCGCTAAAGCCAGATGTTGGTCTGCACCGACGTTGGACAGTGCACGGGGTAAGTCACATGCTTGGCATAGATGTTCATGATTGCAATGATGCGCGCAAAGAACAGTATGCGGATGGAGTTTTAGCGGCTGGAATGATTCTTACCGTTGAACCAGGTTTATATATTCATCCTGATGATGAACTCTTCCCAGCGGAATATCGCGGTATTGGTGTGCGCATCGAAGATGACGTTTTAGTTACTGAAACTGGCTGTCGAGTTCTTTCAAATAAATTGCCTAGCCATCCTGACGAAGTTGAAGTCTGGATCTCAAACCTAAGTAAAACTAATTAACTAATTGCACACCGGCCCAAGCGGCAAGCAGGCCAAATACCAGCGAAGTACTTACATTTATCAAAGCATCTCGATACCGCTTCAATTCATAAGCAAGGTAAAGGTCAAGCATAAAAGTTGACCAAGTTGTAAAGGCACCCGCGAAACCTATGGCTAATAAATCTTGCGCTCTGTCGGAAGATTTAAAAGTTAGCCCAATTAGAAATGAGCCGAGAATATTTACCGCAAATGTTCCATATGGTTTTGTAGTAAATCTTCTTAAGTATTGATCAATTGCATATCGCGCAGGAGCACCGATTGCGGCTCCCAAAATCACCAGTAGCGTATTCATTTGCGCACCGGAATAACCTTTCGGGCTATTGGAAGGACTGTCGCAACAATTATTAAACTTAGAACTACATTGGTTGCTAGATAAAGAAGCCCACCCTTTGCAGGTTCAATCGAGTGAACCGTTACTGCAGAAAATGTAGTCATGCCAGCACAGAAGCCTGGAAGAAGAAGTAAACGTAATTGGGTAATTCGGCGGCGTTCCATTAAAACAAGTAGTACAGATGCAAGTGCCACACCGATTAAATTAGCGGCAAGAGTCCCTGGTCTATCTTGGGGAATCAGAACTCCAATTCCATAGCGAACTAAAGTTCCTGCTACTCCGCCAATAGAGACGAGCAGCAGTGGGTTCATGTATTAAACAATACCCTCGCGCTTGCGGATCTTGGAGCCTAACCAGCGAACTGGATCATATTTAACATCAACAACGCGCTCTTTCATCGGGATGATTGCGTTATCCGTGATGCGAATGTGCTCTGGACAAACTTCAGTACAGCATTTTGTGATGTTACACATTCCAAGGCCATGCTCTTCTTGCGCCTTTTGCTTCCGGTTCTTTAACATATCAAGCGGGTGCATATCTAATTCAGCAATGCGAATAAAGAATCGTGGTCCAGCAAATGATTTCTTATTCTCCTCATGATCGCGAACCACGTGGCACACATCTTGACATAAGAAACATTCAATACATTTGCGGAATTCTTGGCTGCGCTCAACATCTATTTGTTGCATGCGAGCAGCGCCTGGTGCTAAATCTTTTGGATGTTCGTAAGATGGAATCTCCATCGCTTTTCTATAGTTAAAGGAGACATCAGCTACAAGATCCTTGATTACTGGGAATGCACGAAGTGGAGTGATTGTAATTTCTGAATCTTCTGGGAATGAAGAGACTTGTGTCATACAAGCAAGACGTGGCTTGCCATTTATCTCCATGGAACAAGAACCACACTTACCAGCTTTACAATTCCAGCGAACTGCGAGATCGCCCATCTGAGTTGCTTGCACACGATGGATTACATCTAGAACAACTTCGCCTTCATTTACATCTACTTCAACGCTCTTAAGAGCGCCATCAGTAGCGTCGCCGCGCCAGATCCGAAGATTAAGTTTGCGGGCCATTAGTTGGAACCACCTTTCACAATTTCTTCCGGCGTCATATATTTTTCAAGTTCGTGAATATCGAAGAGGTCGAATAACTCTTTAGGAATTGGTGGAAGAGGTTGGGCTTTAATATTTACTTTATTGCCATCAAAACTAGAGATGTGATTTACCTGGCGCCACTTTGAATTCATACCTGGGAAATCATCACGAGTATGTCCCCCGCGAGACTCTTCACGAAGTAGCGCTGACTTTGCAGTGCTCTCGGCGACTAACAACATATTGTCTAAGTCGAAAGCTAAGTGGAAACCTGGATTGAATTTACGATCGCCAGCGACCGCAACGTTTGCACTGCGAACGCGGATTGCTGCGATTTTTTCAATCGCCTCCTCAACTTCTTTTCCAGTACGGATAATGCCGACTAGGTTATGAGTTACTTCTTGCAATTCGGCATGTAGCGAATATGAATTCTCGCCACCAGCACGACTAAATGGTGCCTCGATTCGTGCAGCAGCATCAGCAATAGCTTTTTCAGAGACCGATGCAGTTGGATTGCTCTTTACATATGCAACCGCGCCCATTCCTGCACGACGACCAAATACCAAGAGATCTGAGAGTGAATTTCCACCGAGACGGTTCGAACCATGCATTCCACCAGCAACCTCACCAGCAGCAAATAAACCTGGAACACCGATTGCAGCAGCGTTATCTGGTTCTACTTCAACGCCACCCATTACATAGTGACAAGTAGGACCGACTTCCATTGCTTCCTTAGTGATGTCAACGCCGGCAAGTTCGTAAAATTGGTGCCACATTGATGGCAGACGCTTCTTAATAACTTCCGCTGACAAGCGCTTTGAAACATCTAGGAATACGCCACCGTGTTCGGTACCGCGACCTGCTTTAACTTCAGAGTTAATTGCGCGTGAAACTTCGTCACGAGGAAGTAGTTCTGGTGGGCGGCGGTTGTTATCTTGATCAAGATACCAACGATCAGCTTCCGCTTCATTATCCGCATATTTATCTTTGAAAACTTCTGGGATGTATTTGAACATAAATCGCTCACCAAGTGAGTTAGTAAGAATTCCACCTTCACCACGAACAGATTCTGTTACTAAAATTCCGCGAACTGATGGCGGCCAGACCATTCCAGTTGGATGGAATTGTAAGAACTCCATATCAACTAAGTTTGCGCCGGCTTTAAGTGCGAGGGCGTGGCCATCGCCAGTCCCCTCCCACGAGTTAGAAGTAATTTTGAAAGTCTTTCCAACGCCACCGGTTGCGATAATTACTGTAGGGGCTTCAAATAAAACTTCTTTTCCGTTTTCGCGCCAGTAACCATATGCACCAGCGATCTTGCCATTCTCTTTAAGAATTTCAGTAATTGTTAACTCTGCAAATACCTTCATATGGCTTTCGGCACTGCCGTGATCTTTTGCATCTTGTTGTTGCAAAGCAACGATGCGTTGCTGCATTGTGCGAATAAGTTCAAGGCCGGTGCGATCTCCGACGTGTGCAAGGCGAGGATATTCGTGCCCACCAAAGTTACGTTGGCTAATCTTTCCCTCTTTGGTGCGGTCAAAGAGCGCGCCCCAAGTTTCAAGCTCCCAAATGCGATCTGGTGATTCTTTCGCATGAAGTTCAGCCATTCGGTAGTGATTTAAAAACTTACCGCCGCGCATTGTGTCGCGAAAGTGCACCTTCCAATTGTCATTGTCATTCACGTTACCCATTGATGCAGCAGCGCCACCTTCAGCCATAACAGTGTGGGCCTTGCCGAATAGGGATTTACACACGATTGCCACACTTAACCCGGCTTCGCGTGCTTCTACTGCAGCGCGGAGACCAGCCCCACCCGCACCAATAACTACGACGTCATATTTATATTTTTCTAGCGATGTCATTGTCATCTCTCTTTAGAATAAGTAGAAATTAGTCCAGGCGCCAGATGCAACTTGGCGGACATAGATATCGGCGAAAGCAACACCAAATAGTGAAATCCAGGCATAGGTTGGATGCTTATGATTTAAAGCAGATATAAAGGTCCACGCCTTATACCGAACTGGATGCTTAGAGAAATGTTTTAGACGTCCACCGATTGTGTGACGGCAGGTATGGCATGAAAGTGAATACATCCAGAGCATTGCTGCACTAAAAACAAGTACCAGTGTTCCGATACTCATGTGGCCCCACTCTTTTTCTTCATTTCTAAAAGCAATAATTGCATCATAGGTAAGCAAAACATTGAAAACTAACCCAGCATAGAAGAACCAGCGATGCCCATTTTGCAGAATTAGCGGCGCGCGAGTTTCACCTGTGTATTTTGCGTGTGGTTCAGCAACTGCGCAAGCAGGTGGTGACATCCAGAATGCTCGGTAATAAGACTTGCGGTAGTAATAACAAGTCATGCGGAAACCAAGCGGGAAAATTAGAATAAATAGCGCTGGTGAAATTCCAATTCCAAAATATTCATTATTAAATGGTTGACCTAAAGGTGAACTTCCTTCGACGCATGCTGTTGAAAGACAAGGTGAATAGAGTGGTGAAACTAGCGGTTCTAAATAATAATATTTATTTTCAAACGCCCGAAATGTTGCATAAATTATGAAGCTAAAGAGAACAGCAAAAGTGATCAATGGTTGTAACCACCAACGATCAGTTCTAAGAGTGCGCTCTTTTATCTTTGCTCGTGATTCTGAAAATACGCCCGTAGCCATAGGTTAATTTTGGTCTGGACCGTTAAATAACGCTAGATGCTTTTGCGCGTATGAGTTATGAATTCCCCCACACGCTTATTTCTTTAAATTTCTCTTAATTTCTCTTAAAGATCTGGCGGAGGGCGTGGGATTTGAACCCACGAAACTTTCGTTTGCCGGTTTTCAAGACCGGTGCACTCGGCCGCTATGCGAGCCCTCCGTAGGCAAACTTACCCTCTAAATAGTTAAGCGGGCAATTCGAGCAGCGCTTCGATGACGATTGCAACGCCATCGTGGTGATGGGCATCGGCCACAAACTTTGCATACTTCGGGCCGTCGGGATGACCATCTGACATCGCCCATGATCGCCCAGTCCATTGCAACATCGAGAAATCATTTGGGTTATCACCGAAACTGACGCAATCATCAGCAGTTAAGCCAGCACGCGCTGCCATCTTCGCAAGAGTCTCACCTTTACTTACACCAAGTGCGGAGATTTCAATAAGAGAATCATCTGAATTTGAATGAGTGATGTTTGCAATTCCAGGGAGTTCCCGTATTGCAATTTCTAACATTTGATCTGAGGTAAATTCATTATTTACACAACGGGCCAACATCTTAAATGCTGGCTCAGTTATCTTCTCTTCAATCGAATCTACACCAACGTTATCTCGGCCAATATCCCACTTAGTTGTGTAGTGCTTTTCACGGTGAAATTCATCGCCATATTCCAGAGCAAAGTGGATTCCTGGAAGGCTTATACGTAAGCGCTTAATAATTTCTAATTGAATTTCAGTTGGCATCAACCATTCTTCTAAGACTTTATCGTTCATCAAGTCATACAAGAGTGCGCCATTTGCACAGATTGCATTACCGAAACCAAAGGCTTCTCTTATATCAACCATCCAACGTGGTGGACGGCCAGTCACAAAAAATATTTCGATACCAAGCCCATGGGCTCTTTTAAATGCGGCAATTGTGCGATCTGAAATTGGGCCTAGGTGCGGAACAATCGTTCCATCTAAATCAGTCGCAATTAACTTAGGGCGTTTACCGGAAATCATAGAGAAGGCACCAAAGTATCCACGCCCAAGAAAGGACGAAGCGCCTTTGGAATATTTATGGAGCCATCTTTATTCTGGTGATTTTCAAGAATCGCAACAATCATTCTTGGTACTGCAACTAAGGTGCCATTTAACGTTGCCACAGGCTTGGTTCCACTCTCATCTCGGTATCTAATATTTAAGCGGCGAGCTTGAAATTCTGTGCAATTAGATGTGCTCGTCACTTCACGGTATGCGTCTTGGGTAGGAATCCAAGCCTCACAATCAAACTTACGAATAGCACTTGAACCTAAATCTCCAGAGGCGACATCAATTACGCGGAATGGAACTTCCATTGCTTTTAGGAAATCTTTCTCCCACTCAAGAAGTCGAAGGTGCTCAGCCTTTGCATCTTCAGGCTTAATAAATGAGAACATTTCAACTTTATCGAATTGGTGGACGCGAATAATTCCGCGGGTATCTTTACCGTACGTACCGGCTTCGCGGCGGAAACATGAAGAGTAACCGGCATATCGAATTGGTAAGTTCTCAATAATTTCATCCATATGGTACGCAGCAAGTGGAACCTCACTAGTTCCCACTAAGTAAAGATCATCTTCTTCTAAGTGATAAACGTTTTCAGCTGCTTGACCAAGGAAGCCTGTGCCCTCCATCGCTGCTGGATTTACAAGTACAGGTGGGATAACCGGAATAAATCCGGCTTTCACTGCAGATGCAATCGCATAATTAACTAGCGCGAATTCCAACATAGCTCCTGGGCCAGTTAAATAATAGGAGCGAGAGCCTGCGACCTTAGCGCCGCGCTCTGTATCAATTGCCTTTAAGATTTTGCCGAGCTCAACGTGATCTTTCGGCGGAAAGCCCTCACTTTTGAAATCTCGAGGCTTTCCAATCTCTTCAATAACTTTGAAATCTGCTTCGCCACCAACTGGTGCCTCTAAATCAATAAGGTTAGAAATTTTTAACAGTAACCCACGTGCAACCTCTTCAAGTTCGCTCCGTTTTGAATCAGCGGCTTTAACTCGGTCAGCAAGATCTTTTGCGTTTTCTAACAGAGCCGCTTTTTCTTCGCCCTTTGCAGCACCAACTGATTTAGAAAGTGCGTTCTGCTCTGCACGCAAGGTTTCAAATTCGCTTAACGCTGTGCGGCTTATCGCATCTGCTTCTAGAAGTTGACCAACGACCGCCTCATCTTCACCGCGGACTTTTTGGGAGTGGCGTACTGCATCAGGATTTTCGCGCAGTATTTTTAAATCAATCACGTGCGCAAGCCTACCTAGTTACTTTTGCTAACACGGGGATATGAACCAAGAAAACGAATGTCTTCACAAATTTTGCGAACGCCTTCAACGGCGGTTGCAACTTTAGGTTCATCGATATGGCCTTCGGCATCAATTATGAAATGGTAATGGCCAAGTTCGCGACCAGTTGGGCGAGATTGAAGAAAAGTTAAATTCACATCTTGTTTTGCAAATTCAGTAAGAATTTCAAGAAGCGCACCTGCATGATCAATTCCGATAAAAGCAACAAGTGAGGTGCGATCATTCCCGGTTGGTTTTGGAGTTGCACCAGGTTTTTGGGCAATGACGAATCTTGTTACTGCGCCATTGTTATCACCGACATCACTGGCAATAACCTTTAACCCATAATTTTCTGCGGCAATTTCAGAGGCGATTGCCGCATCATAATTACCATCGTTTAAACCTTTAGCTGCGGCGGCGGTCGATGACATTTCAATTATTTCTGCCTGCGGATAATTTTTTGCAACATAAGACCGACACTGTGCTTCGGCATGTGGATGGGTTGCAATCTTTGTAATTGGCTTACCGGCGTTCTCTGGCAAAATCATTAAGGAGAATGAGACTGGAAGCGTTGTTTCTGCTGTGACAACTAGAGGTGTACCAACAGCGAGTTCATCAAGCGTCCTTGAGACAACCCCTTCAACTGAATTTTCAATTGGTACTAATACTTTTTCGGCTTTGCCTTCACGCACTGCATCAAGCGCAGCTGTAACATTTGAGTATGGAACCAAAATATCTTCGGCCTTTGAAATCTGGCGCAACGCTGCCTCTGTGAAAGTCCCTGCAGGACCCAGGTATGCGTAAGTTGTCATGAGATAAGAGTAACCGAGCCTTCATACTGCTTGTTAACGATATTTTTTAAAGAACTCGCTTAATAGCGCGCCACATTCACTTTCACATACACCGGAAATTACTTCAACAAGATGCGGCGCCCTTGGATCGCGCAATACATCCCAAACTGAACCTACCGCTCCTGCTTTTTCGTCCCATGCTCCAAAAACTAAGGTTTTAATCCGAGCTTGTGCAATAGCACCAGCGCACATTGCGCAGGGTTCAAGGGTTACAACAATCGTGTGGTCATCCAAGCGCCAAGAGTTATTTGCAAGTGCAGCGGCGCGAAGAGCGATAATTTCAGCATGCGCACTTGGATCTTTATCAACTTCACGACGGTTGCTTCCAGTACCAACTAAGTTTCCACTTGCATTGAATACAAGTGCTCCTACTGGGACATCGCCAGTTGCGAGCGCAGATTTAGCAACTTCAATCGCTTGCTGCATTTTTACTTCGTAAGAGTTAGAAATTAAAGACAATCTCTATTGACCTTCATAAAGTTCGGCAAATTGATTTCCAAACCCTAACTTTGAAGCAATTGCATCCAACTGTTCATCAGGAAAAAGTTCTGGGTCATCACAGAGCGCTTCAAGTTCCATCGCACTCATTCCTAAATCAGAGAGTAAATCAATATCTCCACCTGGTTGTGAATCATCATCCTCTTCAGGGAACGGTAAATCTAAAGCTTCAATCAAATCAGATGCGAGGTCAGATTCAAGTGCATATGTAACATCACTAATCATCATCTGCATATGTGAACCAAGAGCTCTTACTACTAAGAAAAAATCTTCTTCAATTGCAATCAGAGCGATTGCGCCGCCGTTAGTCGCCTGCAAATTAAGTTGATCCATGATTGAACCAAGATCTCTGGCATGTGTAAGTTCTGCCACATTCCAACGACCCTCTTCGTGCCACGCAATGATTCCAAAATCTTCAGCCATTGCGCTCACCTCCCGAACCCTGTGTTCCCCATGTTTCCTATGTTCTGAAGGCTTCATACTGACACTAAAGCGGGCAAGCGACAAGCCCACTGCGCGCGAGTAAGGTATGAGTCGTGAAGATTCATGTTGCAGACCATCCATTACTTGCACATAAGTTGACCGTTCTTCGGGATGAGAAAACAAACTCACCGACCTTTCGCCAATTGACTGAGGAAATTGTTACCTTGCTCGCTTATGAAGCCACTCGAGAGGTGCGCACAACTCCAATAAAAGTTAAAACCCCAGTTGCGATTGCGGAAGGTGTAGCACTCACAAAACCAAAACCTGTAGTTGTCCCAATTTTGCGCGCGGGGCTTGGAATGCTTGAGGGAATGACGCGGCTAATGCCAACGGCTGAAGTTGGTTTTCTTGGCATGATTCGCGATCACGACACGCTTCAACCATCCACTTACGCAAACCGGTTGCCTGATGATTTAACTGGGCGTCAGTGCTACATCCTTGACCCAATGCTTGCCACAGGTGGAACTCTTGTCGCTGCTATTAACTACCTACTTGAACGTGGTGCAACAGATATAACCGCGATAACAATTTTGGCTGCCCCTGAAGGAATTGCACTATTGGAGAGAGAGTTTGGCGGAAAGAATTTGCCAATCACAATTGTTACTGGCGCACTCGATGAAAAATTAAATGAAAAGGGATATATCGTGCCTGGTCTCGGCGATGCTGGTGACCGACTTTACGGAGTTGTATAAACCATGGCATCAACTAGCCCTGGTTATGGAATAACAATTCGTGTTGAGGGTCCACCTTCTGCCCAGCCTGTTGCTGAAGTTACTTCTGTAATCACTGCTGCTGGTGCGGCAATCACAGCGCTTGATGTTGTCGAATCTTTCTTAGATCACGTAGTGATAGATGTAACTTGTAATGCAATTGATGCCGAGCATGCCGAGGCAATCACCGCTTCGATTGCGAGACATCCTGATCTGATTGTTCGCAAAGTTAGTGATAGAACTTTTCTATTGCACTTGGGTGGAAAGATAGAAATTCAATCAAAGGTCCCACTAAAAACTCGCGATGATTTATCTCGCGCCTACACACCTGGTGTTGCCAGAATTTCTCAGGCAATTGCCGCTGATAAATCTGATGCGCGCCGTTTAACAATTAAGCGAAATACAGTTGCTGTTGTTACAGATGGTTCAGCCGTTTTAGGTCTTGGAAACATTGGGCCCGAAGCAGCGCTTCCTGTGATGGAGGGAAAAGCTGCGCTATTTAAGCGCTTTGCAGATGTTGACGCTTGGCCGGTCTGTTTAGATACCCAAGATGTTGATGAGATTGTTCGAACGGTACAAATTATTGCCCCAGTTTATGGCGGTATAAATCTTGAAGATATTTCTGCGCCAAGATGTTTTGAAATAGAACGTCGACTCCGTGACCTATTAGATATTCCAGTTTTTCATGATGACCAACATGGAACTGCGATTGTTGTCTTGGCAGCGCTGACAAATGCCCTTAAGTTTGTTAAGAAAGATCTCGCTAACACGAAGATAGTTATGAGCGGGGCTGGAGCAGCAGGCACTGCAATTGCCCGCCTCCTTGTTGCATGTGGCGCAAAAAATATTATTGGATACGACAAAGATGGTTTGGTCTCTGAACATAAAAAAGGCGATGAAGAGATGCGTACCTGGTTTGTTGATAATTGCGCACCCGGCAAATTTAAAGGTGATATTGCGCAAGCAATGGTAGGCGCTGACATTTTCATCGGCGTAAGTGCCCCTAACGTCTTAAAAGAAGCTGATATCGCTGCGATGGCTCCAGGAGCAATCGTCTTTGCACTTGCCAATCCAGATCCAGAAATTGACCCAACTATTGCTAGAAAATACGCTGCAGTTGTCGCAACCGGCAGAAGTGATCAACCTAACCAAATTAATAATGTTCTAGCATTCCCTGGAATCTTCCGTGGACTTCTAGATGGTCGAATCACAAAGATCACTGATGTGATGTTAGTTGCAGCGGCCGATGCGATTTCGTCTTGTGTTAACTCTGAACAACTGAATGCAAACTTTATTATTCCAAGTGTTTTTGATGTACAAGTTGTTTCAAAGGTTGCTGAAGCGGTAAAGCTTGCATGGAAAACTAACGCTTAAATATTTTAGATTGCCCACCAATTATCACTCCTAAGTAAGTCATAACAATTCCAGTAACTAAGTACCAGGAAACGGTATTGCCCTTTGTTGGCAAGAAAATATCAATCAACAGCGAACCAATGAGGGTTCCCCCAACACTAAATAGCGTGAAGGTCAGAACGCCGAGGTGTTGAACAATTGTTGATGTAAATGCAATATAGATAACACCAATCGTGCCACCGGTATAGACCCACCATGGCCCACTTGGCAGCGGAACGATGGCATCACCTTTAAAAATAAGTAGTGCAAACAATAGAATCACGAGAGTTGAAGTTCCCATTACAAAATTCAAAAGCGATGTCGTAAAGCTGGCTTTGGAATGCTCATTGATCTGACCATTTAGCGCTCTTTGCACTCCAACTAACACTCCTGCAAGAACCGCGAGCAGAACTGCAATTAATGAGAATGAGGCAATTGAAATCCGATCTAGAACGGAAATAAGCACCGCGAAAACCGTTATAAGAGCCGCCGTAACCCGACGTTTGGATATAAGTTTTTTACCGCCACCAGTTAGTCCGATTCGATCGACCACTAAAGACATCGCAGTTTGTCCCGCAATTGACGCAACGGAGTAAAGAGCGACTCCAATAAGCGGAACGACTTGGGTTTGAAGAGCAACAAAACTTCCACCTAGAACACCGGCAAACAAACGCCATCTTGGAATCTCTTTCGCTTTGACTGCGCTTTGCAGATTGCGAATTCCATTCTTGATTGCGCTATTAAATGGCGTAATCAACGTGATAACTATTAGCCCAGAACCAAAAGAGACCAGCGCAGCTTCAGTGCTATTACCAAGTAAATGTGAGAGCTCACCATTCGCTCTAGATTGCAGAGCAATCATTACCCCAGAGATTGCAGCAAGCAACTCTAGTTTGGCAATATTTGTCTGCGAACTATTAATTTTCGAGCCCTTCTAACTTGTGGGTTGCTTCAAGCCAAAGCTCTTCTGCTTCGCTCTTCTTTCTAATACTTGCTGTTAATTCTTCCATGGTACTCCTGAGCTTCTCATGGTCAAAAGCCAACTCTTCCTGCTTCTTTTCTAGTCCAAGAATTTCAATATCAATTTTTGAAATATGTCTCTCGTGCTTTGCTATCTCTTTCTTTAACTCTTTAATCTCGATGATATTTGAAACCTTAGCTTTTGGAGCCGATGAATTATTGAGTTGCCCACTATTTGCGCGCAGTTTCAAGTACTCATCAATTCCGCCTGGCAGATCGCGAAGTTTTACATCGCCGAGTAGACCGACAAAGCGATCACAGACGCGTTCTAGAAAGTATCTATCGTGTGAAATAACTAAGAGCGTTCCACCAAAAGAATCTAATAAGTCCTCTAGCGCGGTCAAAGTTTCAACATCAAAATCATTTGTTGGTTCATCTAGAAGTAATACGTTGGGGCTATCCATTAGCAGCCTAGTTAATTGCAATCTACGGCGCTCACCACCAGATAAATCCCCGACTGGAGTCCACTGTGAATCGGTATTAAAACCTAACCGTTCGCATAATTGGCTTGCTGAAAGTTCTTTGCCATTTCCTAGTTGTACTTGGTTTGCTACCTTCTCTACCGCTTCTAAAACCCGCCAAGTTGGATCTAACTCTTCTAAATGTTGTGACAAGAAGGCTGATTTAACTGTTACTCCAGTTGTGATCTTTCCAGCGCTTGCTGCTATCTGACCTAGCAGGGCGCGAATTAAAGTTGTCTTGCCAGCGCCATTTATGCCCACAATCCCAATCCGGTCTCCTGGCCCAACGTTCCAATAAAGGTCTTCAAGAATAAGTTTTTCGCCAGCTTTAATTGTTGCTTGGTGAATTTCATAGACGGTATTACCTAATCTATTTGCAGCAAAGTTTAAGAGTTCGGATTCGTTTCTTGGTGGCGGTTCATTTGCAATAAGAGTATTTGCAGCTTCGATTCGAAATTTTGGTTTCGCAGTTCGGGCGGGTGCACCGCGACGCAACCAAGCCAACTCCTTACGGATTAACATATTTCGCTTGCCATCTTCAACGGTTATTTGGCGAGCTCGCTCTGCCTTTGAAAGTACATATGCGGAATATCCACCTTCGTAAGCCAAGACTTTTCCATCAACAACTTCCCAAATTTGTTCTGATACCTCGTCCAAGAACCATCGATCGTGGGTAATAACCACTACGGCTAACTTGGTATTTCGCTTTATGTATTCTGCGAGCCAGGCAACACCTTCGACATCCAAATGATTTGTCGGTTCATCTAGTAACACTAAATCAAAGTCTGCGATTAGTAGTTTAGCAAGATGCACTCGGCGTCGTTCGCCACCAGAAAGGTGTGAGATCTTTCGGTTTAATAACTCCTCACTAAATCCACCAAATAGACCTGTTAATACTTCACGAACTTTTGCATCACTCGCCCATTCATGGACCTTTGAATCTCCAAGGACCACATCTCTCACTAACGATGTCTCACTCAAGTCATCTACTTGGCTCAAGATTCCAATATTTACAGAACCAGCTTTCGCTATTCGCCCTTCATCAGGCGGTTCTATTCCAGCCATTACTTTCAAGAGTGTGCTCTTGCCGCCACCATTGCGACCAACAACTCCGATGCGTTCAGCTTCATTAACGCCAAGTGAGACGCTTTCTAGAAGTGCACGGATATCGAATGCCTTTGAAACTGATTCAAGATTTAATAAGTTTCGGCTGGCCATTGCCCAAGAGTATTTGACGATTGCTAGAGTACGTAAATGGACGTTACAGATAGAGCTTATGCGCTGGAATTAGATGCAAATGATCCACTTGGAAAGTATCGCGCCGAGTTTGTTATTCCCGATTCCAATATCTGTTATTTAGATGGTAATTCCTTAGGCCGCCTGCCTCATAAAACGATTAAAGCAATCAATGATTATTTAGTTAATGGTTGGGGCGCAAAGGTGGTCGAGGGTTGGAATGAATGGATCGAGGAGCCTTTTACAACCGGTGACTTAATCGGACGAGCGACTCTAGGTTCCGCACCCGGCCAAGTTATTGCTACTGACACGACATCGGTAAATTTTTATCAATTAGTCGGAGCTGCTCTTACTGCAAGACCTGGGCGCAAAACCATAATTATTGATGAAGCAAACTTTCCAACAGATCGATATATCTTGCAAGGCTACGCGAAAGAGCGCGGATTAAATTTAATTACGATAAATAATGAAGATCCTGTTATTTCAAAACACGAGCAGATAACTCCAGAAACTCTGGAAAAATATCTTAGTGATGATGTTGCGCTTGTCTCCTTTGAAGTAATCCAGTATCGCTCTGGCGCTAGAAATAACGTAAAAGTGATAACAGATCTGGCTCGCAAATATGGTGCCTTTACTATCTGGGATTGCAGCCACGCGGTTGGCGCCTTAGATTTACAATTTGATCGAGATGGTGTTGATCTTGCCGTTGGTTGCACTTATAAATATGGAAGCTCTGGACCGGGCGCACCAGCATGGATGTATGTTTCTAAGCGGGTTCAAAGTGAGTTGCAAGTTCCGATTCAAGGATGGCACGCCCAAGAGAATATGTTTGCAATGGGTTCAACATTTAATAAGGCGCAGGGGCTAGCTGGTTTTCAAATTGCAACACCATCAATAATTGCACTTCGATCAATCCAAACATCATTTGGAATTATTGAAGAAGCTGGCATAAAAAACATCGAAGCGAAGTGCGCAAAAGGAACTGAGATGATGGTCGCCCTTTTTGACGCTTGGTTAGTTGAATTGGGTTTTACGCTAAATACCCCACGCGACGCTAAAGAGCGTGGTGGGCATCTTTCATTGGTACATCCAGAGGCAAAGCGAATTGCTTTTGCACTTCGAGAATTTGCTGACGTTATTCCAGATTACCGAGCACCGAACTCGGTTCGGCTCGCAATTTCACCGTTGCAAAATTCCTATGTCGAAATCTGGGATGGATTCCAGCGCTTGCGTGATTTAGTTTCAACGCGTCAGTACAAGAAAGTACAGAACATCAACTCAAAAGTTACTTAATTTCATCCAACCAGTTTTGTAATAATTT
>Ga0209086_10001005_pt1 | contig 23341 bp, 15 predicted proteins | sample M_130207_XF_Meta_FD_187312 | JGI IMG/M metagenome (GOLD analysis project Ga0209086, IMG submission 187312) | Freshwater microbial communities from Lake Montjoie, Canada to study carbon cycling - M_130207_XF_MetaG (SPAdes) (version 2) | ecosystem: Environmental > Aquatic > Freshwater > Lake... | reverse complement strand
CCGAGTTGGGGAAAATGATGCTCCCATCCCGACGACATCTGTGGCGAGTGGCACGGAGCCTGTTGATCGCGGCGAGCGTCGCTCTTTCGGCGGGCTTGAGTCCTGCTGCGGACGAGCAGCCGGGTGTAAAGCAATTGGCGTTTGCCGGCGCCGATTAAAACCGCGGACACCAGCGTCGCAAAGGAGTTTGAAGCGGCCGACATCAACCGCGACGACAGCCTCTCGTTCGACGAATGGAGCCGCGTGCCGGGACGGTCTTTCATCGATCCCGTCCCCACCGGCCTCGCGGCGGGGGAAGCTGTGATTGGCAACGAGAAACGACGCGACGAAAGGCTCTGGGCGACGCTCCCACGTCACCCGTTCGTTGCCGAAATACTGGCGACGTGGTTGACGACTCGCCTGCTGTCGTCCGCCGCGCCGAAGATCAAGCAGCCGGTCGAAACACTGTGGCCCGGTACGTGGTTCAAGAATGCGGCCGAGATATTTGGACGAAGCTCGCTCTATCTGGCTGGCCGAAGTCGAGAAGATCGCCGCCGAACACGACCGGCGAACGGCAAGTAAGTTCCTCAAGCCAGAGAACGCGAACGGTGAGGTTGCCGACTTTCACGCTCTGCGGAATACGTTCATCACGATGTTGGCCAGTTCGGGAGCTCATCCCAAAGTCACGCAGGAGTTCGCAAGGCATTCGACCATCACGGTGATGAGCGATCGGTACTCCCACACGCGACTGATTGGCCACAACACGGCCGACGAGAACCTACCGTCGCTCGCCTGCCAGGAATGTCCGATGGTGGACGCGGCACCGGACACGCTGTCACCGGCTGATTTCGTTGCCGTCCAAGACCGCCCGGCTGTTTGGGTTGCACGCCGGGTTGCACTCTTTAGTGGCGTTGCCTGCGAAAACGGCGCGACGACGAATGAAGCGTGACCCGCCACACGGCTCGCCAAAGAAGTCGTAAACCCCTTGAAAACAGTTGTTTCCAAGGGGTTTACGCGACAGGCTCCGGTCGGAGTCGAACCGACGATGACGGATTTGCAATCCGTTGCCTTAGCCACTTGGCTACGGAGCCGACGAGTGCGTTGATCTGGCCACGCAGTTGATCGGCACAACCGGTGCTCCGAGTTGAGTTTTCCCAACCTAAAAACTCGGCACAAAAGGATTAAAGTCTACAAAGCAAAGATCGGGGCGGATCGTAGTTACCGTCTGAGTGATGGTCAACTGACCTCATGCCGTTGCCACTGGGCCATCACGTTGTTGAACCTGGGAGCTGGAATGCCACGGTCATGGAGCTTCGACGAGGCCGTGTGATTGAGAAAGAGACTCCTTTTTGTCAACGCGGTCACGCCGATGCTCCGTAACCGTGGCACTCCAACTTGAAAAAGCCGAAGGGCACGAACAGAAATTTCTCGCTGGCCCAGTCAACTCAATATGACAGGAACACCGGTGTGTGCCTCAAGCAGCACCGGTTGCCAAGCATCTCCAACTTCAAGATAACCGTTTCTGAGCCAAAAGAATTTTCCGGAGTGTTTCCACTGACATCCAACGAACCTTAGGAGACGACGAATGCAGAAGGAGTTTATTGCGCCGCTGAATCATCGGGGAGGCGCTTCGGGCGGAGGCACACAGGCGGTACGAGCCGGGAATTTGATTTTGATCGGCGGCCAGATGTCGCTTGATGAGCAGGGGCAAGTTGTAGGCGACGACATCGCCACACAGGCGCGGAATGCGTTTGAAGCGTTGAAGCGAGTGCTCGCCGAGGCGGGGGCCACGATGCAGGATGTCGTCAAACACAACATCTACTTCCAGTGCGATGGCGGCGACGCGGAGGTGGCGAAGTTTTTGGACGAGATCGACCGTGTCCGGCTCGACTACTTTTCTGACCCCGGCCCGACGACAACGGAAACGCGAGTCGGCCTCGATCGCGAAGGGGCGTTGATTCAGATTGATGCTTGGGCCGTTGTCGGTGAACCGAGAGAACGCTTGATGCCGGATGGTCACTGGAGTTGGAGCAAGCCGCTGCCGTTTACTCACGGCTGGAAAGTCGGCGACATGATCTTTGTCGGCGGACAACGATCGCTCGATGCACACGGCAACGTGCTGGGTGTCGGCGACATCGAGATTCAAACCGATCACGCCTTCCGCAATCTCGACACGCTGTTGCGAGCTGGCGGCGGTGACCGGAACAGCTTGATGCGACAGAACACGTTCTTCCGCTTCTTCGGCCAAGGCCGCGAAGTGACCGACTACTGGGAGAAGATGACAAACGTCCGCCGGCGCTACATGTCGGTCCCGTCCGCTGCCGGTGCGGGGTTGCGGATCACCGGGTTCCCGAACTCGGCCGAGCTGATTCAGGTCGAAGGGATCGGCGTGCTCGGCGAGGACAAGCAGCGGTTGCAACCGGACAACCATTGGGACTGGAGCATTCCCAACACACAGTTCACTCAGGGCTGGCGGATCGGCAAGCTCGCGTTCATCGGCGGCCAGATCTCTGCGGACAACAAAGCGAAGGCGGTCGGCAATGACATGGAGACGCAGACTCGCAACGTCTTCCAGTTCATCCGCAAAGTGCTGGCGGAAGGGGGACTCGACGAGAGCGATGTCGCCAAGCTCTACATCTATTACCACGGCGACGGCGACTGGAATCAGATCGCCGCCACGAAAGCGACCATCGACCGCGTGCAGCGCGAGTTCTATCCCGCCCCCGGCCCCGCGGCGACTTCGATTCGCGTCTCCGGTTTCGCATTTGAAAACCTGCTGATCGAGATCGAAGCGTTTGCCATCTGTCGCGACTGAGTCAGACATCGGAGCCGATGAGAAGAATACGGGGGAACAAGTCCAATGAATCAGATCACACGACGAATGATGAACACGATGAATCGATTGGCCGACACAGGCCCCATTCGTCGTCTCCCTTCTTTTGTCGGTCTCTACTTCATTTCGTTTCTTTGTCTGTCACTTCTGGGCAATCTGCGAAGAATTTGAAAGCTGAAGACAGGCCACTTCACCGAGAGTGAGTGGCCTGTCTTCCTCGCCTCGGCGGGGAGGGTGGAGGAATGTCGAGTTGACTTGCCACTCGCCCCCTCCCTAACCCTCCCCGCCGTGGGGAGGGAACCAGAGAAGAGGCCATACTCACATTGGTGGCGGCTCGGCCGCGTCAGGAATTCACTGCTAATGAATTGCTCATGGAGTTTGCCTGTCTGCTTCTGTCTGTTGGGCGGCCTTGTGTGCGCTCAGGAACCTGTAACAGTTGGCAAAGGCTCGTACGCTGCGTTTCCGCCGCCGGGTTTGGTGGTCGATCAGCAAAAGAACATTGACCGCGTCAAAGAGGTCGAACAACGGAAGCTATATCTCGTCGAGGACGATGGCCGACCGATTCCAAGCAACAAGTGGTTTCAGAATTTGTTGCTTCAGCAGTACGGGACGGGCTTGTGGTCGCTGCCGCATAAGGTCGATGCGACCAAAGAGGGGATCGAAGTTTTTTATCCCACGCAGGCCGATAGCGGCGGCACGCGGATGATCGCCGAGTTCCCGCTCATCATCGGCGGTCGCGATTTTAAACCGACCGATTCGCGAGCAAAGCGTTGGGCCGATTGGATGGTCTCGTTCCGGATGCCCGAGTCGGAGTCACGCTTCATGGACGTGACGCTGGGCGAGGGGATGCCGTATGTCTGGTGCGAATTCAAGGGCGTGCAGCCGACGATCGCCTTCGGTGGCGGCGGCGGCAAAGGGAGTCGCGGGAAGAACGCGGCGAGCTTTTTCGACCTCACTGGAAAGGCGGTAACGCTGCCGGTAACGAGCGATGCTCTGGGGGTCTCGTACGAGGGCCGCGCGTATGGTGTGTTCGGTCCGGATGGAACGACGTTTGAGATGGATGCCGACGGGATTGCGGTGACCACGAGCGGCGTGAAGTCGTTCCTCGTGGTCTGCCCACTGCCGAACAGCAGCGACATCGGGACATTTCACAAGCACGCGTTCGCCGTGCCGCGAGACACTCAATTGAGTTGGAACTACGACCGCCAAGCCGGGTCGATCTCAACCATTTGGAAGGTCATCGCGGACGCGCTCAAGGGGACCGACAAACGCGTTCTGCAAGGCTGGCTGCCGCACCACTGGCGCGACAACACGAGCGGCCTCGAATTCGGCGACATCAAGTATCAAACGATTCGCGGGCCGATGAAGTGCGCGATCGGCAACGAGTTCGTACTCCGGCAGTCGTTCCACGGCGTGCTGCCGAATCTACCTTCCCCAAGGATCGGTAAGCCGAAGAAAACGGCTTTCGGTTCGACATCACCGGCAGTGGTCGCTGGAGCCGCTGGCGCGAGCGTCGCCGCCGACTCATCGCTCAACGAGCGGATGCCCTGGTATCTCTCCCAGCACTTCGCCGATCCGAAGAAAACCCTCGGCGGTGACACTTATTCGGGCGGCAAAGATCTCCAGCGCTACGCACAGGCCGCGTTCATGGCGGCTCAAACCGATGACGCTTCCTACGAACCGATCGTGGCAAAGCTGCGATCGGAGCTTGAGAACTGGCTGACGTACTCGCCCGGGGAAAAGCAAAAGTTCTTCGCGTACTACCCGCGACGCAAAGGGCTGGTCGGATTCAGTCCATCGTATGGTTCAGAGCACTTCACCGATCATCATTTTCATTACGGCTACTTCGTCTTCTCCGCCGGACTGCTGAGCCAACTTCAACCGGACTTCGCGACCCAGTATGGCGAGATGGCCAAGCTGATCGCGAAGACGTACGCCAATTATGACCGCGACGAGCAGCGGTTTCCGTTCTTGCGCACGTTCGACATTTGGCGTGGCCACTCGTTCGCCGACGGCAACGGGTTTCCTGACGGCAACAACCAAGAGTCAACCGGCGAAGCGATCAACAGTTGGGTCGGCCTGATCCTGTTGGGCGAAGCGCTGGGCGACGAGGACATGACGGCGGCCGGTGTGATGGGTTACTCGTTCGAGACCAGAGCCAACGTCGAATACTGGTTCGATCCGCATCACGACATTTTCCCGCCGCAGTACGCCCACAATGCGTGCGGAATGATCTGGTGTAACAGCATCGTCTGGGGGACTTGGTTCACGGCCAGCCCCGCGTGGATCTACGGCATCCAGTGGTTGCCATCGAGTCCGTCGCTGGCGTTCTACGATCGCGAACGGTCCTTCATTAAGAGAACGTACGCCGATGTCGTGCGAGAACTCGACGCCTTCGAGACGGCAGAAGCCGCGAAGAAGCCTGGCTCAGTGAAGAAGGCTGCGGACATCAAGTCGCTTGGCGGAGAATTGGGGAGCTATCACCTCGGCTTCGTGATGCACGCCGATCCGCAGTGGGTGATCGAGCAAATAGACGCGCTGTGGTCAGAACCCAGCGACAAGGTTGCTCACGATCAATGGATGGCGGGCATTTACTATCAAGCCCATGCGCTCGCTGAACTGGGGCGAGTCGATTGGACCGCGCACGGCAGCAGCCCGACCTCCATGGTCTACCTCAACGAGAAGACGAAGACTCGCACGTTGGTGGCGTGGAACCCCAGTGCGAAGCCGCAGACGGTGTCGTTCTTCGAGGGCGATCGGTTGATCGGTCAATTGGACGTTGGACCACATCGGGTGGCCCAGAAGTAGGACCTCCATTGGCGACTTCCCGCGTCATTGATCCCCGGCATTCCATGCTCAGGCGAGGCCCATCGGTCAACAGCCCTCATTTCGTCGCGCGGACGTGAGAGGGCAGTTCAAAACCTGTTTGTGCCAAAAAAAACTAGCCCGACGCGCAAGCGAGGGCTGGGTATTCGATAACGGTGAAGCCCTCGCTTGCGCGTCGGGCTAGTTTCGTACCGGCCTCGCAACAGATCACCGGGCAACAACGTCAGAAATTCACGCGAAGAATTGTGGCAGTGTTGTGATCGCGCGGAACATGGGTGGCGTCACATCCAGTTCGATGGCGGCGCGGTTGATGGCGAACGGGTCGCTGCTGCCGTGTTCGTGCCGGCCACCAATGTAGGTGAAGCCCCAGCGAAAGCCGTGCATGGCGAGGGCCGCACGGGTGAACCCGTTGAAACTCGAACGCCCTCCCACGGGATAGCTGAACGCTTCGATCGACTCGCCCAGTTCTTCAACCAGCCGCCGCTTGCACTCGCCAACTTCCCAGTCCTGCTGTGCGGACGATTGATTGGCTAAAACGGGATGAGTGACCGTGTGACCACCGAACGTCATACCGTTCGACCTCATCTCGCGAATCATCTCCCACGTCATCCACATGCCGTCGGCAGCTTCCTTCTGGCAACGTCCCGTTTGTAAGGTCGTGGCGAGAAAGCTCAGGTAAGAGTCGGTCACTTCGTCGGGCAACCCCTTGTAGACGTCGAGCAATCTTCGGATGGCAACTTCGCGATTCGGTTCGTCGAATTCGAGCGGAGCCGTGACCCAGCGGTTCGCTACCAATGCAGACATCGCTGTGGTGCGGACCATCCACGCGATCTCATCCCACCACGGCACCTGCTGAGAATCGAGAAAGCCGGTCGTCAGAAAAAACGTGGCCGGAACACCATGTCGCTTGAGGATTGGAAAAGCATTCGTGTAGTTGTCGCCGTAACCATCATCAAACGTGACCATCACGTATCGACCGCGTCGTTCGTGCTGTGCCCGCTCGAAATCTGCTAGCCCGATGACATCGAACTGCTTGGCAATCATCTCCATCTGCTGATCGAAGTCGGCGTCGGTGGCGCTCCACAGGTTGCGGTCGAATAATGACTGGCTGGAGTCCCCCACGCGGTGATAGTTCAGGATCAGGATGCCGTCCCACGCACCGACAGCGCGCAATGCACGACCGCCCCCGGTGACATCGAGTGTCCGGGCGAGAAGATCGCGTTTGGAGAGGGATTGCAGCATCAGCAACTTTCTAGGCCCGTAATGTTGTCGTCCAAAGTCATGGTGAGCCGAGTGCCGTGAAGCGCCGGAGGCATCGTCATCGATTCGTGATCATGGAGTCCGTCGCCGTGCGGCCAGTGGCACGCACCTCAGCTAATCAACTGGGTTTTACAGGTGCTGCACGATTCCGCACGCCAATCAATTCGGTCCCGCTCCTAAACATCCGTATCGCTGTCGGCCATCGTGAGGAACCAATTGGTTCCCGCCTGCGTTTGCTCTCGCACCTCGCCGCCAAACCGACAGAGGACCGGATGACGGTTTTGTCGGCGATGGAATCCGGCCAATTGCAGTAGTCGGTAGAAACGTGTTGAGCCGTAGCAGTCGAGTCGAATCGCCGCCATTCCGTCGCGCCGCGCTCTCCGAGTGAAATCCGCAAGCAACAACGACGTTGAGCGATCATCCACTGCGAGTAAATCCGAAATCGAAACGCCACCCTCATCCGCGTACCACACTACATAGCCGAGCAACTCATTCGTGACGCGATCGGCCAGTGTGAAGATCTGATAGTTCAGGTCGGGACACTGCGTGAATCGCCAACTCAAGTAGCTTTCGGTTCGTTCTCCAATCACATCGAAGTGTTCGGCAGTGCGCAACCACAGAGCATCGAAACGATCGTCGAAACGTGACTCGTCTTTTGCGACGACGTTCGCCGGTAACCGAGTCCGCCATTCGGTCGAACTCCACTGAAGTGCCTTGTCGAGCAGCGGCGCACACAGTCGTGATGCCAGTGACGAACGGAGCTTGCTGCGCAGCGTCGGTTCGGTGCGAAGCAGCTTCGTCCACGCAGAAAACTCGCCGATCTCGCGATACCCGGCCCGCTTCATTACGGCAGTGGCTGAGCGATTCGGCATTCCGTACAGAATTGCGAGACCGTCTCCGTCGGCCGCGTTAATGATCGTGCGAACCAAGGTCAGTGCGGGACCGATGGAGCGTTGAGCCTGATCAACATTCAAGTCAATCGGAGCACCGCCCTCGACCACGTTCCCTTCGACTGCGGTCCGTCGGCGCAGCAGTCCCGCCGCGCCGACTGGCAACGCATTCTGTTCTCTCAACATCCACGCTCGCGATCGACCACTACCGTATAGCCAATCGAACCGGTGTTCGGCTGCCGTTGGCAGATTGCGGCGCCACAGGTCGAGCAACGGGTCACGCAGCGAGGCCGTGTCAGGGTGAGTCACCTCGAACGGCGGAGCAGTCGCAGTCGTCGGCCAAGTCGTGGACATTGGGATCTCGGAAAGTCGGGTTCATCTAAGGATATACGGCGATTGGTAATCGGCCCGGCCAGTCATCGCTGTCGTGGTGTGTGATTCCAACACAAATCACGCACGCCAGAACCATACCTTACGAAACCGTCACGCGCCGTCAGGAAAGGACGCTTTCGATCAACTCGGGGGGCCGGTGCAGGTAATTGGTCGCTTTGCGCTTCGAGGCGATGTCGCGATAGACAAATTCCACCTGATCTGTGGCGAGGCCGATGTCGGCGGCAACCTCTTCCGCCGCGAAGCCGTTGTTCAGGCCGTACAGGCAGCAATCGAGCTTGTCGTACGGGACCGAGAAGAAGAACTCTTCCTGGCTCTGAGGCAACGAATAGGTGTCGGTCGTCGGCGGTCTCATGCGGATCACTTCGGGGACACCGAGATGGTCGGCCAACTGATAGACCTGCGTCTTGTAGAGGTGAGCAATGGGCTTGAAGTCGGCCGCGCCGTCGCCGTTCTTCACGAAGAAGCCCTGATCGTATTCGAGCCGATTCGGCGTTCCGGCCACCGCGTAACGCAGGCGATCCGCGTGGTAGTACTCGATCATCTTGCGGCAGCGCTGCTTGAAGTTGGTCGCCGCGACAATCGTCTGATAGGCATCAAGGCTCAACCGGGCCTGCTGCCGTTCTCCCGAGGGCGATTGCACGACCACCGACGACAGGCTGAATCGACTCCCCTGCAACAAAGGGGGCAGGACGAGCTTGCTCTTCCAGTCGGGCTGAAACTCGGGAATGACAGATTGAATCGCCGCGTCGCGCCGTTGATAGCACCCCGCGCCGTCGAGCATCGGTGTGATGTTCTCGATGACCGTTTCGAGCCCGAGCGACTCGGCCAATAACTCAGCCAGAGCCAAGCTGTCATCTTCCGAGTCTCGCTCGGGCATCATGATCCCGAAGACACGCTCAGGACCGAAGGCCCTCACCGCGAGAGCAACCACAACGCTGGAGTCGATTCCCCCCGACAGCCCGAGCACTACCCCCTTGCGTTTGAGTGTGGAAGCCACCGTCGTCTGCATCCACTCCACAATGCGAGCCGTCTCGGTCGCACAGTCCAGTTGCAGCAGCCGTCGCGAAAATGTCTGAGTCGCCGTCGTCATGAGATGCTCCAGATTGGGAACCACGAAACACATTTGGGAACCACGAAATACTCAAAAAACACGAAACGAAGACCAGGTGAGATTCGTAGTTTCACCCTCTCCGGCCTTCATTCGGGCTTGTCGTACCTTTCGTGGTTCAAACTCTTCTCTTCAGCCAGCCGCTGACACTTCGGCCAGCAACGTCTTGTCGATCTTGCCATTCGCAGTCTTGGGCAGCGCGTCGCGGAATTCGACCTGCTGCGGAACCATGAAGTCTTCGAGGTACTGGCGGCAGTGAGCCTGCACTTCGCGGAGCGTCAGCAGGGCACCGTTCTGCAATCGCACGACGGCTCGCACGGCTTGTCCCAGCACGAGATCGCTGACGCCCACGACTGCGGCCTCCGCGATGAGTGGATGCTGGTGCAAGACATCCTCCACTTCGCGCGGGCTGACCTTCTCACCGCGACTCTTGATGATGTCGTCCTGGCGTCCGACCCAGAACAAAAAACCTTCGTCATCGGTTTGGAAGAGGTCGCCGGTATAGAGCCACATCTCGTGCGGAATCTTGCCGGGTTTCAGTCGCTTCGCCGTTTCTTCGGGCGCGTTCCAGTAACCCTTCATCACGTTCGAGCCACGCACGACCAGTTCGCCCACGGCGTTCGGACCAAGCACGTTGCCCGCCTCGTCGAGAATCATCGTCTCGCTGTTTGGAATCGCCTTGCCGACCGAGTCCGGTCGTCGATCAATTTCCTCAGGTGGCAGGTAGCAGACGCGCGTGCATTCGGTCAGTCCGTACATCGAGTAGATCGCCGCTTCCGGAAGCTGCTTGCGAAGTCTGGAGATGTACGCAACGGGAAAGGCCGCCCCCGCGTTGGTGAGATAGCGCAATCGAGACAGGTCGTACTGAGCGAGATCCATTTGCAGCAGAAGTGCGGCAATCGTCGGGACCATCGGGAATCCGGTTGCCCTCTCATCAACGATCTTCTGAAGTATGGCATGAGGATAGGCCAGCGACTTTTCCAGGATCAGCGTGCCGCCGTAGTGGCAGCACATCAGCCATTGATAGAGGCCATAGCCGTACGACATTGGCAGGACACTGAGCACGATGTCGTCTGGTGAATTCAACAGGTAACGAATGATCGACTGGCTGACGGAAACCATGCTCTGGTGCGTCAGCATGACTCCCTTGGGGTTTCCCGTCGAACCGGAGGTGTAGACGAGTGCAGCCAGATCCGCGTCGATGCCACGTTTGGCGGGGGGCTGTGTTTGACCGGCCTGTTCGGTGAAGAGTGCGTTCCAAGCGATCATCTGGTGGGAGCACCCCACTACGCTGGCGGAATCACCAACGACGATGACGTTGTGCAGGTGAGGTGTCTCGTTCCAGCAATTTTCATAGCCGCGCAGCCGCATGGTGCTGGAAATGACCGCTGTCGCACGACTGTTATTCAGTAAGTAGGTCAGCTTATCGGGCTTCGTCGAGGGATTGACCATGACGAACACGGCGCCCGCCTTCAGGACCGCCCAGACCGCGACGGCCGCTTCCACCGAGTTGTCGAGAAAGATCACCACGCGATCACCACGCTGGACTCCGCGCGCGATCAAGCCGTGAGCGATTCGATTCGCTTCAATGTCAATCTCGGAGTACGTGACGCGGCGACCATCACAAACGAGCGCAACCTTGTCAGGCACACGCGCAGCGGTCTGTTCGAGAAACTGTTCGAGCAACATGGGGCTGTCTCTTGTTCCCTCATCCCGGCTGTGCCGGGTGGGTTAGGGTGAGGCGATTTTCTTCTCTGCCTTGTCTTCTCTACCTTGTCTTCTGTTCTGCTCATCGCACGCGGAAGTCGAAATCGGATGTTGTTCAGGATCAAAGCGAAGCCCACTCACCCTCACCCTCTCCCTGCAAAGCCGGGGCGAGGGGACAGGAAGCGGACACCGCATGCCCTTCCGCCTCACTTGGCCTCTTCGAGTTTCGCTTCCACGAACTGAATCAGCCTGTTGATCGAGTCGAGATTGTCGGGGACCAACTCATCGTCATCGACCTTCACGTGGAAGCGGTCTTCGATGAACGAGACCAGTTCCAAGACACCGGTCGAGTCGATTAGCCCCTGTTCAAGGAACGAATCGTCCGCGGCGAGTTGCACGCCCTTGCGGCCAAACAGAAAGTTGTCGGACACGAATTTGCGGACATCAGCTTCAATCGCGGGCATGTTTGTGAACCTTGTTGAGAAGTGAAGTGAATGGAAAAGGTCTGGTCGTTGAACCGCGTGGTCTGTACTGAGACATCTGAGCGGGGCGGCGTCACCCCCGCGGTGCTTGGGCGTTAGCCCTTCACGGAAAGAGCCGGGGGGCTGACGCCGCCCCGTTCCGAAATGTCTCGCGTAGTCCCGCACGAGGTGTAAGCGAGATGCAACTACATGACAGCCGCCTCCGGAACATCGACCGTTCGGCCGTGAATGAATTGCTCGACGACAAGCTGTGCCGACAGGATGCCGACCAGCGCCATGTTGTCTTTCGCGCCGATGGCCGCTCCCGTGCGAGCCTTCTCGACCAGCTGGGCCACGGCCGTCGGATCGAACAGTCCCGCCGAAGTGATTGATTCGGGTGAGAGCATTTCATCGACGTACTCGAACCGCGCCATCTCCGCATCGGTGTCAAAGAAACTCTGAGCGTCGGGTGCTCGGTACGGTTGTTTGGAGCGTTGGCGAATGGACTCGGGGACGAGATGCTTCGTCGCGTTCTTCAAGATGTACTTCTCATCGAGACCGGCCATTTTCAGTCGCGGCGGTAATTGCGACGCGAACTCCATCAGACGGACATCGAGAAACGGCGACCGACATTCGATGCTGTTCGCCATCGCCATCCGATCGCCCTGCGACGACAGGATGTATCCCGGCAAGATTCCGGTCGTCTCCAGATACTGAGCCTGTGAAAAGCCGTCCCACGACGAGAACGCGGCTGGCAACAGACCTTCCGCCTCGGTCAGTGGATCATGGTCGTAGGCCGCAGCTTGGACCTCGGGCGTCAGGAAGCCTTTGAGTTTGCTCGTCAGATCCCACCGCGGCAGGTGTGAGAAGAACGGGCTGTTCAGTTTTTGCGGCTGGACCTGGAAGAAGGCTCTCAAGTACGCAGGCGGCTGCGACTGAATGTTTTTCATGTACGGATAGAGTCGCTTGAGCAGCAGCGGTCGCGTCTTCGAATCAGGCTGTCGCGACCAGAAGCGACGCAGCTTGGCTTCCTTGAAGATGTCGTAACCGCCGAAGACTTCATCGGCCCCTTCGCCGGTCAGCACGACCTTGTAACCCGACTCGCGAACCAGCTTTGACAGCAGGAACATCGGCGCGGGAGCCGTGCGGAGAATCGGGATCTCGGTGTGTTGGATGACCCGCGGAAAGACGCGACCGATGTCGTCGTGCGTGCAGCGAATAGTCCGATGTTCAGTCCCCAACCGGCGGACGACATCTTGCTGGAAGACGCTCTCGTCGAACTCGGGATTCTCAAACTCCAGCGAGAACGTGCAGAGCCGTTCGCGGTTGAGGTTCTTTGCCAGCGCGGCCGTGATCGACGAATCGAGGCCACCGCTGAGATACGCTCCGACTGGCACGTCACTTCGTAGACGGACACGTGTCGCGTCGGTGAGCAGTTCCAAGAGCTGCTCTTCCAGTTCGCGAGCCGACTGATGCTCGAAGCGGCGGGAGAAATCAACGCCCCAGTACCGCGTGACCCGCATCTCGCCGCCTTGCACCGTCAATGAGTGAGCGGCCGGAAGCTGGCGAACTCCGTGGAAGATGGTTCGATCCGGAAGCGGCGACCAGAACGTGAAGAGCTGATCGAGGCTGATCGGGTCAATCGACTTACTCACGGCGGGATGAGTCAGGATCGCCTTGATTTCGGACGCGAACAGCAGCGTGCGACCGTTGCCGGAACCGACGACCGTGTAGAACAGCGGTCGCTTGCCGCTGCGGTCTCGCGAGACAAATAGCTTCTTACGCGGGGCGTCCCAGATTGCGAAGGCCCACTGACCATTGAACCGAGTCACACAATTCTCGCCCCATTGGGCATAGGCTTGCAGCAGGACTTCGGTATCGGAGTCAGTGGTGAAGGTGCGACCGAGCGCGGTCAATTCCTGACGCAACTCGATGTAGTTGAAGATTTCGCCGTTGAATGTGACCGTCAGTTGGCCATCGGCCGAAGGCATCGGCTGCACGCCACCGGCAAGGTCGATGATGCTGAGTCGTGTGTGGCCGAGTCCAACGGGGCCAATCAGCTCCGTTCCAAACGCATCGGGGCCACGATGTTCAAGTGTGGCGACCATTCGTTCGAGCAACTCCCGGCGAACCGGTTGCCCATTCCATTGGAATATCCCCGCAATCCCGCACATAAGTTGCCTCAACCCGCAAGTTGGCGAATCTCTGGATGGGTGACAACAGCCATCGTTTTAAGGCGAGGCGAACGGCCTGTTCTCTGCACAGTACGCAGTTTTTACACGTATGGAGTGAACATAGGCCCGGTTTGCCGGTTGTGCAAAGAGAACATCCGTACGTTGCCATTTTTCATCGGAGAGCCGCCAACACGCGAGCCGAGTCCTAAGAGCCGATTGGAGTGGGCGGAGCGATTGCTCCAGTGACGGCGATGTCGTCAGAACGCTTGAGTTTTCTCAACAAGATTTTGCTCGCGCCCTCCCCATCTCCGTTCTTACGTTCGCAGGCCACGTCGGTGGACAACGTTCGCCTTCGAGGGGCACTCGACGCCATCGCCTTGTTGAATTTGGGAAGTGGGTGCCACGGTCACGGAGCTTCGAAAGGGCCGTGAGTTTGTGAATCAGCCTTCCCGTGCGCACACGGCCACGTCGAAGCTCCGTGACCGTGGTACCCCGGATTGAGGTAGGCGATGGCCCTGAAGGTCATTCGATCCAACATGACAGTTCGACACAACACCTCACCTGTGGAGACTCGCACGCCATGAGCCATTCCGTGGCGACTCTTCAAGCCGAATCTCCAGCAGTCTAGATTGCGAAGTCTGCTCGCCCATCCGTCAGCTACACCGTGACGGCGGCCCGTTCGGCTGACGCGATGAAGCCCGAGATTCTGAGGCTGATGCGGGACAACTTTTCGTGGAGTCAGCAGGCTGATGTTTGGCATCATTGGGCCTACGAACAGTCGCCATACCGTCCCAATTACTGCTGGTTCGTCGAGACAGAAGACCAAGAGACAGTCGGTTTCACCGGACTGATGGCGCGTCGGATGAAAGTGGCCGAGCGTGTCTGCGATGTGGGGCAGGCCGCCAACTTGAATGTACAGGCCGAACATCGTGGCACCGCCGCCGCTATCAAGCTGCAACGCGCCCTCATTTCGCACGTCGAGGAGAGCGATCTGGCTCTCGCATTCGGGATCACGCGCAATGCCGTCGCCGTGCGGGCGATCAAGACCTCGGCACATTCTCACGCTGGATCAAGCTGTTCCGTACCGAACACAAGCTGCGCGGCCGCATCCCCTGGACGTGGCCGCGTCAAACAGTGGCGGGCCTTGTCGATGCGAGGTTCGATGCGCTGTGGGAGGCGGCCGCGCCCCGCTTCGGTATCGCCACCGAACGTTCGAGCGCGTACCTCAACTGGAGATATGGACTCGACCCACAATTGAAGTACCGCACGCTGGCGGTGCACAACGAGCGAGGGGAATTGCGAAGCGATGCCATCTATCAATTCCGAGACCCGGAAGAATCACTCCCGTTCGGAGCGACCGTGGATGTGATGGCCGTCGATCCACAGTCCGCCCATGTCGTGCCGGCGTCTCTGTCCTCGCACCTGCGTCGCTTAGGAGCGACCGGAGTTCAGATGCTCTACTTCGGATCGCCGCTCATCGAAGAGGCGCTTCAACGCTGCGGTTACTTTCGTCGCTCCAGTGACGTCCACTTGATGGCTCATCTCCACCCGAGCCTCCAACCGCGCGAAGCAGAACTGCTGGCTCCCGCCTGCTGGCACATGACCGAAGCCGAAGGAAAGTTCTGAGCCACACCAATCCGAAGCGTAAGCGAGGACTGGTGACCTTGAAGACCGACGAAGCGAACTCAGTCCAAACTGAACCGCACTTCCTCGATCACGCTTCGGGTTGGTGTACGAGGCTCGCTTGGGGCGGCGAAGCGCCGACCCCAGCCACACATCACTCGCAAACCACGATCCTGTCGCGCGGTCACACCGCCTTGTCGTCGCGAACCGAGACCTGCAACGAGCCGAGCATCTTGGTGATCGCGGTCTCTTTGGCGTTGATGTTCAACACGTTGTCGAGCACGTACGTGTGCGGTTCGTTGCTCGGATGAATGATGAGCCGACCGCTCTTCAGCAACATGTACTCAAACACGTCCGTGATTTCCTTACTGATCCGCACGTTGGGAGCCGGATAGCGTTCCACGCTGCTCAGAAAGCCGTGATGGTGGAGCAACTCGTTCTGACGCACCTCCCAATAATCGAAGCGAACATTGATGAGAACCGCCACATAGATCAGGGCTAGCATCGTGACGAAGCAGAAGTAGAAGGTCGCGTTCGCTCGCGGATCAATCCGTTGCAAGACATCCGTCACGTTCGGAATGAACTTTGGAAAGTAGATCGATCCCAACAACGTCCCCATCACAAGAACCACACCGACAAAAAACAGGTTGAGCGATGTTGTGCGAGGAAAGTCGAACGCCAGCACAACCACATTGGCGGACAAGATTCCCAGAAACAGCACGCCGATTGTTTGACAGTGAGGACTCGCTTCGCCCAACACAATCGTCAGGATTCCGGCCAGGATCGCCGCAATGAAAGTCGGGTAGAGCAGCACGATCTTCGGGTACGAGATCAGGATGATCGGCTTGGAGGAAGACTCACCTTTATGAGCAGCCAGCGGCACCACGGGAGGGGAAGCAGACACGAAGACATCTCCTTGAAATAGAGTCGAACAACTCGAGGAAGGGGGCGGTGAAATGGAAGCACGTGCTGTGGGCGGGCAATCTACTCGGCGCTCGGCCCGCATACCAGAGCCGCATTATTCACGGCAGGGCCATCACTAATTTCAACGTAGTTATTCCGCTCCCGTGAGGGGCACTCGTGAGGGTGGGACGGTGGGCAGATTGGTTTAGAGCCTCTCCACCTCTCCTCTCAGTTCGCCTTCTCTGTGCCTCTGCGTCTCTGTGGTAAACCTTCTTCGATGACGTTCCTAGGAGAGGATTTTACCACAGAGCGGCTGTGTTTCATTTCAAGAGAAGGCAGGGAGGATTCAGGAGGATTCCTGAACGAGGGTGTGATTCCAATCGGTGCGTGATTTGAGCATGGCGTTGAGCGTGACGAGGAGTTTTCTCATGCAGGCGACCTGGATGACGAGGTAAGGTTTTCCGGCCTGTTTGAGTCGTTTGGCAAAGGCGATGAAGACGGGGTTAAATCGTCTGGCGGTTAAGGCGGCCATATAGAGCGCTGTTCGAACAGATTGGCGTCCGCCGGAGATGCATCTTCGTCCCTTGAGTTTTCCGCTGTCATGGTTGTAGGGGGCGAGTCCTCCGAGAGCGGCAATCTGAGTTCGCTTGACGGTGCCGAGTTCGGAGATTTCCGCGAGCAGTTGTTGGGCGGTGATTTTTCCGACGCCCGGCACGCTGGTGAGAATCGCGGTCTTGGCGGTCCAATCGTCACTGGCATCAAAGAGTTCCGCGATGGCCTTTTCGAGCGTTGCGAGTTGTTTGTCGAAGAGGGCGAGGGTCTCCTTGATGGTCTTGTTCGGAATGACTCCGTGCGTGGTGTGCTGTCGGTTTTTCTCGATGGTTTGCAGATGGATGATCTGTCGTCTTCTGGTGACGAGATCCTGCAATTGCTGCTGGTTTTCCGGGGTTTTGTGGGTGAGTTTGGGTTTGACCAGTTCGGCGAATTGGGCGAGGTCACTGGCATCAATGGGGTCGGTCTTGGCTCGATGCCCGAGTCCTTTGGCAAAGTCGCGTGCCTGTCGCGGATTGACGACGGCGACGGGAATGTTGGCCTCAATGAGCTGGCTGACGAGGGTTCGTTCGTATCCTCCGGAAGCCTCGACGACGAGGAGTTGAAGTGTCGGGAATTGTTTGAGATGCACGACGAGCTGCTCGAATCCCTTGAGGTCATTTGTCAGCGTCCATGTTTTCGAGAATGGTCGAACATGAACGTCGAACTTGTCCTTGGCAATATCGATGCCAACAAATACGGGCGGAGTCACGGGTGCGACCGAAGTAGTCACGGGCGTAGAAGTAATCACGGGCGTAATCGAGATGGTTTTTACCCTGTCTTGCAAATGCGAACTCGAAACAACGGAATCCGAAGTCCGGTTCATGCGGCTGTTCGGGCTGGAACCAACGGAGACACGGCGATCATGCTCTGTGACGGTGTTTTGATCACCTAGGCACAATCGATCTGCCGCACTCCGGGAAGCCTGCGGCTTTTCGCGGGCGCTCAAAGCCGCAGGCTTCCCGGTCTCCACTACATGGCGTTTACTTCGTTTTGGCAACATACAAGGCACAGTGGCACAGAGAAGGCGAACTGAGAGAATGAGGTGAACGGGGCGTTGGGCCTCTAGGCCAATCCGCCACCGTTCTTCACTTACGAATGTCCCCTGCGGGAACGGAATAACTACTTTGGCCGATCTAACGAGCCTGCTGGCCTCGCCATCTCAGCCAGTGATCGGCCAGTACGATGGCGACCATCGCTTCGGCCATCGGGATGAATCGCGGCAGCAGACACGGGTCGTGACGGCCTTTGGTTTTGATCGTGGCTGGTTCGCCGAGACTCGTCACGGTGGGCTGTTCAATCGGCAGGCTGCTGGTCGGTTTGACGGCGGCGCGCAGGATGATGGGCAAGCCGGTGGTGATGCCGCCCAACATGCCGCCATGTCGGTTGGTGTCGGTCGTGATTCCGGCATGGCCATCGCGCGGGTGAGCGACATCCGGCACGAAGTGATCGTTGTGTTCGCTTCCGCGCATCGTCACGCAGCCGAACCCGATCCCGTACTCAACTCCCAACACGGCGGGGAGTGAAAAGAGCGCCTTCGCGAGATCGGCCTTGATCTTGTCGAACACCGGTTCGCCGAGTCCCGCCGGAATGTTTGTCGCCACGATCTCGGCCGCGCCGCCGATCGAGTCCCCCTCTTTGCGAACCTGCTCGATCAGCTCGATCATCTTCGCGGCTGCAGTCACGTCGGGGCAGCGGACGATGTTCGGTTCGCCGCTGGGAAGTGTCTCCACCTGTTGGAGTGTGATCGCGGCGGGATCGGCGATGCTCGCCTTGATGTCGCCGACTTGAGTCACATAACCGACAACGCGCCCGCCGAACGCTTGCCCCAAAATCTTCTTCGCGACGACACCGGCCGCAACGCGCACGGTCGTCTCGCGAGCACTCGACCTGCCGCCGCCGCGATAGTCGCGGAAGCCGTACTTCGCATCGAAGCTGAAGTCGGCATGACCCGGCCGGTAGAGGTCCTTGATGTTGCCGTAGTCCTTGCTGCGCTGGTCCTGATTGCGAATCAGAATGGCGAGACTCGTCCCGGTCGTGCGGCCTTCAAACAAGCCGGAGAGAATCTCGGGCGTGTCGGACTCATCGCGCTGCGTGACGATGTGACTCTGCCCCGGCCGCCGCCGATTGAGATCGACGAGCAAGTCCTCGACGCTGAGTGCGATCCCGGACGGAACGCCATCAATAATGACCACATTCGCCGGCCCGTGACTTTCGCCCGCCGTCGTGATTCGAAACGCCTGTCCAAATGAGTTGCCTGCCATAGTGCGGCCGATTCTAGGTGAGGGCTTGGGAAATCGAAACCGGAGTAACGCTGTTCAACGAAGCATTGAGGTCGGTGAGAACGCAGTGGGGCTGAAAAGAATTGAGACACAGAGACACAGAGAAGGCGAGGGAGAGGTCAAAGATAGGGCTGTGGAGACTCCCTTAGCACGATCTCCACGCTCAAGCGGCCGAGTGCTGACTACCGCGATTTCCAATGCACTCGATTTTCGTGAGGCTTCTCAAACGAACCTCGTTCGCCCGACGACTCGTCTCGCAGTGTCCATACTTCCGGCATTCGCTCTTCCTCCGTCCACTCTTCGCGGTGTCTCTGTGGCAAATCCCTCCGTCTCTCACCGTCCCACGCCCTGCCCCGACCCAACGCTACTGCGTTTGAGGTCTGCCACAAACCGGACGTGCCCGTCACCGAGAGCATCGATCAGTTCTTTGCGCAGGCTGGCGTTGACGGCCAGCTTTTGTTCGAGCGGCTTGTGGGCGACGTATCTCAGCCGTGCATCGTCTTCGGTGGAATCGACGATCAGTACGACATCCGCTTTGCCCGGGTTCTTCTGGAGGATGTCGCGAACTCGTTCGATGACGGCGTTTCCGTGCAGACCCTTTTGAAACTTGATCCAGACCTGCTTGGTGAACTCTTTCTCGACCTCTTCCAGCGACCACATGGCGTCCACGATCACGTTCGGTTCGCGGTTGCGCTTGTCGAGTTTGCCTCGAACGAAGCGGATTTGTTCGGGTTCGACTTTCTCGCCGAGCCGCGAGAATTCCTCGGGCCACATGATGCAGCGGACGACGCCGGTCGGATCTTCGAAGTCGAAGTTCACGTACTTCGAGTGCCCGTTGCGGCTCGGCTTCTTCGTCTGGGCCTTCTTGATCGCCGAGACCATGCCGCCAAGGATCACTTGTTCGCCATCGTTCATCTCGACGAGTTGTTTGTTCTCGTGTGTGGTGAACTGCTTGATTGTGTCGGCCATTTCCGAGAGCGGGTGCGAGGTGAGGAAGAAGCCCAGCGCCTCTTTCTCGAACGCGAGTCGCTCGCGCTGCGACCACTCGGGGACGTCAGGGAGATTCGCGGGAGAGGCCGCTGTGGTGGCGGTGGCCGGAGTTTGATCGTCGTCATCGTCTCCGCCGAAGAGGTTCTTCTGGCCGCGCTGCTTGTCACGAGCCACGTTCGAGGCCGACTGAACGGCTCGCTCAGTGACGGCAAACATCGCCGCGCGCTTGCCGCCGAGGCAGTCGCATCCGCCCGCTTTGATGAGCAGTTCGAGAATTCCCTTCGTGACGTGCTTCGGGTCGCAGCGTTCTGCGAGATCAAAAATACTCTTGAACGGGCCGTTTTTCGCCCGCTCGGCCACGATCGCGCCGACGGCTCCCTCGCCGACCCCTTTGATCGCGCCGAGTCCAAACGTCAGCTTTTCGCCATGCACCGAGAACTCGACATCGCCGATGTTCACGTTCGGCGGGATGATCTCGATCCCCATGCGACGGCAATCATCGACATGCTCGACCAGCTTGTCGGTCTCACCCAATTCGCATGACAACAGCGCCGCCATGAACTCGGCCGGATAGTGAGCCTTGAAGTACGCCGTCTGATACGCCAATGCCCCATAGGCGGCGCTGTGACTCTTATTGAACCCGTAGCCCGCGAACTTCTCGATCATGCCGAACAGATCGGCGGCTTTATCGGCGGCGTAGTTGTTCTCCTTCGAACCTTTCATGAACTGTTCGCGGTACTTGGCGATCGTCTCCAGCTTCTTCTTGCTGATCGCCTTGATGCACTGATACGACTGCGGCAGTTCGATCCCCCCGAGGCGGTTCAGAATCCGCATGACCTGTTCCTGGTAGACCATCACGCCGTATGTCTCATTCAAAATCGAGTCGACGATCGGATGAACGCTCGGCAAAGCTTGGCGACCATTCTTGACATCGACGTAGGTCATCACCATCCCACCTTCGAGCGGGCCGGGGCGGTATAGAGCCGACGTGGCGACGATGTCAGCAAACTTATCGGGCCTCATCTTCGTCAGCAGGTCGCGCATCCCGCCCGACTCCAGCTGGAAGATCCCTTTCGTCTCGCCGCGTTGAAGCAGTGCGAACGTCGCTTTGTCCTTGAGTTTCTCCCCCTTAATCAGATCGACGGGATCAATCTCGATGCCGCGATGCTTTTTGACGTTCTTCACCGTCTTGTCGAGGATCGTCAGGTTGCGGAGGCCGAGGAAGTCCATCTTCAACAGCCCGGCCTTCTCGACCGTCGGGCCTTCCCACTGCGTGATGATGTCGGTCTTGCCGGTGATCGTTTGCAGCGGGATGTACTGCGAGATCGGCTCGTCCGACACCACGACGCCCGCCGCGTGCGTCCCCGCGCTGCGCGCCAGTCCCTCGATCTGCTTGGCCAAATCGAGGATCTCTTTGATCTTCGGATCGGACTCGTAGAGGGCTTTGAGTTCCGCGCTCTCCTTGATCGCTTCATCGAGCGTAATGTTCAACGTCTCGGGGACCATCTTCGCGATGACATCGACATCTTTAGGCGAGACGGAGAGGGCGCGTGCGACATCGCGAATCGCCGCCTTGGCCTTCAGTGTGCCGAATGTCCCGATTTGCGAGACATTCGCCGAGCCGTACTTTTGCTTGGTGTAGTCGATCACCATCTGACGGCGATCGCGGCAGAAGTCGATGTCGATATCAGGCGGCTCGGTCCGGCTCGGGTCGAGGAACCGTTCAAACAGCAGGTCGTACTCCAGCGGACAGACGTGACTGAGCCGCAGCACATACGCCACGATAGCGCCGCACGCGGAACCTCTCGCGCTGCACGGAATCCCCTGCTCGACCGCGAACCGCACGAAGTCCCACACGATCAGGAAATAGCTGGCGTAACCCATCTGCTCGATGACGCCCAACTCGTACTTCATGCGTGCCCGATGAACGTCGGAAATGTTGTCCGCCCCATAGCGGTAGACCATCCCGTCTTCACACAGTTCGCGCAGATAGTCGATGTCCTTCTTTCCCTCCGGCGGCTTGAAGACCGGATAGTGCCGCGACTTCAGATCGAGCTGAATATCAACGCGGTTGGCGATCTCCTGCGACCGCGCGACGGCGTCCTCGAAGCCGGGGAAGACGGCGTACATCTCTTCGGGTGTGCGAACGAAGAGCTGGTCCGTGTCCATCCTCATCCGCTTGGTGTCGGATCGCTCGACCTTTGTGTTCACGCACAGCAGCACGTCGTGCATCGCGGCGTCAGACTGATTGAGATAGTGCGCATCATTCGTCGCGACGAGCGGCAGTCCCATGCGGTTGGCGAGGTCCACCGTCATGTCCATGCACTGCTTCTGAATCGCGAAGCCCGCGTTTTGAATCTCCATGTACAGGCGGTCGCCGAAGACGCGGCTGTACCATGCGGCCAGCTTCTCGGCCTCGTCCATCTTCCCCTGAAGCAGCATCTGTGACAGTTCGCCCGCCGCGCAGCCGGACAGCAGGATCACCCCCTCGCGATGAGCCTCCAGCAGCTCCTTGTCGATACGCGGCTTGTAGTAGAAGCCTTCCAGAAACGCGGCCGACGACAGTTTGACGAGGTTCTGAAACCCGACCCGGTTCATTGCCAGCAGCGTCAGGTGATAGCTGGCCTCTTTGACGCGCGACGCCCCCGCCTTGTCGAACCGCGACCCCGGCGCGATGTACGCTTCCAGCCCCAGCACCGGATTGACGCTCGCCCCACGACACTCGTTGTAGAACTCGAGCGCCCCATACAAATTTCCGTGATCGGTGATCGCGAGGGCATTCATCCCCGCCCCCTTGATCTTCTTCACCACCTGATCAATCCGGTTCGCTCCATCGAGCAAACTGTAATGCGTGTGACAGTGCAGATGAGCGAACGGCTTCGTTGGCGTTGCAAGGTCGGAAACGGTGGCATCAACAGGAGCAGCGGCATCTGCCATGACGGGCATCCTTTCCGCAAAGAGATTCAGCGAGATTTGAGAACGGGCGGGATTGTACTGCCCGGCCCCCTCGACTCAATCAACGACGACTGACCTGTTCTGGGCCATCGACTCGTTGAACCTGAAGTCGGGTGCCGGGGTCACTAACAGCCTGTTGAAAAAGGGACGTAGGGTGGGACTGGCGGCGCTTCGCCGCGCCGGCCCACCAGAAAACACAGTGACTTATGCTGGTGGGCCGGCGCTCGAAGCGAGCTGGTCCCACCCTCCTGAGGAACAGACCTCTGCTTGCCTTCTCTGTGCCTCTGCGCCTCTATGGTTCAATCCTCGTGCTGGAACGTCATCGAAGACGGTTTACCACAGAGACACAGAGGCACAGAGAAGGCG
>Ga0209086_10001004_pt1 | contig 23353 bp, 19 predicted proteins | sample M_130207_XF_Meta_FD_187312 | JGI IMG/M metagenome (GOLD analysis project Ga0209086, IMG submission 187312) | Freshwater microbial communities from Lake Montjoie, Canada to study carbon cycling - M_130207_XF_MetaG (SPAdes) (version 2) | ecosystem: Environmental > Aquatic > Freshwater > Lake... | reverse complement strand
AAGTGACTCATCGCAATATGGGCGTCTTCACTGATGTGACGAATCCTGTGACTGCAACTCGTTACCACTCATTAGTGATTGAACCTTCGTCGATGCCCGATTGTCTTGAAGTCACTGCATCAACTGCTGACGGAATTGTGATGGGCGTACGACACAAGACGCTGCCTGTCGAAGGTGTGCAGTTTCATCCTGAAAGTATTCTGACCGGATCTGGTCACGACATGTTGCGCAACTTCTTGCAGAACTGCCAATAACTAACGCACAAATAATTAGGGCGTGGCCGGTGTCGTTGTGGCCGGTGTCGTTGCGGTAGGGATTGTTGTTGCTGGCGTAGTGGTTGCTGGGGCGACGGTGGTTGTTGGGGCAACAGTTGTTGTTGCGGCAATGGCTTTACCAACTTTGAGAAGCACTTGGCTTCCGGGTGTTGACTGAACATTCATGCTCGGGTCTTGAGCAATGACTCGGCCATCGTTGGCGTTGCCAGTCGTGACCTCGATGTACTCAACTTTGACAATGAATCCAGACGATGTGAGTTTGGCGCGGGCTTGAGCCTCGGTGAGACCAGATACCAACGGAACCGCAATTGTGGCTTGACCTGTTGAGACATAAATCGTGACTGCCGAACCCTTAGTGGTGTCGGCACCAATAGTTGGACTGGTGCGCGTGACTCGGCCCGACTCAACGGTGGCACTGGCTTCTTCAACAACGGTGATTAAGAATTTAAATGGTTCACCTTCAAGAACTGAACGTGCCGCTTGCGAAGTTTGACCTTGCACGTTCGGAATTTGAACAACGCCGCTTCCTTGGCTGACAGTCAGATCAATTGTTGCGCCACCCAATACTTGTTCGCCGGCTTTAGGAACTGAAGCGATGATGGTGTCGGCCGGAGCAGTCGGATCATTTTGTGGAGTGATGATTCCGATTGTTAATCCAAGATTGAGCAATGCAGTGCGTGCCTGTTCAATTGTCAAACCAGCCAAATTCGGCACAGCCATTGGTGCATTGGACGGGTTATAGACAATGGTGACCGTGTCGCCCTCTTTTATTTCTTCACCAGGCAACGGAACTTGTTTCCACACAATATTGGTATCAACAGTTGTTGTTTCTTCGGCAACAGGAACAACTTCAAAACCTAAGTCTTTTAAGGTTGCGACGGCATTTTCGAGAATTTGATTAGTGACATCGGGGACTGCAATTTTGGGGGTAACAGTTGAACCACCTGACAACGTAAGAAAGGCCACGACTGCGCCAATAATTAGAAGAACTGTGGCCGAAATAGCGCCGATGACGATGGCGGTGCGCTTGCGTTGCAAGTCGTCGGTCGAAACAACCGCGTTACTTGCGGTGTAGCCCGGCGGCAAATCGGGATTGGCATTGATGGTTGTTCGCGGCAGTGCTGTTGTTCCCTGAGTTGACGGAATCGCTGTCGTTGGAATGCTCTGAGTTGATGCAGCGGCAACATCGTCGGGTCCGCCAACCATGGGACCAGTAGGAATCACCGTTGTCGGAGCTGCGGTTCCGATAGGAGTTGGGTCACCGTTACGTCGATTCAGCGCATCGGCCAATGCCTGCACCGGAATGCCGTCTCTGAAACGGCGGAGATCGTCGCGAACGGCTTCGGCGGTGGCATAACGAAGATCGGGATCTTTGGCAAGCAGTCGAGCAACGATTGCTTCAAATGCTCGCGGAACATCAGAGGCAAGTTGATTGAGTGGTTGTGGTGCTTCGTGCACTTGCTTGTAAGCAATTGATACGGGGTTGTCACCCGAGAATGGAACGCGTCCACCAACCATTTCGTATAACACGATGCCGAGCGAATAGAGATCGCTGCGCGGATCGGGTTGACCACCTTGGGCTTGTTCAGGCGACAAGTAAGCAGCAGTTCCCATCACTGCACCAACTTGAGTCAGGTTGCTGTCGGCTGCGCTACCGAGAGCGCGAGCAATACCAAAGTCGGCCACTTTCAATTGACCGTTAGAGCCAATGAGAATGTTGCCAGGCTTAATGTCGCGGTGAACAACATTGCCGCGATGAGCAAATGACAAAGCAGCTGCAACTTCGATACCAACCTCGGCAGCTTTCATCGCGGTGATCTGACCGACATCGTGAAGAGCTTCGGCCAAAGTGCGACCAGGAACATATTCCATAGCCATGAAGTAGGTGTTATTACTACGACCCCAGTCGTACACGCTCACGATGTTGGGGTGATTGAGATTGGCCGCCGACTGTGCTTCGCGACGGAATCGTTCGACGAAGGCCGGGTCGGTTGCGTATTCGGGGAAGAGCACTTTGATCGCAACGAGGCGATCGAGCAAGATGTCGCGTGCCAGGTAGACGTCGGCCATGCCACCGCGACCGATGCGCTGTTGCATTTCGTAACGATCGTTCAATATCACTGCGCTGTTGTCCGACATAACTCAAGTCAGGCTACCGAGGTTGACGACCTTGAGACTGTCGCCCCTGCTCAGGAAGGTTCCTCGCTTCTACTATTGGATTATTGAGCGAGTGCGACGTCGAGGACTTTCTTGGCAACTGGCCCAGCCAAGGTGCCGCCGGTGCCTTCACTGATTTCGGCCGTCGTCCCTTTGAGCATGACGACGATGGCGTATTGGGGGGCCTCGGCCGGCGCAAACGCGATGATCCAGGCATGTGACCTTTCGCTTTCACCGGAAGCGTTGAGCTGAGCGGTTCCGGTTTTTGCCGCAGCCTGAATACCGTTGGCCAAGCGCATGCAGCACTTTGCTGTTCCTTCGTTGACGACACCCACCATCAACTCGGTTAAAAGACGTGACGTTGCGGGTGTCATGGGGGTCTTCCAAACCGTGGGCACTGTTCGTTGCAGTACGCCTCCGTCGTGGTCGTAGGTGGCGCCGATGACGTACGGCTTCATCATCACGCCGCCGTGCGCAATCGAGGACGCGACCATGGCCATGTGCAACGGGATCATTTGTGTATTGCCTTGACCAAAGCCGCCGATACCAAGAAGCGGGAGGTTTTGGGTGAAGTAATCGACATCGCCGAATTGGCTACTTGTCGCACGGGGAAGATCGAAAGGAATGGTTTCACCGATACCAAATCTTTTCGCCGCAGCGACCATCTTCTCTGGACCCAACTCAATGGCGGTGCGAGCGAAAGGCGTATTGCACGAACGGCGGAAAACCTCGGGCAAATCACCGCCGCACACTTTGTTTCCATAATTCTGAATTGGATCCACCGTTTGTGGTGGAAGGAATTCGTTTTCATCAGCCCACATTGATTCTCTGGTGATGAGGCCATCATCAAGTGCCGCAGCAGCCGTGATGACTTTAAAAGTTGAACCTGGCATGTAGCGCTCTTGGTAGGCATTAGCCAATAGAGGTTTGCCTGGTATGTCATCAAGGTAATTCAAAATATCGCCGGCAAGTTTGCTGTCTTGTACCGCCACCAGGTTGGTGTCGTATGTTGGCCAGCTCCACATCGCCTTGACAGCACCTGTTGCGGGTTCAATGACGACAACACTTCCTTCGCGATTTCCTAAAGCATCTTTGGCGGCTTGTTGGATATCGGAATCAATAGTTGTTTCAACGGTTCCGGTCGTGTCTTGACCATTAAAGAGTGAACGGAAACCTTTGATTTGCTGTTCAATGGTGCGGCCCGCCAAAACATCGTTCTGCACTTTTTCAATCTGCGTTGCTCCATAACCAAATGTGAAATATCCAGTGGTTGCCGAATACAAATCGCCCTCGGGGTACGTACGTTGCCAATCAAATTCACTGCTTGCCTCGTTGCGAACCGATGTTGCAATGACGACGCCGTCACTTGTTGTGATGTCGCCGCGTGGGTCGTTGTAGTCGCGAACGGTTTGCCGAGTGTTACGGGTGTCGGCATCAAGAGTTGGCTTTTGGCCGACCTGAATGAAATTCAGTTGTGCGAACAAAATGACATACAGAACTATTAGCACTACTGCGAGGCGACGAATACGTTGATTCACGACATCGCCTCAAGTTCTTCGGGATGTTTTCTGACTCGCCGTTGAGCGAGTCGTGTGGCAAAACGTTCGCCCAATGTTGCTGAGTCCGCGATTTCTCCGAGTCGCCGAGCCGAACTATCACTCACGCGAATGAGCAACGCCAACAAGACATAGTTAGCAACCAAACTTGAACCGCCGTAACTGACAAAAGGAAGGGTGATGCCGGTGAGGGGAACAACACGAATGACGCCACCAATAATGATGAAAGCTTGAATACCAAGAATTGTCGTGAGTCCGACCGCTAAGAGTTTTTCAAACGGACGAGTGGTGCGCATCGCTGTACGAAGTCCGGCTCCGATCATCAATAGAAACGCAATCAGAATTGCGGTGGAACCAAAGAGGCCGAGCTCTTCGCCGATCGCTGCGAAGATAAAATCGTTCTTTGCTTCGGGTATTCGCGTGGGATCGCCGAGGCCTAATCCGGTTCCACTCACTCCACCGCTGCCAAGCGCATACATCGCTTGAGCAACTTGATAACCCTTACCTTGATAGCGACTCCATGGGTCGAGCCAAATGGCGACCCGTGTTTGCACATGGTCAAACATGAAATACGCAGCGGCGGCGCCGGCAACAAATAGACCTAGCCCAATCACTAAGAAACTTGTCTTTTCAGTAGCCACCCACACCATCACGATGAACAAGGTGAAGAACAAGAGACTTGATCCAAGATCTTTTTGGCCGACCATGACAACGACAGAAAATCCCCATGCCGCAAGTAGTGGCAACAGGTGTCGGGGTTCGGGTAGATAAAAACGTCCGACCTTCCATGTGCCCGCTGCAATGAGTTCACGATTATCGGCGAGATAGCCGGCAAAGAACAGGGCTAAGGCGATTTTCGCAAACTCACCAGGCTGAAAGTTGATGGGCCCGACACTGACCCAAATGCGAGCGCCACCTGAAGAGAATCCAATCCCTGGCAACATAGGCAAAAGTGAAAGCCCGGCGCTCATAAAGAAAAACGTCCACTTGTATCTCGCCAAATCATTGACGCGTTGAATCACAAAGAGAACGCCAATAAATGCGGCGACTCCAACGAAGGTCCATGTTGTTTGTAATCCAGCGAGTCGTTCAGAAAGGCGGGCGATCATCACGTAGCCGATGCCATTCAAGAGAGTTGCGACAGGTAACAAAGTTGAGTCGGCTCCATGGGCCAACCAACGCACCCCGATATGTGCTGACATCAAAACCAAAAGCAGCGCAGCCAAGAAAGGCAAGATACGCGGTGGAATCACCGAGTTTTGACCGAGTGACGCCAGTGTGTACGCACCAGCAGTAATGAGTCCGGCCATGAGGACAAGACGGAATTCAGTTGAACGCCGTCGAGCGGCGATCATATTGGTGGTGGCGGTCACTGGCTCGATGTGATGGCCGAGATAATCACCGTTGCGGTGATTGCTGCCGATGCCAACCACATCGCATATGTTGCCACAGTGAACCAACGTGATGGTCGCTGGGGATCTATGTCAGGAGTTTGCTCTGAAGTGACGACGGCGATTTCTGCGGTGATTGGTGGTTCGGCGACAGTTGGCGGCTCAACCAGCGGCGGAGTGATGACAACTTCACTATCTGTTTCGACAACTTCATTACTCACCGCAAAGTCGACGACGACAACAGTGATGTTGTCACGACCACCGTTGCGATTAGCAAGGTCGATTAAGCGATCAGCGAGATCTTGTACGGAAGTTGATAAGCGAATCTCGGTTTCAATTTCGTCATCGTCAGCCTCGTCAACCAAACCATCGCTGCACATGATGAAACGATCGCCATCTTCGACAGTCATCGGGAAGGTATCGATATCTACCCATGATTCAATTCCCATGGCGCGCAACACGATGTTGCGCTGAAAGTGCACACGTGCTTCAGCGCGAGTAATGGCACCACGATCAACCAGAGTTTGCACATGTGAATGATCTTTAGTGACTTGACGAAGTTCGCCGTGGCGCCATAAATATGTGCGACTATCGCCAACGTTGGCAACAACGATCTGATTGTCGGGCGCATTAGTGACGGCCAGACCCGTGAGCGTTGTTCCCATGCCAGTCTTTGATGTGTCGTGCATCGCTTCCATGTAGATCGCAGTATTGGCAGTTGAAATTGCGTCAGCCAATAACCCTGGCGATGAGACTCGAACTTTGGGATCGGTATAGACATCTTGAAGAATGCGCACAGCAATTTCGCTGGCGACTTCGCCGGCACTATGGCCGCCCATTCCGTCGGCAACAAAGTACAGACCTTCAATGGTGACGAAGTTGTCTTCGTTGCCGTCGCGTACTTGACCCACATGTGTGGAAGCACCACATGTTGTATGGATCATTTGACGGCCTCAACGATGACTGATCCGACTTGTACGCGGTCGCCAATTTTGAGATTGACGATCTGAACAATTCGATTGTTATTGACGAAAGTTCCATTAGTTGACGCGAGATCTTCAACGTAGGTGCGGCCATCGTTTGTGACGAAACGTGCGTGGTGAGTGCTTGCGAACTCATCGTCGTCAAGACACATATCGTTGTCGGTGCTGCGACCAACGGTGAAAGGTTGTTCGGGGGTAAAAGTGAATCCTCGAAGTGGTGCGGGAGAAATCACTTTCATACGGGCAACACGATACGGGCGTGGAACCTTGACTGCGCCGACAGGGGAGTCCGATGTGACTGTTTTCGGCGTGCCTGCACCTTGACTGGACCTATTGACTGCAGGTACTCGAACTTCATTCCACACCGCCCACAACACGCGGGCAAAAAAAAGATAGAGCGCGAGCAGGAGAACAATCTTGAGGACTCCGAGCATCTGATCAGTCATATTTGGTAACCGCGAAACGGCTTACTGGGCCTCGTAACGAATGGAATGGCTTCCGACCGAAATAATGTCGCCATCGCGAAGCGCCCGTTCGAAACTGATCGTGACTCCATTGACTTTGGTGCCATTGGTTGAACCCAAATCATTGACGGCGTAACCGCCGGCGAGCACCTTGATCTCGGCGTGACGACGACTGACATTGGAATCATCAAAGGCAATGTCGCATTCGGCGAGGCGACCAATAATCACAGCGTCTTTTCCGAGAGTGATTTTGCGGTCATCAGGCAAGATCACGCGAGCAACAATTTCGCTGGCGCCGGCTTTGACTACTGACGAGTCAACATCAATACGACCCGTTCCAACAGATTGATCAATTTCGATCGCGACTGACACGGCACCACGTAAGTGGTAGTTCTCGTCGGCGCAGTATTCTTTGATGGCCTCGGCGAGTTCGGTGATCAGGGCCGATTCAATATCGGCCAACGCCGTCTGATCATCGGGAGCCAGTCGGACCACAAACTGATTGGGCACCACGCGGCGGCCCTTCATATCAACAGTTCGGTTGCTGTCTATTTCCTTGACGAGTCGGCGGCCGATCTCGATCGGGCGGACATTGCTTTTAAATGCACGGCTGAACACACCCTCGACCATACGCCCTAGACCATCCTCAAAAGATTGCAGACCCACAAATTCTCCCAGAGAGAAACTTCTTGTTGATCGCCTCAGGGTATCGGGGGTTGGGGGGATGGTGAGGGCGTCGGTACCCTACAAGGCGTTACTCGGGCGAGTGGCGAAATGGCAGACGCGCTAGCTTCAGGTGCTAGTGATCGTAAGATCGTGGGGGTTCAAGTCCCCCCTCGCCCACCAAGTTGGCGCTCTCATTTATTGCCAAACTCTCATGATGGGGCTTTCCCTAGTGGCTCACGCAATAGTGATGAGGCAAACTGTTCTTTGAGACACGGGGGTGTAGTCATGGAAACAGTCGTTCAGGTTGCTCAGGGGCAATTGCGGGGTTCAGTTGAAAACGGACTACACGTATTCAAGGGCGTTCCGTTTGCGGCTCCCATTGATGGAGCAAACCGTTTTCGTGCGCCACAGCCGCGCGAATCATGGTCGGGTATTCGAGATGCCACCACGATTGGATTGATTTCACGTCAAGCACCACTTCCTCCACCTTTTGGTAGTCCTTTGCCAGAGGCAGGTGCTGATTGTTTGAACCTCAACGTTTGGAGTCCCGACATCACCGGCTCACTTCCGGTCTTTGTCTGGATTCATGGTGGAGCGTTTTACGGTGGAAGCGGTATTGAGGCCGTCTACGACGGTGCATCGTTCGGGCGTAACGGTGTGGTGTGCGTGACGATCAATTATCGCTTAGGTGCACAAGGCTTCTTACATCTTGCTGATCACTTTCCAGAATTCGCCGAATCAGGCAATGCCGGACTTCTCGATCAGATCGCCGCACTGAAGTGGGTGCAAAAAAACATCGCAGCATTTGGCGGTGACCCAACACGTGTCACGATCGCTGGCGAATCGGCTGGCGGTATGAGCGTGTCATCGTTGTTGGCAACATCTCAAGCAAAGGGATTATTCGCTCAAGCAATTCCGCAAAGTGGTGCTGGTCATAATGGCATCAGCGCCAAGACTGCAACGGTGATTGCGGGTGAAGTCTTGCGTCGTCTTGAAGTAAAGCCTGGTGACAGTGCGGCACTTGCCAAAGTTTCTGATGAGCGGCTCTTTGAGGTGCAACTTGAATTGATGGCTCTGGTGCTCGAAGGGGACTCAGATATTTTGGGTGAGGCCGCTGGTTCAATGATGCCGTTTCAACCGACGTATGACACCGCAATTTTGGCGAAGCGACCGATTGAGTTGATTGAGGTAGGATCAGCAGCGGGCATCAAAGTTCTCACTGGCACCACAATGCAAGAGTCATTGGTTTTTATGATTGCGATGTCGCCCACGTTTAACGAAGAGATGCTTAACGCGTTGGTAACAACAACATTTGGATCTGCCGAAAAAGGTCTTGCGGCATTAGAGAAGTATCGCGCGAATCGACCAGGTGCATTGCCTCTCCAAATCTCTGCAGCTGTTGAAACTGACCGTATGTTCATCGTGCCGTGTCGTCGACTTGCTGATGCGCAACTTAAGTATTCGCCCGATGTGTGGACATACCGTTTTGATTGGGCGACGCCGGTATATGACGGCGCACTAGGCGCGTGTCACGCACTTGAGTTGGTGTTCGCATTTAACAATCTTGGTGATCCTGCAGCAGCGTATTTGTGTGGCGACAACGCCCCGCAAAGTATTGCTGATGCCATGCATCAGGCGTGGTTGGCATTTGTGAAGACCGGAAATCCTCAACATGCCGGAATTCCAGCGTGGCCGCGACACAACGCCAACGAGCGACCAACGATGCAATTTAATACAACATCAACTCTCGGTCACAATCTTTGCGCCGATGAACTTGCTTTGTGGGACGGCGTTCTCTAAGAAATATCTTTCATGCGTTGCCGAAGTTGCACAAAAACTTCTTCGCCCACAATTGCGGTTAATTCCTCAGCTAAACCATCAATGACTTGTTGTTCACCGACGTACGCCTCTGGTTCCTCGGTGCACACCCATGCCATCTTGTCACTGTGATCGCCCCAATCAGATTTGTTCCATCCACGAACGGTTGCGACTTCGACATCGTCATCACGCATGACCCAATCAACCTTGATGGGGAGTTGCCAACACACCGATGGTTTCCAGTCGATGGGGGACTCGTTATATGCGAGTGCTCCAAGATGCAACGCACAACCCTCGCCGCCTGCGAAGCCATTGCGATTATGAAAAATGCAAGCGCCATCAACGACGCGTGTTGCATTGTTTTGATCATCGCGGAAGATTCCGCCTGTTTGGGCTTCAGCGTGAAACTGAAAAATCTCAGGAGTCAGAGTTGCAGCCATGGCCGACAAGTTCATTGCTTCATCAACACCGTCGAGTTCGGCACCCAGCGAACAGCAACCGTGACCAGTGACAGAATCGCGAGTGTCGCCGATGCCCAGGCATCCACGGCCCCAAATGCATGTCCAGTTTGACGTGATGAACGAGCGCTCGAAACGCCAGATGGTGTCACCGGCGTCTACCTCGTCAAAGACCTGTTCGTCAGACATGCGCTCAGGTTAAGGCGGCAGGTTGAATCCTTGGCCAAACTGGTGGCAAAAGGTGGGGGAAAAGCCGCCATTTCTGCCACCAGAAAAACTAAGGGAGCGGGTACACGGTTTTCTAGAAATCGTCTCCGAATGACACACCCGTCAGCCACACTGTTGTCGTGAGTCACTCAGAAACAACCAATCGCGAGTTCGCCGAACAACATATGAACATCGTGCTTGGTCGGCTCGCTGGCCCCGACGCAACTCCACGGGGCGATCAGGTTGATGCGGTACATGCGGTTCTTCAACCAGCATCACGAGTATTAGTAGTGCAAGCGACGGGCTGGGGTAAGTCGGCGGTGTATTGGGCAGCAACTCATGCTTTGCGCCATTCGGGCGCTGGGCCAACGTTGGTGGTTTCGCCACTCTTGGCACTCATGCGCGATCAGGTCACCGCTGCCGAACGAGCTGGATTGAGTGCGGCCACCGTGAACTCAACCAACTTTGATGAGTGGGACGAAGTTTTTCGTCAACTCGACAACGACACTCTTGATGTCTTGCTGGTGTCGCCCGAACGATTAGGAAATGCGCGCTTCGCAGGTCGACTCGGTGAACTGTTAGCGCGAGTCGGACTGATCGTGATTGACGAAGCGCACTGCATTAGCGACTGGGGATTTGATTTCCGTCCCGACTATCAACGATTGGCCCGAGCATTGTTATCAACACCAACTGCTTCTGTGCTTGCAACGACCGCAACAGCAAACGAACGCGTCACCAAAGATGTCAGTGATCAACTTGGTGCACACACCGTGACCTATCGCGGAACGTTGGCGCGCACGTCACTCACGTTGTCGGTGGTTCCAAGTTTGACACCACTTGAGCGCTATGCATGGATTGCTGATGCACTTGAACAATTGCCAGGCTCAGGAATCATTTATGTGTTGACGGTTGCCGAGGCCGACAAGCTTGCCGCATTCTTGGCGTCTTGTGGACACAACGTTGATGCGTACACGGGTCAACTTGACGGAGATTCACGGATCGCGATTGAAGAGCGTTTGCGTAACAATGAAATCAAGGCAGTGATTGCCACATCGGCACTCGGAATGGGATATGACAAACCCGACCTTGGTTTTTGCGTGCATGTTGGTTCGCCATCGACGCCAGTTGCCTATTACCAACAAGTTGGTCGTGCTGGACGCGCCGTTGCGCATGCCGATGGGGTGTTGCTGCCATCCGATGCCGATGAACGTATTTGGGAATATTTTGCGACTGCGTCAATTCCCGATCCCAAGTCGGCCGACAAAGTATTGGCGACCATCGCCGAACAGCCACACACATTGATGGAAATTGAAAGTGAAACTGGATTACGTCGGGGACGCCTTGAAGCATTGCTAAAGATTTTAGCGGTTGAAGGCGTTGTCGAAAAGGTTGGTACGGCGTGGGCCACGACGGGCGAGCGTTATGTGCACAACACCGCAAAGTGGGCCGACCTCGCCAAGGTTCGCGCCACCGAAGCCGACATCATGCGCAAGTACGCGCACGGTGAGGGATGCTTGATGGCGTTCTTGCAAATTGCTTTAGACGATCCCAGCCCTGCCGCCTGCGGCCGTTGCTCGGTATGCACCGGCAACATTCCTTTTCCTGGCAGCGAACCATCTCATGACAAGTTGATGTTGGCGCGGGCATTTATGCGCGGGACCGATGCCGACATTGAACCGCGCAAGCAATGGCCAAAAGGTGTGAGTCGCAAGGGCAACATTGTTGCGCTGAATGCTGGTCGAGCCGTGGCCTTTGCCGACGATCCAGGTTGGTCATTTGAGTTGTCCGAACTTGCCCGAAGTCGCCCAGGAGAAATACCTCAAGTGATGCTTGATGGGGCTGTGGCTACCCTTGGCCGCTGGTCAAAGGTGTGGGGAACGCGACCGACTGCGGTCGTTCCGTTACCTGCACTTGACATGCGCTCAAATCGACAGCTCGCCGAACATATAGCCAAGGTTGGCAAGTTGCCGATGCACGACGTTTTCACATGGACTGGTGGTGCCATACCCGATGATGCGGCATCAACACCGGTGGTCACACATCTCGAAACGGTGCTGACGATCACCGCGGATCACGAATTACCTCGTGGCCCGGTGTTATTCGTGACAACCGATGTGCGGACGCGATGGACCGCAACTGTTGCTGGCGCGATGTTGCGCGCTCAAGGAATACCTGCAGTCTTGTTGCTGGCTCTGCACTTGCGTCCCTGAATAAACAGGTGGTTGAACTAAGGTCAAAGCGTTGTTGAACCGCGGGCTATAAGGAGCCATCATGAAAATTTCTGATCTGTTTTCTGTTCAAGGAAAAGTTGCTGTAGTGACGGGTGGTTCGCGCGGAATTGGCGAAATGATTGCGGCCGGCTACCTCATCAATGGTGCCAAGGTTTATATCAGTTCACGTAAGAAAGATCAGTGTGACGCCACCGCGAAGCGTTTGTCCGAAACATATGGTGCCGAATGTATTTCTATTCCGGCCAACTTGTCAGAGTTAAGTGGCATCGAATCTTTAGTTGCCGAGTTGACCAAGCGCGAAGATCACATTGACATCTTGGTTAATAACGCTGGCGTGTCGTGGGGTGCACCCCTTGATGACTTCCCCGAATCTGGCTGGGACAAAGTGTTTGATACCAATGTCAAAGGCGTTTTCTTTTTGACCCAGAAAATGTTGCCCTTGCTTGAATCCAAGGCCACCAACGCCGATCCGTCACGAGTGATCAACATTGGTTCAATCGACGGAATTCGTACACCAATGTTTGACACTCATTCATACGGTCCGTCAAAAGCCGCATTGCATTCGCTCACCAGTCAGATGGCTGCCAAGTTGGTCAAGCGCAATATTTTGGTCAACGCAATTGCTCCGGGACCTTTCCCCACATGGATGCTCAGCACCGGTGTCGGTGGCGGTGGCGACGTTGAAGGAACCGACTGGGATGCAGTTGGCCGCACCAATCCGCGTAGGCGTGTTGGCACACCCGAAGACATTGCTGGATTAGCGATCTTCTTGAGTTCACGTGCTGGTGCTTTCACGGTTGGTGAAGTCATTAAGTGCGATGGCGGAATCGTTATTTCGTGAAGTGACTGCTCTCGCCTGAGCAACACGTCAACAATGATGGACTCGAGCGAACGCCTCCAATATCAACCAGCGATTGATGGTCTGCGAGCAGTCGCCGTTGCATTGGTGTTGCTCTTTCATGGTGGATGGACGTTATTTTCTGGTGGCTACGTCGGAGTCTCGCTATTTTTCACGCTCTCCGGATTCTTGATTACTTCGTTATTGATTCAGGAATTTGAATCAACAGCAACAATTTCTCTCAAGGCTTTTTATGCGCGAAGAATGAAACGGCTCCTTCCCGCCAGTGTGGTTTGTCTTGTCGTTATTTCGTTGCTTGCTTGGCGCGGATATTTTGCCAGCGTCGAAGGATTACAGAGTGATATCAATTCTGCAGCGTTACAGGTGTTTAACTGGCGTGCTCTTTTTCGAGGTCAGTCATATGCCACTCTGATCGGAGCGAGCCAACCGCAACCTCTTGATCATTTCTGGTCGTTGTCAATTGAAGAACAGTTCTACTGGTTATGGCCAATCGCGATGTTGTTCATCATGCGCAAAACGAAGAACGCACGGGATACTTTTCAAGCTCGGGCAAAGAGTATTTATCTCGTAACTTTTGTGTTTGTTGTTCTTGCACCAGTGATTGCCAAAGTCTGGGGACCTAATGCTGCATATTGGGCAACCCCGGCCCGACTAGGCGAAATATTGGTTGGGGCATCATTGGCGATGTGGTTGCGTACGAACGGCAATGTGGCTCGCATCAAAGCTTCGGGATCATTGGTTGGATGTATTGGCTTCATCATTGTTCTTGTTTCGGCAATGACATGGCCGAGTGATTCGGGACCTGCTTACGTTGGAGTCTTCCCAATTTTTGCAATCGCTAGCGCAGCCACGATTGTTGGTGCAATTTCGATCGGTCTCTTCCGTCGTGTGTTCGCGCATCGTGTGTTGGTGGCTTTAGGCCGACGAAGTTACGGTATCTACCTCATTCACTGGCCAGTTTTTATTCTCGTTAATTCGCAGCGTTTTGATCTCGGAAAAGGAACGTTGTTCGTGATCCGGATTGTGGCGACTTTGCTGATTTCCTGGTTTTCATATTCGTTCATTGAGCAACCGATAAGACATGGGAAAGTTTCTCAACGAAAATTATTCGCCCTTGCTAGTTTTTTCACTGCATCGATAATCATCATCGCATTGGCCATCGTGCCCCAACCGGTAGTTCTCTTCGCATCTGAAGTTGACGCTGGTGAAGTTTCACTAGGTCGTGAACCACCGTCGGATCCATCAATACCAACTACTGAAGTTGATGACTTGAGTAATAGTAAACCCATCAAGATGGTTGTTCTCGGAGACTCGACAGCCGTGGCGCTGAGTGCAGGAATCGTGCGATGGGCCAAAGAAGATTTGTCGCGTGCACGAGTCGCTGTTGTGGCTCACACCGCATGTGGATTTGCCCGTGCAACGTCAGTTGAAGATAACACCGAAAATTTCCGTCGTGATTGTGATCAAGCTTTAGGCCCCCAACTCACCACCGCTTTAAATCTGCGACCAACTGTTGCGGTCTTGATGGTTGGCCTTGCCGACAGTGGCCCGATGATTTGGTCTCAGGCTGAAGGAGTCTTACAACCCAATGATCCAAGATTCGCTGAACACATTCATAGTGACTATCGCCAATTAATTGAACAGTTAATCGCTGGTGGGGTGAAGAACGTTGATTGGCTTTTGGCACCACACCCCACAACTTGGTGGTTGGGAAACTTGGGTCATGCTCCAGAATCGCTGCGCCCTGACTTAACAAATACCTGGATTACCCAATTAGCAGGTGAATTCCCGAGCATCATTCACATCATTCGTTTCGATGAATGGCTTGAAGACCAAGAAGGTGACGGCGATCGGTCGTGGCGTCCAGATGGACTACATCTCTCGGAAGATTCGGCTCTCAAAGTCATGAGCGAATTCATTGGACCAACCTTGTTATCTCACTAAATGCGGTCGAGCTCCGCACCATCAAATAACGGCATGACGCCGAATTCGGCAATATCGCGATTCATCTCTTCATCAAGTGGACGGCCGAGATCACCTTGAGCGGCTTCAAGAATGATTGGTAACAACGTCGCATCACTGGTGGTGTTGAGAAAAAGATCTGGTTGCGACAGCACATAACGCACTGCACGTTCAATGGCATCTGAATCGGTGAGTGGTTCATACCAACTGCGATGAGGTTCAGTTCCATCATCCCAACGACGACGAGCAATAGCCTTGATGGTTTGAGTTGCAATATTTCGCGTACGACATTCTTCTCGTAATGCAGCGACGTCATCGCGGTATTGAGGGATCGAGAGCAACGAGTGGTTGTACGGAAACAGAACGGCGTCAAAATCAAACGCCGCCAAGCTGCGCAAGTGCATCGACGGAATACGCAGGCCGTGACCGGTCACGCCAATGAAACGAACCAAACCTTCAGCACGGGCTTGGTTCAGGGCCTCAACAGCACCACCTTTATTGAATACGGTCTGCCATTCATCGGGTTCAACCAAATTGTGCAACTGAATGAGATCAATCTGGTCGACGCCCATGCGTTCAATTGATCGTTCAAGTTCGGCACGGGCCATCGATCCAACTCGCTCTTGTGTCTTTGTCGCAAGGAAAACTTCTGAACGATGATCGGCGAGCCATGGCTTCAGATGATCTTCGGACGCTCCGTACATGGCAGCGGTGTCAATGTGGTTGACGCCATACGAAGTGACGAGATCAAGAGTTTTGATGGCGCGTGACTCGCTCATACCTCCGAGTGCAGCCGCACCAAAGATGACCCGAGTTGAACGATGACCAGTACGACCGAATTCTGCGGAGGGCAACATGACTATGACGGTAGTTCTTTACCCTCCCCACTGAGGACTTGTCATCATGAGACGAAGTAGTCTGACGAGTAATTATCAGGGGGTTAATCACCATGTCGCAGACCACATATGTAGATGTTTTGATCGTCGGTGCCGGAATCTCCGGTATTGGCATGGCCTATCACCTGCAGCAGCAGTGCCCCGACCGTAGTTACACGATCTTGGAAGGTCGGCCCAGTATGGGTGGAACCTGGGATCTGTTCCGTTATCCAGGCGTTCGCTCCGACAGCGATATGCACACTCTTGGTTACAGCTTCAAACCTTGGAAGGAAGCCAAGTCAATCGCCGATGGTCCTTCAATTCTGAATTACCTGCGCGAGACCGCGAGCGAAAACGGAATTGATAAAAAGATTCAGTTCAATCATTTAGTCACCAACGCTTCATGGTCGACCGAGACTGCAACGTGGACCGTGACGGCAACCCATAAAGAAACCAACGAGACGCTCACGTACACCTGCGGCTTTTTGTCCATGTGTTCGGGTTACTACAGTTACAAAGAGGGCTACACACCAGAGTTCCCCGGAATTGAAAACTTCACCGGTCAAGTGATTCATCCGCAGAAGTGGCCAGACAATCTCGATTACGCCGGCAAGCGTGTTGTGGTGATCGGATCTGGTGCAACTGCTGTGACCGTGGTGCCAGCGATGGCTAGGAAAGCCGCGCATGTCACTATGTTGCAGCGCTCGCCAACCTATGTGGTGTCGCGACCCGACCATGATGCAATCGCCGACAAACTCCGCAAAATCTTGCCCGAGAAAACTGCTTACGCAATTACTCGCGCCAAGAACATTGCGTTAACCAAGTTCTTCTATAACCGTACGCGTACTCAGCCAGAAAAAGTAAAGGGACAAATTCTTGGCGGAGTACGTAAGGCGCTCGGCCCCGATTACGACGTCGATACTCACTTCAGTCCAACTTATAACCCGTGGGATCAACGTATGTGTCTGATTCCTAATGGCGATCTCTTCACTTCAATTAACCTCGGCAAGGCTTCGGTTGTTACCGATCACATTGAACGCATCACCGAGACTGGAATTTTGTTGAAGTCCGGTGCAACGCTTGAAGCCGACATCATTGTGACGGCAACTGGTCTTAATCTCGTCACACTTGGCGAAATTGAGTTCAAGGTTGATGGCAACGAAGTCGACTTTGCGCAAACATGGACCTATAAAGGCTTGGCGTATTCGGATGTACCGAACTTGGTGTCGACATTCGGATACATCAATGCGTCATGGACACTCCGTGCCGATGTGGTGAGCAATTACACCTGTCGTTTGTTGAATCACATGAAGAAAACAGGGACGCAGCAAGCCACTCCACGGTTACGCGCACGAGACCAAGGTATGACGGCTCGTCCATGGATTGATGATTTTTCGGCGGGCTACATGCAACGCATGATGCACTTGATGCCCAAGCAAGGAGATCATGCTCCGTGGCTCAACCCGCAACTCATTGCAGTTGATAAGCAGATGATTGTGAAGTCGCCCATTGATGACGGCGCCATGCAATTCACGAAAGCCAAGGCTCTCGTTTAGTCATTTACGCCGCAACGTCGGGAGTCCAACCCGGAGCAGCAAAGACATAACGTAGGCGTTCGTTAAAGTTGTCGGCCCGAGCAACGTCTTTAGCGATCTGTACTAATTCGCCATAAGCCATTTTGACGGGGTTGTTCGTGCGAATGTTTTTGGTGAGCCCGTATTGCAGTTGACGAATCTCGGGTTCAAAAGTCTTGAACATGCGGTCCCAGATAATCAAGATGCCGGCGTAGTTCTTGTCGATGTATTGCTTGTTGGCGCCGTGGTGTACCCGGTGATGTGACGGCGTGTTGAATATCTTTTCAACCCAATCGGGCAAACGGTCAATGGCCTCGGTATGAATCCAGTACTGATACAACAGGTTCAATTGACGGGCTTTGACAAACGTTGAGTAGCGGAATCCCAGAAGCGGCATTGGCCAGTACATCCAAGTAGTGAGGTAGCCGTTCCACGATTGACGTAGTGCTGTTGACAAGTTGTAGCGGCGACCTGAGTGATGTGCGGCGTGGTCGGCCCAGAACAAGCGAATCTTGTGCATCGAACGATGGTTCCAGTAGTACAAGAAGTCCCAAGTGATCATCGCAGTAAAGAATGAGCCACGACGCGAACCAAAACTTGAGAGACGATGACGAAACAAGAATCCGTGAATCTTGCGGTATGTACCATCAAGAGCGAAAGCCATCAAGATTGAGCCAATCAATAGACCAAGACTTCCGGCCGTGTCATTCTTTTCGTAACCGAGCGGAATGAGCGGGTCAGAAATCGGGTTGCCATCGTCGATTGGCGCAACTGCATCAACATCAACAAGTTCGCGTAACTGGCGCTTGTTTAAGACCCGATGTTCCCAGACCATGGTGGCCGCAAAGATTGGCAAGGTGATCTTGTCGATCAAGTCAATCTTGCGCGATGTGGCAGCCATGGTTGAAGGTTACGCCTGAGGTTGTAGTTCACAACAACGGGGTTCAGAACAATCCGGCAGGATCTCCAAGCGTCATTGCCATGATGATCGAGTAGATCAAGATAATTCCACCAACGGCGGCTAAACCAACTTGAATCTTCTGTTGACGCACCAAGCTGGCGATACCAAAAAGGAAAAGTGACAAAGTGACGATGACTTCAAGGAGGTCAAACTTGTCTCCTTCAGAATCAGCGTCTCGCGCAGTGTCAAAGAATTGCTGGGCCTCAACATCAAGTTCTTCTGCTGTCGTCCATGATGTGTCGTCCCAGTTGGGGTTTTCCTCAACAAAGGGTGAGTCGGGTGCAGTTTCTTCTGGCTGTTCAAGCCACCAGTCGACTGCCGCGGCGAGTTCTGTAGACATCAACGTTTCGTGGATGTAAGTTGCCGTCGTTTCGTCTTCGGCGACGAGAGCTTTGGCGTATTCAAGGAAGACCGCTTGATCTTGATTGTCAGTGGCGATTGCGGTGTTGTACTCCTGCGATGCGTGATCAGATGTTCGAATTCCCTCACTGAAGGATTCCTGAACTTTGTCGCCAAGTTGACTGCTCTGAAAGGCGGTCCATGCAGTGATAATTGCCGCCAGACCAAGCATGATTGCAATGACCTGTTCAACACGGTCTTTAAATGAACTGCTTGATTCGGAAGTGAGAGTTTCGCTCATTCGTTCAGTATTACAGACCCCGACCCCCAATAAGTAACTATGAATGACGTTTGGGTTGAGTCAACCGAACTGGGTTCAGGTGAGTTTTTTGGCCAAGCGGACGGAAGCCAGTTTGGTGGGCTCGGCCAGTCCAGTCATGGCAATCTCGTAGTCGGGCAGGGCATAGACGTCACCGTCATCGTTGATCATGATGAAACGATCAAACTTGGCTAAGAAGGTTCGATCGTGGCTCACCGCCACAACCGTGCCTTCAAAACTGTCGAGTGCTCGTTCAAGGGCTTCTGAAGATTCAATGTCGAGGTTGTCGGTTGGTTCATCAAGTAACAAAACATTGTGACCCTCAATCTCGAGACACAAAATTTCGAGACGAGCCTTCTGACCACCCGACAATGTCTGAAACTCTTGGCGTGAATTATTGACAAGCCCATATCGAGCTAACGCCTTCATCGATTTCTCGTCTTCAACTAAACGATCGCGAATGATGTCAAGACACTGACGGCCCGTGAAGTCGGGTCGATCGTTGATTTGGGTGAACACGCCAACCGACGTGCGTGGTCCGAATGTCACTGATCCGATATCGGGTGTGACGCCGTTTAAGACCGCAAGTAAATGACTCTTCCCGGTTCCGTTTGGACCAATGAGACCCACGCGTTCGCCGTGATGAATTTCGTCTGAGAACGGGAAGAACAAATTGCCAACAGAAACATCTTCAAGTTTGGCGACGCGACGGGCCGCATCGGCTCCGCGTAAGCGAACATGAATTTGTTGATCGGCAACTGGTGGCGGGGGAGGACCAGCAGCAACAAATTTTTCCCAACGGGTTTCAGCACCGTTGGCTTTGGTCGCATTCTTAAAGTTCTGCGCTGCACGTTGTTTCATGATCTTCATGTGGTGAAAGAGTCGCCGCTCTTCGTCGTTCCATCGCTTGAGATCGTCGCCCATCAGTTCTTGTCGTTTAGCGCGAGCATCAGGGAATGTGAGGTACGAACCACCATGCACCCAAGCGCCTGAACCTTCAATGACCACAATCTTGGTCGCCACGCGCTCAAGCAATGTGCGGTCGTGGCTAACCATCAAGATGGTTGACTTGCATGCCTTGATTTGTTCTTCAAGCCAACCACGCGTTGGAATGTCGAGATAGTTGTCGGGTTCGTCGAGTAACAAAACATCGGCACCAGACGTCAACAACAAATCGAGCACGAGTCGTTTGCGTTCACCACCCGATAGTTCGCTGACGAGACGTCGAGAAAAATCGTCGACGGGCGTCTTGACACTTCGTTGTGCTGCGGCCTGCCATTTAGTTTCGAGATCGTAACCGCCAAGGTCTCCCCAGTCGCCAAGTGCGTTGGCGTAACCCATGCCATCGTCGCTTCCGTCGGCCAAGGCTTTTTCGGCGGCGACTAGTGCGCGACCCGCAGCGCGAAGTGCAGTGGGCGCAACTTCAATCAACATCTCGCGCAGTGTGTCGGTTGGTCGCGACATACCTACGTCTTGCGTCATTGACAGCATGGTGCCGTTGACGGTGAAGTCACCACCGTCGCATTCGTATTCACCGGTCAAGATTTTCAGAATGGTGCTCTTGCCAACGCCGTTCGCGCCCACCAAGGCCGCGTGTTCGCCTGGTGCAACACCAAAACTCACATCAAAGAAAAGCTGGTCAGCTCCGGGAGGTGCGTATTCAAGTTCGGAGATGACGATGCTGCTCACACCGTCCATTCTCGCTGGAAAAGTGCAGGACTACACCTTGAGAAGCAATTTGCCGTAATGGCCACCCGTCATCAACAAGTTCATGACGGCAGGAAAGTTCTCGACACCTTGTTCGATCTGTTCGCGTACTACTAACTCGCCACTACGTAGCCAATCGGCCAGATTCTTCTCAGCACGGGCATAGTGTTCGGCAAAATGAAAGACCGCGAAGCCCTCCATGGTGGCGTGCCGTTCGGCGAGCTTCATGTAATTCTTGGGTCCGCGAACGTCGTCCATGTTTTCGTACTGTGAAATACCACCACAAATGACAATCCGTGATCCTTCAACGATGCGCATCAATACATCATCAAGAATGTCACCACCGACATTGTCGTAAAAGACGTTGATCCCATCTGGTGCCAACTCATCGAGACGAGCAGCAACATTTTCATTCTTGTAATCAATGGCCGCATCAAACTTCAGGTCATCAACCAAGAACTTTGATTTGTGAGCACCGCCGGCAATACCGATGACTTTGCTCGCACCACTCAGGCGAGCAATCTGTCCAGCAACTGATCCAACAGCTCCGGCTGCGCCAGAAACAACAACAGTGTCGCCAGGCTTCACTTGACCGACATCAACAATTCCGAAGTATGCGGTGAGGCCAGTGGTTAAGCCAAGTGCTCCGAGATACGCCGACGCTGGTGCGACTGTTGTATCAATTTTCTTCATCGTGAACGCCGGCATGACGGCATGAGTCTGCGAACACAGCGGACCGAAAACATGATCGCCTGCCGAAAAACCTTCGGCGTTACTTTCAAGAACGACGCCAACACCGAGAGCAGGAATCACGCCACCGATTTCGGCGCCGCGGTGGAAGCTTCCTTCGTTCAATGTTGTGCGAATAAATGCATCGATTCCGAGCAAATCGACCTTGATGAGCAACATGCCATCGGTAAGTTCGGCGGTTTGTTCTTCGCGATATTCAAAGTTTGAATCATCGGGGCGATTAGCGGGGCGACTCTTCAGAACGATTTTCTTGTTTAGCTCGGTCATCACAAACCTCCATCAATTCCGATGACTTGACCCGTGACCCAACTAGATGCTGGTGACACGAAATACAAAACTGCTTGACCTAAATCTTCTGGTGTTCCCAAACGGCGCATAGGCAAGCGCAACATCTTTTCAAGTTTTGGCAAATCTTCATCTTCAAGACGTAATGCCTTCATCATGATTTCGGTTGGTACGGCGCCAGGCATGATGCAGTTCACGCGAATGCGCGGACCAAGTTCTTTTGCGTAAGTAACGGTGAGTGAGTTCACTGCGGCTTTTGCTGCGGCATAGTGGCCGCTGCCCATCACAGTGTTGACCGCAGCCTTTGAAGAAATATTGACAATGCGTCCACCATCGCGCATCAGTTTTGCTGCGACGTTGGTGCACACCCAAACAGAAGTGATGTTGAGTCGCATCGTTGCATCCCATTCGTTGGGATCGAGATTGGTGAGTGGTGCTTGAATCGGCGAACCACCAGCGTTATTCACCCAAATATCAAGATGGCCAAATTCGCTGATCGCTTTTTGTGCGAGTGCTTCAACAGCAGCGTTGTCAGTGACGTCAGTAGGCATGGCCACAGCTCGACCACCTGCGGCGCGAATTTCGGCGGCAACGCGTTCAACCTCGTCAGCACGTCGCGCTGCACACACAACCGCAGCACCGGCCGTAGCCAAAGTTTTCGCGATGCCTTCGCCGATACCGCGACCAGCACCAGTCACGACTGCGACGTCATCGGAAAGATCGAATAATCCACTCATCAGAATTCCCCCATTGCATTTTGAACCTGGGTGAAAGTTACCAGTAGTAAGTAAGCCTGGGGTAGGGGCAATTTTAAGAAATCTTCGGCTCGGCACTTTTTTGGGGCAGACTGTCGCCATGTCATCTGCATCGCCTCGTCGACCTGGTCGCCCGATTGGTGGGCAATTAGTGATCGATCGCGACCATGTTCTTGATGCGGCTGAACGGGTCATTAAGCGAGACGGACCAGGGGCATCGCTCGAAACTGTTGCTATCGAAGCCGGCGTGACTAAGCCCATTGTGTATGACCGCGTTGGCGGACGAGCCGAATTGGCCGACGCTCTAGCCGAACGCCTGGCAGACCGAATGATCGAGGCCACCGAAGACGCCATTGCCGGTGAAACGCTTAATCAGGCGAGCCTGAGTCGGTTGGTGCGGGCCAATTTGCTGGCTGTGGCCCAAGATCGCGAACTGTTCCTCTATGTCACGGGTGGAAATACCGAGCAAACCGCCATCGGACGCCTGTCGTTGGCCGAACGCTCGACCACGCCGTTGGCCAAAACCCTTGCTTTTTGGCGAAAAAGCCAAGGTCACGACCCCAAAGTGGCCGAGGCTTGGTCCTTTGGCATTGTGGGAATGTTGCAAATGATTTCGGTGTGGTGGATTACCCAGCCCGAGCGGGCCGTTGATGAAGTGGCTAGCCAGATCAGCGACTTGATGTGGAACGGATTGCAGGGTCCACGGAAATAACTTACGAGGGGTAGATATGGCTTGACAGGCGTGTTACTGTCGTCACATA
>Ga0209086_10001002_pt1 | contig 23357 bp, 11 predicted proteins | sample M_130207_XF_Meta_FD_187312 | JGI IMG/M metagenome (GOLD analysis project Ga0209086, IMG submission 187312) | Freshwater microbial communities from Lake Montjoie, Canada to study carbon cycling - M_130207_XF_MetaG (SPAdes) (version 2) | ecosystem: Environmental > Aquatic > Freshwater > Lake... | reverse complement strand
CAAAACCAACGCCAAACAACGCGGAGTCGATTGGCAATTCAAGATCACCGACGCCCGCACGAAGCTGAAACGACTGTACCCCGTGATTAAGACTGGATGACGCACTAGCATCGTTTTCCGACTCCGGCGCGAGGCGTTTCCACAACGCGGCCGATTCTCACCAGCGAGTCAACGCCAAGTGAGCGGCCCAGTTCCTACAACCGAGGCAATCGGAAGGAAACAACGCAACGGCAAGATTCAGGCGAGCAGCGGATGTTGTCATACCGGCCATTGAAGCCTGACGGGCAAGCGAAGGTGCGGATATCGAACGTCCTTCGCTTGCCCGTCAGGCTTCGATGGGTACGCTTTTTCCTTGTGTTCGCATCACCTCAAGCCGGTCAATGCTTCGTCGTCCGACAGTGCGGACGGGAGCGACAGCCGCAGCGTGGCGGTAATCAGGCGGTGATCGGACCCGGCCGACTTGCCGATCTGGCACGAGGCGACATTCCACTCGGGCGAGCACAGGATGTGGTCGATCCGCGCCCAGGGGAGGTTCTCGGGCCAGAAGCGATTCGCCTTGCAAGGGGACGTGTAGCCGTAGCCGATCCCAGCCAGATCGAACGCACTTTGAAAGTCGCCCCAGTGACGCTGGAACACTTGGCTCGACACCGGCGTATTGAAGTCGCCACACAGCAACAGCGGCTTGTCGCCGCGAACCGTTTCCACCTGCTCGCGAATCAGGATCGACTCCTCTTCGCGCTGGCTGATCGATTCTTCCAACCGCTCCGTCCCGTCACCGTCGAAAAAGGAGCGCTTGGTCAATTCCATCAAGCCGCGTCGCGCGGTCATCTGGTGGATGTCCGCCAAGACGACGGGACCGCGCGGCGTTTCGATCTCGACGACCAGTCCAGCCGATCGCTCAAAGGTCGGGATTTCAAAGTCGGCCAGCCGCTTGATTGGCCAGCGCGAACCGACCCAATAGCGATCGTGGCTGATCGTGTGCCAGTCGCGATACGTCTCTGCGAGCAACGGCGACAACGGAAAGGCCTCTTGCAACGCGATGACATCCGGCTGAATGACGGCGATCTCATCGAGTACCTTCGCGAAGTTCGGTGTGAACGCTTGAACGTTGCAACTGACGAGCTTCAACTCGAACTGATCCGGCTCCACAACGGTCGATCCTGCCAACCGTGAGACCGGCAGCGACAATCCCATCAACGGCCCGAGGACCACGATCAGCGAGGCCGCATTCACCGCCAGTGACGGCCGATGCCAGAAGCACGCCGCCGCGAGCAGTCCCAGCGTGGGAGCGACCAGCGGCGCACGCGGCGCGTACGTCAGTACGGCACTCACCCACCAACTCTCGGAGACCGAGAAGATCAGCCAGCACAGCACACCCAGCGCGGCGAGGTTCAGCCACGACAGTCCGATCACCCATGCCGCAGCCCGTCGCGATGCAGAGGAATTTGAAACAGGCAATGGAAATGATGCATCAGGATCGTAGTGATCGGACATGGCGAAGGACCGTGATGAGAGTGTTCGTTCCAATGACTTCGGCGCTAGGAGCGGCTTCCGATGAGTTCACCTGCGGATCGTGCGAACGACGGCAATCCCTCGTCCCGTTCGGCACGATGCGCGAGCTGGGCCATCTCCCAGGCGGTCACGTAGTGGAATCGGAAGTTCGGCTGAAGCGCGTGCAACTCGGCCAGTTCTTGGTGGAACAACTGCATCCGTTCGCCGAGCAGCATGTCGATGTTGCCGGTCTTGCAGCCGTGCGTATGCAGTTTTACGAACCGCCAATCGGGACGACCTTGCACGGTGACTCCGGCATTTAGCCACAAATGCAGGCGTCGAATGGACGGCGGATGTTTGGCGGTCAGGTCGGCATTTTCGATGCGTGGCAACAGGCCGAACTTCTTGCGAGTCCAATCGAATCCGAGCGGACCCTGAATCATGAGCAGACTGTTTTCGGGAGCCTCCTGACCGACGCGCGCCCGCACGCCGGTGTCGTGTGACTTCCTGCGGCCGGGGATGTCCTTCGCATAATAGATGCTGTTGATCGTCGTCGTTTGCGTGTCACTCGGTGCCGACGGGAGCGTGAAGTCGGCGTAGCAACCGGTCTTCAGCAGGATCGGTATTTCGTGATCGACTCCGCACCAGCAGCCGTCACGCCGGGAGTTGTTCAGCGCCCAGTTGCCGTGAATGAAACCGTAGACGATCTCATTGGTAATCGGGTCGCGGCGCAGCATCCCGTGCCGGTGATACAGCACGTCACGGAAGATGCTCAGCTTTTCTTCGAGTCCTTCCGGCGTGTCGTCGTGATGATGGAGATGGATGTCGAACTCGCCGAACCCAGCGCGGCAAAGGTCGGCCAGCGGGTCGATGTATTCGGGACGATACTGGTCCTGAGGGAAGAAGAACGTGTGCTGCGGCGGTCGGCCATCCACATCGCGAAATGACTCGAAGCGTCGCGGATACTCTTCGGTCCAACGCAGAACGCGCGCCAACGCATCGGCGCGCGTGGGGTTGCCCCACTCCGGTTCGTAGTGATCGCAGATCGCAATGAAGACATCGGTCTGTTTGCGGTCGAGAACAACCGGCGGCACTTCACTCTTCGGCGAGATGTAAGCGGGAACCCACAGGTCCATTCCGCGCGACTTCACCACGCGCCAGCAGAAACTCACAATGAGTCCCAGTAAGGACAGCACGAACACGACAGCGGTGACGGGGATCATCCAGTCCGGAAGGGGAGGCATCTCATGCTTTCTGAAGCGTCAGGTGGCGAGTCTGCTTGACGGTAAAACGCCGTCCTTTTCAAAAACGCCGTTCGCCGTGGCAACTCTAGGTCGTCTTTTGCCAGGTGACGCGGTAATTCGCGCGAAAGGCATCCCACAGCGCGAGTGTCGTGGTCAGGTTCAGCGTCACAAACATCAGCGATGGCCCAAACAGCGACGACCCACGACCCCGTTGCTGAAACAGCCAGCCCACTGCGGCCGACACATAGAACACAACCTGTACATTCAGTATCGCCCAATAGATCGGCACGCTCATCAGCATCAGATTCATCCCCAACGCCAGCACCATCAGCGCGGGAGCCAACAGTCGCAGGAGCTTGTGTGAGACGAATTCAAACCAGAGCGGATTACGAGACGGCGACAGCCACGCGGGGAACAACTGCATCAGTTGAACCACTCCGGCGATCGTTCTCCGTTTACGAACCGACTCTTGCCCCGACGACTTCGACGGATCATCGAAGACTTGAGCAGCCGGCTCGAACAAGCAGCGATATCCGCTTGCGACCGCCTGCATCGGAATGGCGACATCGTCCAGAATCGTCTGCGGCGGGATCGGTTGAAACAGTGCTTTACGAATCAAGTAGCAGGCTCCCGTCGCACCGGGGACTCCGCGCCACAGGCTCTCGCAGCGGCGAATGAACTTCTCGTACTTCCAGTAGAAGCCGATCCCCTGTGCGGCCGTCGTCGCGTTGTCGTCGGCTCGCAGCACCAGTTCTCCCGAGACCACGCCAACGGTCGGATCGGTGAAGTTTTCGAGCAGCCGTTCGAGGCAATCCGGCGCGAACTCCTGCCGCGCGTCGGCCAGCAGCACGAACTCCGACTGACACTGCGGGACGAGTTCATTCAGCACGGCGGGCTTACCGCGACGCTCGGCGAAATCGAAGCACTTCACGCGCGCATCGGGGAACACGGCGAGGATTGCAGCAGTGTCATCGGTCGAACCATCCGATCCGATCAGGATCTCGCGAATCCAATCGGCTCGCGTGGAAGCCAAGAGGCTGCACAGCTTCCTCGGCAACGAATGTGCTTCGTTGTGAGCGACGATCACGATCGAGACCGGCCGCTCGACGTTCTGCTTCACGAGCGTCGTCCAACTGGTGCGTGACTTCCACCACACGACCAGCGGATAGCCCGCGAAGATGTATGCCAGTCCGAGGATGTTCAGCCAGAAGGCGATTTGTAAGGCGATCGTCATGTGAGTTCGTTCTGGTGTTGGTTTTAGGTGAGGTGAGAACTGCGGGGGCGTGAAGTCTTCGGAACGCAACGGCTGTCATTGGAGTACATTTCAAAACTTGTTTTGCCTCGAATAACTAGCCCGACGCGCAAGCGAGGGCTGGGCATTCGATGACCGCGAAGCCCTCGCTTGCGCGTCGGGCTAGTTGTGACTCATCGACGGCACCGTGCCGTCACCTCATCGAGCAATTCTGCCAACCGCGCTGTTTGTGACTCCCGACTGAACTCATCAATCGCTTGTCTTGCAGACCGTTCACGTGAAGTGCGTTCCACGCCGCTCAGTCGTTCCGTCAACCACGCCGCGATCCCCGCCGTGTCATTCGGAACGAAGTGACCCTCCGGAAAGAACCGCCGCGCGAGGTCGCCCGTCTCACCGTGCGGAGCAATCGTCAACATCTCTTTGCGAATGGCGAGGTACTCAAACAATTTGGCCGGGACGACTCGTTCTGCTCCCGGCACATCACTGAGTAGCAGGCAAACGCCATCGGCCGAGTTCAGCCGCTCGACAACTTCCGAATGCGCGCAGTAGTCCATCGCTTCGAGCTTCGCGGTCGTCGCGCGGACTCGTTCCAGAACCTGCTGTTGCTCGGGCGTCTTGCGTCCGACGCAGACCAACTCCAACCGACGAGTCAGCTCGGGCTGCGAGGCACTGAGCGACTCAATCGCCCGAATGAGCGGCTCGATGTCCGTCAGGTTCCACAGCGTCCCGGTGTAGACGAGGCGGAAGAAGGTTGACGGTTGAGAGTTGACGGTGGATGGTGAAGACGGAGACGTCGAGCTATCTGCTCGAACACTCAACTCTCGACCATCGACCTTCAACCGTTCCCCAAAATCTTCCGCATCAAAACCGTTGTAGATGCAGACGGCGGGAATCGAGTGCTTCAATTCGGCGAGTTTTACGGCGAGGTTCGACGTGCTGGCTTGAGTTGTCGCGACGATGGCGTCGGCCTGTCGCAGCAGGCGTCGTTGCATTCGATGCTGCACGAAACGTGAGAACCAATCGCGCTGAGCGTTCTCCAAATACTGGCCACTCAAATCCCATTCATCGCGGTAGTCGAGGATCAGCGGCAGGCCAAACTTTTTCTTCAGCGCCGCGCCGATGAAAAAGCTCGAATAGGCCGGCGCGGTGACGAGGATCGCATCGTGAGGCTGCTCGCGTAGCACGGCCGTGGCCGCACGGAGAGCGTTCGGGTTCCAGAGGACTTGCGGATCGGGTTGCAGCGCCAGCTTGACGACTCGTTTCGCGAGGCCCTTCACCGCCGACTTGATGCGTGTCAGCAGACCGCGTTTCGTTGAAGCCGCTCCCACGAGTGACTGCTTGACGCGGTAGTCCGGTTCCCATGTGCGGGCACGCACGACACGCACGTCTTCGGGAAGATCTGCCAGCAGACTTTCATCGCGCACGGGAACAGACGGGTTCGCGGTCGTGAGGACCGTCACGTCCCAACCGCATCGCCGCAGATACTTCGCCCACTTCACGGGCCGCTGCACTCCGGCCCCACCGACGGGCGGAAAGTTGTAAGCGATCAACAACACGCGCCGCGGCCGATCGGCGGGAGCGGCAACGCCGTCAAGTGAGGCTTCGAGTACTGCGGCTGACATGATCTTGGTCCTTCTTCCACATCCTGCTTCGGATGTCATCCTGCTTCGGAGCGGGGCGGCGTCAGCCCCCTGGTTCTCACTTCGTCATTCGCCCACTGAGCGGCAAGGCATTGGGCTGACACCTACAAATCATGTTTGGATTGCCGTTATGACGCCACTTCGTTTCACCGCACCCGTCCACTCGGACACCGTCGTCGTTTCAAACCGATTGAACACGCCGCGCGAAGCCATTGTCGCCACAGCCGTGATCGCCCACGGGTGGTTGTCGTGCATCAGCAGGATGTCGCCGCCACATGGCTCATACGTGGAACACCACGCCGTCATGTCGTCGGCCGAGGTCATCCGATAGTCGCGCGGATCGACGTTCCACAGCGCGACGTTCTGCCCGCGCTGCCACAGTCCCGACAACTTGCTCCAGTTCAATTCGCCTTTCGGTGGCCGCATTGTGCGTGAGGCCGCGCCGGCCAGCTCGATCAGCAGTTCATCGGTGCGTCTGACCTCATTGAGGAACTGACGCGGCGAGGTCTGCGACGGTTCGCTGTGCGTCCAAGTGTGGTTTCCCAACTCATGCCCTTCCGCCGCGATGCGTCGGACGATGTCGGGATGCCGCTCGGCGAGTTCCCCGATCACGAAGAACGTTGCGGTGAGACGCCGATCGGCCAGCACATCGAGCAGTCGCGGTGTGAACTCGGGATGCGGCCCGTCATCGAACGTCAGTGCGATCTGCGGCTGGGCATCACGCCGTGGAATCGGCCCGCGCGTCAGCAACCGCCGCCGTGAAACACACGCCGTCAGGATCGTCTTTGTGAGTTGCCTGAGTAGTCCCATGATTGCTCTCGTTTGGGGGGCTGTGCAGTAACTACGTCCGGGGGTTGATGCAGGGTGCGTGGAGTCTTCGGAACGCACCGGTTCGAGAAGTGTCGTACTCACAACGGTGTGTTCCGAAGTCTCCACACACCCTACGGCTCGAATCACTAGCCCGACGCGCAAGCGAGGGCTTCACCGTCATCGAAGGTCCAGCCCTCGCTTGCGCGTCGGGCTAGTTTTGAAATGTGCGTCACTTCGCGGAAAGCGTGAAGTACTCTCCCGTCCGTCCCAGCTCTCCTTCAAACTGCCCGTTGCTGGGCCGACAAAATGCCGCCATCGTAGTCGCAGTGAGTTCCGCGTTCGGCCCATTCAAACTGATCGCCATCGCTGCCACTGGCGGTGGCACGGGAGTGTTCAAGCTGGGAGCAGCATTCCGCCAATCCAAGTCAAACTTGTTCGTCGGCTTGGACGCGGATGGAGATGCCTCGCGTGCGGGTGACGCACTCGTCGATTGCACCTGCTCGCCATGATGTGCGGCCGCATGATCGAAGATCGCTCCCTCCAAGACTCGCTCCAACTTGCGGGCGGAGGCGCGGAGATCGAACGGCTCGAAACAGCGACGCTGGTGTTCTTCACGGGGTGAATTGAGTTGCCCTTCGATCGCGTCGGCCATCGCCACGGGGCTGGCGGGCGGAACGAGCCGGTCGTACAGCCGATCGGCGATCTCAGGAACACCGCCGACGGAGGTCGCGACGAACGGAGTCCCGCACGCCAACGATTCCAACAGTACGTTCGGCACGCCCTCGGACAGACTGCTGAGTACGGTCAGGTCCGCCGCGCGATACCACTCAGCCAACCGCATCTGCGATTGAGGCCCTTCGAGTTTCACGCAGTCTTCCAAACCGAGATGTTCGATCTGACGTTGTAGCTGTGCTCTCAACGGACCATCACCAACGATGTGGCAATCGAACGCACGGCCTCGGGTTTTGAGAACCGCGCAGCTTGCGATGAGATACTGAAACCCTTTGACCGGGACGAGTCGCCCGACGGCCACGAGCTGCGTTCGCTCTTCGGAGAGACCGAGACCACGGCGTGCGATCGAGCGATCACCGGGCGAGAACGCCGCCGGATCGACGCCACGTCGCACCACATGCAGTTTCTTGCGAGGCAGCCCATCCTTCATGAGCGTGTCCGAAATGTGATCGCTCACCGTGACGACGGCATCCGCGCGGTTCAAGACGTTTAAGATCGCCTTCCGACGTGCTCCACTGCGGGCCAACAACAGCACATCACTCCCACCGACCATGACGACCGACGGGACGTTGTGACGCTGTGCCGCCCTGACGGCGACATCGCCATCCGGATGTGCCCAGTACGACAGCACCACATCGGGCTGGAACTCGTGCAGCACCCGATTCAACTCGCGCCCAACGGACCAGTCCAAAAATTGGCCGTACTGGGAACGAAGAACCTTCGGCGGGTAATAGAACGTCGGATGACTGGCTTCGACACCGGGAACGGCGGTGTAAGTCGAGTGCTTCGAGCCGCGCGTTCCTTTGGGCGAGACACCGGCCAGCTCCGCCAGTCGTATACGCCACACATCCGGGAACGGAACCGGAGCAACCACGCGGACCTCATGTGCCCCAACCAAGCCCGCGATCATCGAGCGGTTGAACGTCCCCAAGCCCGGTTGCCGTGCATTGGGATAAGCGTAGGAGAAGAACAGGATTTTCATTTGTCGGTCTTTCGGGTTGCCCGGACATGAGTAGTAGGCATCACGGGTTCAATCGGCGTGGCTGGGGTCTTCCGTTTCGGGCTGGGCTTGCGTGGGTGTCGCCACTGCTCCACCACGACGAATCCACTGGCGGGCCTTCGTGGCCCATCCGTATTTCTGCACAACAGCCCGTGCCGTTGATCTCAACTTCCGCCCCCCTTGGATGTAGGCGAGCGTTGCTCCCGCGCGCCAGGTGCGCGGGACGAGCCAGACCGTGCCACTGCGGCTTTCCACGTTGGCGAACTGGCGTTTGTACTCCGCATCGCCGCCGCCAAAGTCGAACGTGTGCGGTGAGTCATGCGCGAGCAGGTCTTCCACGATCTGTTGCAGCATCACGCGGCCGGGTGAGAACTGAGCGTACTCGTGGCGATACGCAATCTCTTCGTAACGGAAGTAACCGCGATGTTGATTGCAGATCGCGAACGCGGATGGACGGCCCTCGATCCACCACAAATAGCTGCGCAACAGTCCGTGTTGCGCGAGGATCGACATCTCGTGCAGTTCCTTCTCATCGTTACGAATCCGCAGGCCAAACTGGCGTGACTGCCAGCTCTCTTTCGAGATGTCATGCGCGGCGGCCAGGAAGTCGGGAATCTGTTCGAGCGACGTGACTCGCTCCAGCCGCACGTTGCCGATCTTCTTCAAGCTGCGACGGAACTTGCTGAGTGATCGACTCGAAAACGTCTTCCAGTATTCCTCGGCACTCGGAGGAAACTGGATGCGCCAGCGCGGCTGAGTCTCATGCGTGGCGAAGAGCCGGCAGCCGTGAGCCGCTTCGTTTTGAACGGCACCAGACAGCGGTGAACGCTCGTCCAAGTCTTCGATCAGTAGGAAGGCGGCTCCGACCGACCGACAGTGCTTGGTCGCAGCAGCCAGCAGTGACGATTGAGTTTCATACGATTCGTGTCCGGACAGAAAGCGGCCTCCCGCCAGACGCAGCCCGTGCAGCATCCAACTTGGCCCGATGCTGCCGACTTGTCCCGATCGAATGCTCTTCGGGATCAGGATGCCGAGCGCGGCGCACTCACTGTCTGTCCCGGCGCGCAGCAACACCGGCTTAAGCGGCGTGGCGACGCGCGCCCCTTCCCAATCGGCCAATACATAATCGGGGTGCTGCAACGGACTGGCGTCAGGATCGCGATCGAACTGCGTTTGCCAGTCCCAGTAGCCCTGCGAAACATGCTGTGAGAGTGCCGCGTCAATCGGCACCACGCGCGGCACGACACAGCGGAGGATCGACTCCGCGTGCGAAGGAACATGCGGACGGAAGGATTCGGTCATGGGAGGCTTTTGGAAAAAAGTCGCTTGTCGTTAGTCGTTCAAACGCATTTCAAAACAAGCCCGACGCGCGAGCGAGGGCTGGATATTCGATGACCGCGAAACCCTCGCTCGCGCGTCGGGCTTGTTTGCTTTCTGAAGTAGAACCGGTTTTGAATCTCGCGCCATGGGAAATCACACCGCATTCACCACCACTTTCAGTTTGCCCGCCTTGGTCAGCGGGATGTCATCCACGAGTTGCAGTTCGATTTCGACGACGGTGCCAGTGCAACGGCGTACTTCCCTCAGAAGCTGTTCGCGTTCGGTCAGCGTGAGGCCACCTTCCACGACCAGCTTCAGCGTGATTCGTTCGACACGTTCCTGAACGACTTGGAACCGACGGATCGCGGGGAACTCTTTCAACAGGTGCGGAAAGAACTCGCCGGGGATCTTGCGACCGTCGGGAGTCTCCAGCGTGTCGAGTTGCCGACCGACGACTTTCCTCAGCAGCGGCAAGCCGCGTCCGCAGGAGCAGGTCTCATAACCGGCAACCGCTCGATCCCCGTTGACGTACCGCACGAACGGCATCCCGTAGTTGAAGAGGTCCGTAATCACGACGTTCCCTTCCTGACCGGGCGGCGTCGGTGAACCGTCTTCGTTGAGGATTTCAACCAGCAGGTTCTCCATGCTCAGATGCAGTCCGGCGTGCTTGTCGCACTCGGCACCGATCAGCATGAACTCGCGCGAGCCATATGTTTCAAAGACCGGCGCACGGAAGACTTCCTCGATCAGCGACCGCTGGAAGTCGTGCAGCTTCTCCGCCCCGACGATGATGGAACCGGGCGAAACGGGTGTGAGCGACTCGCGCTTCAGGAAGCAGGCGAACTCATACAGCGGGTTCGTGTACGCGACGATGACTTCCGCGCGGTAGCGGTTCATCCGGTCAAAGTGCTGCCGCATCTTGTCGGGTGTGAACTCAAAGCAACTTAAGATGAGATGCCGATCGAAGGCGTGATGCAGGTCCATTTTGAGACGCTTCCATTGAGGAACACTCCCCAAGGCGGAACCCCAAATGAAAAGCTGTTTCGTGCCGGGAGCACCGTTCGCCCAGCCGTAGCCGCGATACATCATCGCCGTGCGGCGATCGTTGCTGCCGCTGTCGAGATCGAACTGCAACGGCTCACCACTCGATCCGCCGGTCGCCTTCGACATGCGGCGGATATCGGGACTCGTCGTTCGCATGTTGCCGCGGTTGCTGCGGATGATCTCGCGCGTCATCAGCGGCCACTCGCGCAGATCGTCGAGCGACCGGATGAGCTGCGGGCTGAGACCGCGTTCGCGCCAATCGGCTCCATAAAACGGACACGTTGCGGCGGCGTGCTGCATCAGGGCGCGGAGTGATCTCAGTTGGAACTCTTCCAATTGCGCACGGCTCCACCACTGAGTCTCCTCAGCACGTTGCCAATGCGAGATCGTCTGGCGTCCTTTGACGACGCCATCGAAGAACGGGAGGAGGAGGTGGCGGTAGAGTTGGGCGTACATGGTGTGGCTCGGGAAATCGTTGCGGGAAGTGGGGCAGTTTCAAATTCTGTGATTGCCTCGAAAACTAGCCCGACGCGCAAGTAAGGGCTGGATCTTCGACGAGGATGAAGCCCTCGCTTGCGCGTCGGGCTAGTTTTCGACCAGCGATCTAACAACGCTTCCTCATCAACTCTCGGTAAAGCTGTTCGTAATCGGAAACCATTCTGTGGACCTCAAAGTGTTGAGCGACGCGGTCTCGACCCGCTCGTCCGAGTGTTGGCCAAGCGGCTCCGTTGCGGCACATGTTCACGATGGCAGCGGCCAATGCGGCGGGATCAGCGGGCGGGACGAGTTGTCCCGTCAGGCCATCGACGACAATTTCGGAGTTGCCTCCGACGGCGGTCGCTACGACGGGGAGTCCGACCGCCATCGCTTCGAGCAGCGTGAGCGAAATCCCTTCCGTCAGAGACGAAGAGACGAAGAAGCCCGCTTGAGTCAGCAGTTCGGGCACGTCGGTTCGTTCACCGAGGAACTCGACGCAACTCGTGATTCCCAGTTCGCGTGTCAGTCCTTCGAGCAGCGACCGTTCGGCTCCGTCGCCAACCAGCTTCAGTTGGAGATCGGGGACCTGCTGAACGGCGATCGCGATCGCTCGCAGCAGCGTTGGGAAATCCTTCTCGGCGGAGAGGCGTGCCACGGAGATCGCAATCGGCGCGGCGACCGGTCCAGTGTACGCGAAGTCACTGAGATCGATGCCGTTCCAAATGCGAGTCACCTTGCGCGCCGCGACGCCATCGGCCTGGACGCACAGTTTTGCGGCGTCGTCGGACACCGCGACGATGCGATCGACGAGATGACTGGCCCACCGGAACTGCGTGCGCGACTTCCAGCCGTGACCGGCGCGCTGCCCGTGTCGCGTGTTGACGACGACGGGCACTCCGGCCAAGCGTGCGGCGAGACTGGCGTACAAGTGCGGGTACGTGTTGTGTGTGTGAACGACATCGAAGCGGCCTGCACGAAACAGCTTCGCCATCTGCCGAACGAGACCGATGCGGCCCGCCGGTCGCAGCAAATGAACGGGACACCCCGTCCGTTGAATCTCTTCCGCGAATCGTCCGACTTCGCGAATGGCCAGAAATTCGGGGACGCTTCCTGCGGAATCATGATGCCGCGCAATGTCGGTCAGGATCCGCTCCAGCCCGCCGGTCTTCAGAGTCAGGCTGACATGACAGACGCGCAATGGTCGCGCGGCCGTGGCAGCGGTCTTGAGAATCGGCAGTGCGAGTTGAGCTGTGGGCATTTCGAGCAAGTTCCTTGGGGCAATTGGCGCCCTTTTAAAATCGTTTCTGGCCTCGACTAACTAGCCCGACGCGCAAGCGAGGGCTGGACCTTCGATGGCACTGAAGCCCTCGCTTGCGCGTCGGGCTAGTTATGAAATGGGTTCTAGGCACACATCACTCCACTCCGGCGAGAGTCCGCTTGATCCATCGCAGATTGTCGAGGACCGCAAACTTCAATCGGGGTCGCCGCCAGGTGACCCACGCCAGTTCGGCCTCGTCCGTTGAGAGGTGTCGCTTGTACTCGGATGTCCCCGCCAGAAGGTCGAACTGATCGAGTCCGCGGCGCTGGCATTCTGCTAGGCACAAATAATCGACGACGAGTCCGGGACTCGCGTTTCCGGGCTGTGGAGACCAGCCGCTCTGGTACAGCAAAGCCCGGTTGTCATCGATAAAGACTTGCGCGCATCCGAGGATTCCTGTCGGCGATGTCACGCGGTACATCCCCATCGCTCCGATCGGAACGAGACGATGGACGAGATCCAGATGGAATTCGCGAAAGCGGCGACTGGCATAGGAGCCCGGTTCACCCAAAGCGTTCCAGCGTGCCTGATGTCGCTCGATCATCCGATGCAACATTTCTTCGGCCCGCTCGGCTGAAGCGGCCCATTCACCGGTGGGGTGCCCCAACTTGCGCAGCGATCGGCGAAGATTGGATCGCGTCTGTGATCCCAAGAATTCAATCGGCTCGACGTTCGCCTCACGCGCCTTCCGCAGATCGAAATAAGGTGACGCTTTTCGCACGACGACCGCTTTCGGGTTATCCGCGAGCAACGGCGTGATGTCGTCCGACGCGAAACCATCGAAGTGCGCCTGATCACAGTCGGACTGAGAGTCGATCCAAGCCACAAGTTGCCGTGCGAATTCGGTGCGGTCCTCATCACGGACCAGCAGTGAGTTGTATTCAACGCAGACCGAGTCGGCGTCGGGTTCGCCCGCTGTGCCGAGGTGCCATGTCCGCAGTGGCATCGGGCCATCAAACTGGCTCACGCCAATCGTCAACAGAGCAACGCCGCAACAGACATCGCCGCGCCGAGCAATCGCGAACCGATGCGGCACGAGCGACCCGTAATGCTTCAACCACGTCTCAGTCCATAAGGACGAACACATCAATCGCTTGCTCGACAGGCGAACTTCGGCTTCACGCCACAGCTTTATTACGTCGAGGCGAGACACCGGACCGAGTACCTCTAATCGCAACGGCCGCTCGTGATCGGGTGCGGCTGCATTCGACTTCGGTTCGAGCAGTGTCCGTGCTGAGTTTGTCATAGTCTGTGGCTCTGAAGAGATAGCAAGTTCACTGTGGTTCACCGGGCCATGATCGCCGTGAAGACGTACAGCCCACTGAAGGCCATGCCGCTGGCAATGCCCAGTCGTACGGCGTGGCCTTTGTTCATGATCACGAGCGGTTGTCCCGACTCGGTGTGAATCCAAACGAGGTTCAAATACGCGGCCATCGTTCCGAGCAGCAAATAGGTCGGAACGACGTAGCATCGCGACAACGACATGATCGACGTGATCCATCCGGCGAGCAGCGCGCACATGAATGGCCGCATTCGCACTAGGTCCGGATGTTCGACCAGCTCCGACAACCGCCCCATGCGGTAGAGCTGCATTCCCGCGAAGAAGAAGCACCCAAAGAACAGCGTGCCGCCGAACAAACCCAACTCGACGTAGGCGTGAATGAACGAGTTGTGAGCCACCAGTCCGGCGATATCGGGGTACGAACCCTGGCCCGTGCCGAACAACAACGCGGGAGATTTCAACTCTTGAAAGCCGTCTCGCCACAGTTGGATGCGCTCGTGACCGGTTCCACCCTCTTCCATTCCGCTGTCGCCGCGACCGCCAGCCGCAAATGGAACGACGCACGCCGCCAGGACAGCCGCGACGATCGCCATCTTGCCTCCAAACCGAACCGCCAAGAGTGTCAGGCCCGCCAATCCGCAGGCCAGCAATCCGCCGCGCGAACCTGTTGCCAGCAGTCCCACCACCAGCACGGCCATCGGGATGAGCCACCCAAACCGCAGCCAGCTCGATTTAGAATTCGTCAGAAAGAACGCGCACAACACGCCCGTCGCACAGATCACCATGGACATGTCGTTCGGGTCCATGAAGATCCCCGTGCCACGCATCCGGCGGACGGTCGTCACGACTTCTTCGTCTTCATCGAAGCCGTCGTTGTCGTCCAAATGCTCGATGAACTCGAAGTCATAGACTTCGTAGTAGTCGAGCACGCAGAGCGTCACCATCGTCGAGGCACAGATCGCCACCGTCAGCAGAAACGACCTCAGCCGCGCAGGAGTGTTGACCACCGTGACCAGCAGCCCGAAGTAGATCAGCGTCTTCAGGAACAGTGTTCCCGAGTCAATGACGCCGCCCATGTAGATGTACTGAAAGTGCGAGATGCCGATCGCGACGAAGACCCCGAGTACGCAGAGCGAAATTGGCTGGCGAGCCAGCGTGAACTGCTTAAAGTGAGCCAGAAATGACTGAAACGTCAGCCCGAAGGTGCAGAGAATCAGAGCTTCATAGATCGGTGCCCCTTCGAGCCAAATGAACAGCTCGGACGGACGCAGAAAGAGCGTCGCCGTCGTCAGCAGGAACAGCGCGAACGCCAGTTTGGCAAGCGACTTGTCGTGCATGATCGCTGTCCGTCCCGGTGCGCTCGGTGCGCACGACCGTTCCCCTCGCGCGGACCCTCTGCCAGCGCTGTCTTTGGGAAACATAGGTCACGCGCCGACGTTTCGCGGATGCAACCTCTGCGGAAGACCGGCGAGACTCTGCCTGCGGAACCCGTCGTAACGAGAGTGCCGGTTGTGCGGAGCGACAGACCGCCGCCGCAGCCCGTAGCTCAGGCGACTCGCCTGAGACGCTCACGCAGACTTCGATGAGTCGATTCCTAAGGTGACCGGCAAGAACGGATTTACCCGAACACACCAACCCGAAGTGTGAACAAGGTCGTCGATCGACTTCGCCCTCGTTCACACTTCGGGTTGGTGTGGGTCAGACAAGTCTTGCCGGTCGCCTTAGGACTGGCGCATCAACAACTGTCCGGCTTGGGTGAGCCGAGTGCCGTCAGGACTCGGACGGGTTGTCGAAGAATCCGGGGCCTGACGGCACCCGGCTCACCAAAACTCAACCGACGAATCCCGACAGTTATTGATGGGTCGATCCTTGTTGGGCAAGGCGTCCCAGCGGTTGTGCAGGGCCATCGCCTTTTTCAACGTAGGGTGTCGTCGAGTCTTCGAGACGCACCAAAACAAAGCGAGAAAGGTGCGTCTCGAAGACTCGACGACACCCTACAACTGGCCTCGCTCCAACAAGGCGATGGCCCTGGCGTTTGTGCAAGGTCTATCCATCACGAGGTTGGAAACGAGTCCATTCTGGTGAGTCGTGACGCAGATGAATCGCCCCAGTGGAGCCGATTCGACATCTCACTTCGGTAGTCGTGCCTCCAACTGTGTCGCCTCCTGCGTGACGTTGTTGAACCGCGCTGGCCATTCGGTCTTGCGGAGCCTGTTGATCGTCGCGCGGGCTGGCTCCCATTGCTGGAGTTGAATCTGCGCGGCGGCCAGTTTGAGCAGTCCCGTTGGTTCGAGACGCCGCAGCTCGGCGACCTGTTCCCAGTGCGGAATCGCCTCGTCCCAGCGGTTCTGTTGCTGGCGGAGTTCGCCTAGCGCCGCGTGGCTTTCGGCTTCGTTGGGGGCGGATTCGATGATCGAGGTCACGGCCCGTTCGGCGTCCTGTTCGTTGTCCTTCATCCGCGCGGCGAGTTGCTTGAACAGCTCCAAGTCGTGGCGATGGCTGTCGATCAGGGCCATCAGTTGGCGAGTCGCCTTGTCCGGTTGTTGGGTGCCATCGTAGCAGGCGATCAGGGCCTGATGGACTTCGCGGTCGAGCGGCTGCAATGCGAGCGACAGTTCAAACTGCGTGGCGGCTTTCGGCAGGTCTCCCTTCGTTTGATAGACCTTGCCGAGTTCCTTTCTCAGGATCGGGCTGTCCTGTCCGGTCTTGGCCGCTTCGGTGTCCAGGCCCTTCACGTAGTCATCAAGATCGTTCGCACTGCTCAGAACCTGATTGAGCTTCTGCATCGCGTAGCTTCGATTGCTGTGAGTCGTTCCCCAGCAGATGATCGCGGCACTAGCCGCTTCAACCGCCTCCTTGGTTCGACCGAGACGCGACTGCGCTTCGGCGAGGTGTTGGTCGAAGTCGGACAACCCCGCGTCATTTAACGTCCGTCCTCCGTGGTCTCGTTGATGGAGTGAAATCGCCTCGTTGAGGTATCCAACCGCCTGCTCGTTCAATTGGGTGCCAAGGCACGCCTTGCCGAACTCGGCGATGTTGGCTTCGACCCAGCGGCCTTCCTTGTGAAAGAACTCGTCAGTCTGTTTGACCAGCGTCGCCAGTTGCTCAGGCCGCTGCGAGCGGAAGTACGCGGTCATCAGCAGCGTGCGGTAGTGCATCGAATCGGGCCAGGCATTCAACAGCCGTTCGAGAAGCGGAATCGACTCGGCGTGACGCCCTTCGTGGTGAAGGAAGACGACCAGTTCGTTCTGAGCCGACGCGTCCAGGATCCCATCGTTGTAGGCGATCATCAGGATTTCGATCGCCCGCGCGGTTCGTTCGAGTCCGCTGCGAAGATAGTTCGCGATGTAGCGGACTCGACGGCCCGAGGTCTTCCGCTCAGCATAAATTTCGTTCCCAGCCTTCGCGAAGTCGTCTGCCTTTTCGGCCCAGAAGTGTGCATGGTGCTTGTAGTAGAGGTACTGATTGCGGGCCTCGCCCATGCGCAGGTCTCGTTCTAGCTCCTTGATCGCCAGCGCGAGGACTCGCGGTGCGAGTTCACCCATTTCCTTTGCCGCCACCTCCCGACGACGCGCCATTTCGTAGCCAAAGCCCTGCCAGCCGTTGTCCCACTGGATCTCGAACCGCTGCGGATACTGTTCGAGCCGTTCGACAACGTATTGCAACGCGAGCTTCGGGCTGAGGGCCTGCCCTGTGACATGCAGCGGAGCCTGAACCGTATTGCGGTACTGAGACTGCTGCCGTTTGAGAATCTCCGGCAACGATTCAAACACGAACTTCGCCAGCCGACCGGGGTAGTCGCCGATCTTGTTTCGCTGAGCGATGTCGAACGTGGCACACATCCGCGTGACGATGTTGTAGCGCACATGCTCATCCGGCGCGGTGTCGATCTCCATCAGACCAAGGTCGATGATCTTGCCGAACAGAACGGCGTCCTTGCCCAGCGTCACTTCGCCCTTGTGTTCCAAAGCGTGGTTGTAGAGCGCCATCAATCGGTCGCGCAGCCACTTCTTCTGTTCGTCGTTCTTCGTCGTGTCGAGCCACTTCAGCACGACCGCTTCGCCCGTCGCGTGCTTGCCGCCCCCTTCGTACAGGCTGACGAAGCTGCCAAGAATGGAATTGTCCTCGTGCGGCCATTGGCCTCCGTTGGCCTGAGCGTAGTCGCGAACTTCGATCTCCATCATCGCAATCGCTTCGTCCCGCTTGCCGTAGCTCCAGCCAAGCAAATTACACAGGTCGTTGGTGATGAACAGATGGTCTCGCGACGCGGCGGGGGCTTGAGTCTGCAAGGCCCTCAATTCGCGAAGCTGCTCGGCCGCGATCTCACCGTTCGTAATCCCAGCCAAGCTGTAGAGGAAGTTCGACATGAGCCGAGGCTCACCCGGCTGCCAGTCGCGATCGAACCCGCGACGCAACGCGGCGACACACTTCACGACATGCGGGCCGGGTTGGTTCAGAACCTCGGACGATTTCCGTTCGAGGAGTGCCTCCAACAGATCGAGCGCCCGGAGGTCGGTCGGCGTCCGTTCGCCCTCGCGCAATGACTTGGCACGCGACAGAATCTCGTCCGCCGTCGCTTCGTTTCGCAGTTCGTACAGCACTTGACTGTTGAGGTTTTGCAGGAACACATAGACCTGCTGTGACGAGCGGCCGAGGACCGCATCGGGGATCATTTGCAGCAGCCGGAAGTCGCGGCAGGCCGCGTAAATCTCCCGCAACTGCCAGAGATAGTGTTCGGGATTGGCCGACTTCGCGAACAGAGCCTTGAACGTCAACAGCGTGTTCTCGCCGAGTTCGCTGGGCAGGTTCTGTCCCGAATACCAGCGGTTGCGAACGTGGTAGAGCGAGTTGCCGAGATTCCCCTCGGGCATTTGTTTGAAGGCTTCGAGCTGCGCCCGCTCGTGATCGGCGCGGCGGTTCGTCGCGAGATACCAATCCGACAACATCCGGAAGTCGGACGATGACAGCAGCTTGTCCTTCTCGCACGACTCGAAGATCGAGATCGCCTCGTCAAGCTTCCCACGTTCAGCCAGCAACCGCGCCAGAGACTGCCGCCACGCCGACATCGTTTGATCCTCGCGAACCCACGTTCTCAGTTCCCGCTCCAGATCGTCAGCCCGATCCAGCGCAACGAGGAACTGGAATTTGGTCGATCGCCACGCAACTCGCTTCGCCATCGCGGTCGCGCGTTCTTCGTCAACGTAGCCGTCACGTTCCACGTGACGTAAGCCGGGCGCGGAGTCAGGCCCCTGCGTCCCATCAGCCTTGTTCGGAGTAGTCGCGTCGTTCGAGACTCGGCTTTCCTCACGTGGAACGTGAGGGCTACTTTGCGCGATCCCCGCGTCGATGTACTTCAGCACGCGGTCGATCGAAGCGGGTGTTGCCGCCTTCCGGGAGGCTAGATTCATCACGGTGATGAACGCCCGCTGACGCAGCAGACCGGTCAACGCTTCTAGCACCCGCTTCACATTCGCGACGGGATCGTCCTCGTCGTCAACATCGTCGTCACCCTGAACCGTCGTTCCCTTCGCGTCCTTCTGTTCTCCCTCTTGCTTCCCATTCGGAGGAACTTCGCCCAGCAACGCCCAGCAACGCTCCTCAGCCTTGTCGAGGCTGCGGCCAAGCTGCGCGTCGAGCCACATCTGTTCCATGCGCAGCCATGGCGCGAGTGGTCCCTTCCCGACCTCTTCCTGCGCCGCTTCGGCCTCCAGTGTCTCGGCAAATGTGGTGCGAGTGGCCTTCGATGTCTCGGCCCGCTTCTTCGCCAGTTCCGTACGAGTCAGCTTATTGACCTCACCCGCATCGCGCAGCGTTTTCTCATCGTGAGCCACGCGGTTGGCCAGCATCGCATCGACCAGTCGCAGCAAAGCCGGAAGCTGGACGGAGAGCCGAGCGTCGGGAGTCGTCTCCTCGGGCAAGTGCGATCGCGACAGCAGCCGCAACGTTTGAAACGCCTCGTCTTCCAGAGCCTGCGTCCACGGACGAGAGACCAAATCCGTGAAGAGCAAGTCGTAGTAACCCGGCTTCAATTCGTCGGGAGCGGTTGCGATCCGCTCGCGCAGGAACGGAAGGGCCTCGGTGTCGTGAAAGCGGCTGACATAGAGGTCGCTCAAGGTTGTGCCCAGCGAATGCCAGTCGTCGCGATCCTGCGTAGGGTGGGACAAGCCCGCTTCGGGCGCCGGCCCACCAGCTCCAGCCACGTTGCCCTCTGATGGGCCGGCGCGGCGAAGCGCCGCTGGGCCCACCCTACGGCCAAGGTCACTCCATCTTGCACGCAACTCGGTCGCGATGGTTCTCCAGATTTCGAGCGGCACTTCGCCCGCTTCCAACTGCTTGCGGTCGTTGATCGGTTCGACCAACTCCAACCGTCCGCTTGCCACCGCGCCGCGCAAGAAGCGGATCTGAGCGGGTGTGAGTTTCGCGAGGTTTGTCCGCAGCAAGTGCAACGCCCGGCCACGAACTCGGTCGCACGAGTCGTGCTGCTGGAAGTAATGGTTGCTGAAGATGCGTGGTGCGAAGTCGCTGTGATGTTCATGTGTCACGAAGAACAGGCACGTTTCGGCGAGGATCGGATACCACCGTTCATCGGGCCGCTGGAACGACAGGTTGTGTCCGCTCCCCTGTGCAAAGTTGAGGGCCGCGTCGAACCGACCGTATTGCGACGGCGTGAGCTTGCCCGGCACGCGGGCCTCCGTCAGCCATTGCTCGGCGAGTTTGTACGCGTCTTCCAACTTGTCGTTGTAGACCAGCGCCGCCAGATGCTGCGAATAGGCCGATCCCCACGATGTCGATTCAGGATTCGTGGCGACCCATTCCGTGGTGAACTTCAGCAGCCGATCCCACAAGCCACGCGAACGGTACTGATCGCAGATCGAGCCTCGCAGCGCATCGACTTCCCATGAAGTCCGCTCGACTTCGCGAGCCAGTTCATCCCGCAACCACTTCTCGGCCGCGTCGGGTTCGCCCCGGTTGGTCAGTCGCCGTGCGACATCTTGATGCCAGTCGATCTGCCACGGCTGCTTCGCCACCATCTCCTTCCGCAGCGCAAGTGCCTCGTCCGTCCGACCGAGCGAATCGAGGACGCTCTTGTAGTGTTCCTGCCATTCCCAGAAGACGTTGAGGTCCGCCGGTTGCCGCTCAAACACGGGCTTGAGCAGATTGACCAGCTCCAACATCTCGGAACCAGTTCCGATCTGAGCCGCCTGCTGGATGATGGCCCTCGCGAGGAAGACCTCATCCTGAGCCTTGTTCGCGGCTCGCTGCCTGGCTTTGGCGAGATACCGCTGTCGAGCCTCTTCGTTGCGTCGCATCGCGACGAGCGCCGCCGTCCGAATCCAAGGCACGCCCGGCTTCCCTGCCGCCAGCATCTGCACGAGCGTCTCCGCCGCGTCGATCTGCTTCAGAACGTCCTCCCACAACTGGCGTGAGGCGAAGTGCATGAGCAGCATGATCCGGTCGTCGAAGCTCGCTTTGCCATCGGCTGCGTTTTGACGAGCCGTCGCCAGCGTCGGGGCCAGGCCGCGCAGGAACGGCACGCGCGATTTGGCTGCGGTTTCTGTGGCGATTCGTTTGGCGAACTCATCGGCGGTGAGGACCTTCACGTCGAGCGTCGTCTCGTTCGTCGTCCGGTCTTGAGTGTCGGTAACGGTGATCTTGCGAGCCAGCCAGCGTCCGGCGACCTCCACGAAATCGTCGAGCGTTGTCGTACTGATGACCTTGCCGTTCTGATGCGATTCATTCTTGAGGATCACATGGCGAGCCGTGTCGATCAGCAGCCGCTGGCTGTCGGTTGGGCCTTTCGTCATGAACGTCACCGTGACGCGGTCGGCTCCCGCCGGCTCCAGCTTCGCCTGATAGCCGCGATACGCCTCGTGCAGCGCCGACAGCGAATGGTCATGCAGCGCGAGGACGCTCGGCGTCAGCTCGCTCGCGTGCGACTTGCGGACTTGGCCAAGCAGATACGCCAGTGAGAAGGCTCCCCGTTCGTCGGCCGTCGCGTAGTTGATGACCGTCTGTTGATCGAGGTCCAACGTCCGCGTGAGCCAGCTCTGCGGTGAGTACAACACGAGGTCACTGTTTCGCGCCGACTGCCGCTTCCAACGCGGATCGGTCGAGACCACGACCCGTTTCAGTTCAATTCCCCCGTCCAACTTCGAGAGTCCTTCGGCTCGCAACAGACTGCGTGACAAAGCGAGCAACTCGGGCGACCAGCCTTCGGGATCGGGCAGCATCTTGGGAGCCTTGCGCGGGCGATCGGGCAGCGTGGGGAAGAGGTCTCGCAGCCACCGCGTGGTGTCCTGCTGATAGCCTTGATGGTCGTAGCGTCCAATGTTTGAGCTGAGGTACGCCTGCTTGTTCGCCTTCGCCTTGAAAGCCAATCCCCCCGCGAGGCTGACCGATTTTCGCTCGGCATTGGCTCCGCGATAGCGTGCGGCTTCCCGACCGCCGAAGGGTTGAAATGCCCCCGGCGCTAGTGATACGGGCATCGGCCTTCCCGAAGCTTCAAGCCCAAATGCGTCCTCGTAATCCATCGCCTGGCCGAGCTGCGTCTCTTTGAGATCGAACTCACCGAAATCCCGTTCGGCCACAGCATCTGGATAGTCTCCAAGCGACTCTTGATTCATTTCCTTCTTCAACTGCTTATCGACGCCGAAGCGGACCGAGAGGTCTTCATCCGAGTCCCACAGCCGAACGTCTCGCCCCAGTTGCCGGCTGGAGCGATTGACGGTCATACGCTTTGTCTCGTTCCAAGATGAGCGTCCATCACTGAGCGCGAGAACATTCGATTCATCCAGCATCAATTCCGCGTTGGCGAGACCGTCGAATTCAAAGGATTCACCGCCGCCCATGCCGCCCCCGAATCCAGACCCTCCAGCACCGGCGGGGCCGGGCATCGCATACGCACCCGAAGACGAACCGTCGAAAAACATCGAGCCATTCATGTCGCCCGCTCGGCGGAGTTCGTCGTAGACCCGCACGCGCTGTTGGAACGCCTGCGGATCGCGGCCGAGCTGGGCGAGGCTGCGCAGCACCTTGGCTCGCATATTCAGACGCCAACTGCGAGACTGCTGCATCTGCTGCTGAACGAGTTCAAAACTGGCGTTGTCACGGCCCTGAGCAAAAAAACGTTCGCCATCGCGAATCTCGTAACGACGCTTCACGCCAAAACGTTCTCGGTCGGCATCGGTCTCCAGCACGAGGAGCGATGTGTACGGCGTGATGATGTGGAACTGTTCCGACAGCCCGACGATGTCGTCCTTCACCGCAGCCGCTTGTCCCTGCGCGAGCAGATGATCGAGATGGCCTCGCGCCCAGAGTCGCGGGATGAACGAGTTCCCGTCTTCGGCTTCCTTGAAGTTGATCTTGGCGACGTAACGCACGGCCTCGGTCCCGCGACGACCGGTGACGATGATCTCGCCCGCCTGATCTCTACCCTCGGGCAAATACCGTCCCACCAGAATCTGCTGCATCCCCGCCGCGACATTTGGCAATCGCTCGGGATAAACAGCGGCGACCTTCACGCCATTGAACTCGACCTTCAGATCACGCAGCCCCGGCTGTGCGATCTCGTTGAGCAGTTCCTTCGCGACGGAGACGCCCGTCTGCTCGCCGCCGATCGCGCGAAACGAGCCGCCGCCCATCGACGCGATCCCTTTCAGGACGACCGCCTCGCTGATGTTGCCGACGGTGACGGAATGGAATGATCGGCTGACGGCTGACGGCTGAGCGGCTGTCGGCTGAGCATTC
>Ga0209086_10001001_pt1 | contig 23363 bp, 19 predicted proteins | sample M_130207_XF_Meta_FD_187312 | JGI IMG/M metagenome (GOLD analysis project Ga0209086, IMG submission 187312) | Freshwater microbial communities from Lake Montjoie, Canada to study carbon cycling - M_130207_XF_MetaG (SPAdes) (version 2) | ecosystem: Environmental > Aquatic > Freshwater > Lake... | reverse complement strand
ACGATGAAGCTGCACAATATAAGGCAGATTTAAAAGATTTTGCAGCACAAGATAAAGCCGACGAAGACAAGGCCGCAGCAAAAGCCGCGTTACTTGCTAAATTGGGAATTACAGCCGATGAAGCCGCTTTACTACTCGGCTGATAATGACTGTTAATAATTTACCTAAGTTTCTTATTTTGCTTGTCGGTTTGCTATGCCTAACCGCGTTGATGATTGCCGACAAAATAGACATGGCTAGCGGTGTACCGATGCTTACAATGATTATTGGTTACTCGATAGGCAACGGCGTTAACGCTAAACAAGGCGGCGAAAGTAGCAACGTGTTTGGCAACAAAACTAAAAAGTGATACCGCCAGTTAAAAAACTTGTTTTACCTGCCACGTTGGGGCACGTGAACCCAGGTGAACTACCCGCCAATATGCTTGTAGACATAAAACCGTTTGGCAAGCTGCACCCGCGCGCCGCTAACGCTTACAACGCAATACGTACCGCCGCGTTTGCTGCAGGTATAAAACAATTTAAACCTCTATCTGCAGGAGATACGTACCGGTCGTTAGCGCAACAAACCGCAGGATTTCTACAGCGCTACACCTTGCAACCTATTGAGGGCGCGTCTACCCGAACATGGCAAGGCCGCAAATATTACCTACGCCCAGGCAACGCCCCACTAGCTGCACCGGGTAGCAGCCGCCATAACTTAGGTTTAGCCGTTGACTACGCAAACATGGCGGGCGAAACTTGGGCGTTTATGTGCGAACAAGGCCCACTATTTGGCTGGTCATTAGAAGTCATGCCTCAAGAACCTTGGCATTGGTTTTATTACCCTGGCGACAAAACCCCCGAACTTGTAAGCCTTTACCTACAAGGGTTACGCCCAGTATCACCACCTAACGCTTAGGCGTCTACTACGGTTTTAACACCGACGAAAAAAGGGGTATTGCATGAACTTCCTACTAGCCAAAATCTTTACGGCTGTAACTATAAGCATTGCGGGCCTAGCGTTTGCCTACGACGCTTACAACGCGCCTAGCGCCCTGCCTGTACCGCCCCCCGTTACGGTCAGTTTGGCGCCTATGGCAACGTCGACTACGACAACGGCAACGCCGTTAACAGACTGCCAATATGCGTTACAACTGGCGCAGCAAGCGGGCTGGCCTTTAACCGAAATGGGTACCGTTGCCCGCATCATTTACCGTGAAAGCGGGTGCAAAGCCGACGCCTATAACGGTAAAGACACGGCAGGCGGGTCGTATGGGTACTACCAAATTAACGGCTTTTGGTGCCGGCCAAACAAATATTGGCCTACAGGTTGGTTACAAGCCAAAGGAATATTACAAACGTGTAACGATTTATTTGACCCCGTGATTAACACAAACTCTGCACTAGCCATATGGCATAATTCGGGGTACGGACCATGGGCGTTGCCTAACCCATGACCGAACAGCCAATACCCGACCCAGGCCTAACAGAAAGTACCCGACAGATGTATACAGAAAAGTACGCCGAAACTTTTAAAAGTTTTGTAGACGAAGTATTTTTAAATAAGCCTTATCGACTTGTAGCACCTAAGCCGGTAGACCACAGTATTTTGCTAGACGAATTAGCGATATTGCGCGAAAAGTATTTATCCGGTACACCAAGCGACGAACACAAATTTGCGGGCGCAGTCATTACCGCAGCCATGGCCGTAATAATTGGCATATGAAATGCAACCTCTGCGGGCAAACATTAAAAGAAACACCCCACAAAACAAACCCAACCAAAAAGTTATATACACATAAAGATTTAAAAGCCTGCACCAAACACAAACCATTAAAGGACCCGACACCATGCAAGCAATATCAAACGACCCCACCGTATACGGCTTAAAAGTAACGTTAACGCTAGACGAATTGCGTACAGCTGCATACGTAGGCGTTGACCGTCGAATAAGCGGTAAAAAAAGTAACCGAACCGAAACCCTAAATTTTGTAGCGGACCATTTAAAATTTGGTAAAGACATAATTGGCGCAATAGCCGAACAAGCGGTAGCAAAAGCAACGCAACAATTTTGGGGTGGCGCTGTAACTGAAGGGTTTGCAAAACTACAAGGCGACGTAGGACAACTACAAGTAAGGGCAAGCGCAACGCGCGACGATTTATATATACGCCGTCACGATAAAAACGAAGCCCGTTTTATTCAATGCCGAGTAGACGAACAAACCGTATACATTTTGGGCTATTTAATGGGTTCGCATGGCCGCGAACTGGGCCAAGATATGGGCGACGGTTCATATAAAGTTGACGCGGCAGACCTAATGCCTATAGGGCTTTTAGGCGTGCCGTTTTATCTATGTGATACCGTTGAGATATATAACAAGCAAGTTAACTAAACCCGACTAATAGAAAGATACCCGACATGGCATTTAATTTAGATAATTACGTAGACGTACCTACACGCTTAGCGGAAGCGTTGAAACGCTGGCCCGATTTACGCATACAAGAAACCGACAATCAGGTAATCACAATGCCCGACGGCTCGACGTTTATTCGTTGCACCGTTACCGTTTGGCGTGACATAGCAGACCCAATACCGGTTATAGCGTCGGCTGCCGAACCTTTCCCAGGTAACACGCCTTACACCAAGCGAAGTGAATACATGGTTGGTATGACGTCGGCGTTAGGGCGCGCCTTGGGTTATATGGGTTGTGGTGCCGCTAAGTCGATAGCAAGCCGTAACGAAGTAGAGGCTCGTTTAGGCGGTCACGACGCCACGATAACGCCTATGCGTACACCGAAAGAGGGCAGCGTCCACGCCAGTAGCAAACAGCTTTACATGATTAAAGCGCTTGCTAAAGGTAAAGGGTTAGACGACTTGGCAGCTCTCGAAGCCTTGCAACTATTGTTAGACGCCGACGACGTAATACTAGAAACCTTGACAATGGCCCAGGCTTCTAAAGTTATTGAAGCGTGGAAACAATGACACGATACAACAGCAATTACGGCAGCCACGACCAACTACAAGACTTACGCAAACTAAACATGGAACTACATCACGAACTAGACGCCATAAAACGTTTACTAGACCAAACGACTAAAGAGCTGCACCAAGCGCAAGACGAACTAACGCTAGCTATCGAGGCATTAGTACGCGCCAGGGACATAAAACCGTGACCCGTACAGCCTGGTTAGCAGTTGCGTTTATGGTGCTGTTAGCCGTGTTATTGTCACGAACCGATTAAATACAGAACTTACAACAGGCCAGTAACACGGACCGTACGCCTTTCGCATGGCGCGGGGACTTAATCCACGGCAACGTGGTTAGACCGGCGCGCGTTAAAGCTGTAAGACGAAAGCAATAACGCTAAGCGTTGGGGCGGCCTGTAAACATAATCAGGCGATAACAGAAATAGGGAACGGCTAGGGCTAACCGTGGGCGGGCATAAGCGCATTAGGCTTTAACAACACGCAACAAACATAACGATAACAAACCAATAACAAAGGACTAGCCCGACATGGAACCACAACACCGCAACCCGAGGGCAAGCGCGACAGCGCGCGCCAGTTCGTTAAGGTCATAACATGGCAGCACATAACGGCAACCCAATCTACCTAGCAAACCGTAAACGATTACTAGCCGATAGCCCACTATGTCATTGGTGCGGACAACGCGAAGCAACAGCCGCAGACCACCTACTAGAACCAATACGTGGCGGTAGTCACGAACTTGAAAACCTAGTGCCCAGTTGCAAGCCCTGCAACAGCAGAAGAGGCCAACAATTCGGCGTACAACTACAACGCGAACGCACCGCAAACCCAACGCCCCAAACAAAAAACCACGCAAAACGTTCACAACTTTTTTTTACAAACCCAGCCATGCCCCCGCAAGATATTAACCCTATATTTCATAAGGATTTGGCGGAACTGGCGCGGACTGGCCACGATATGCCGCGATTGGTGACGACCACTGCCAGCGGTCAAAAATCGGCTGTAAATGAAATTGGGGATTTTGCGAAAGAGGTATTAGGAGTAGACCTGATGCCGTGGCAGTTAAACATTTTGCATGGTTTAACGTCTATGGATAGCAACGGGGATTACTTGCACCGTGTCGGTCTTGTGTCTGTTGCCCGACAGAACGGTAAAACGGTTGCTATTGCGTCGCTTGTTGGCTGGTGGCTAACTACGCAAGGTAAAGCGCGCGGTCAGGCGCAAACGGTTATTACTGTCGCGCACAAACTCGATTTGGCTACCGCGTTGTTTACATATTTGGCACCAATATTAGAAAGCAAATTTAACGCGCATATTTCATGGTCATACGGTCGCATGGTTTTAACAATGCCCGATAATTCGGTATGGTTCCCCAGGGCGGCCACGCCTGCAGCTGGACACGGCTACAGCGTTGACTTAGTAGTAGCCGACGAGGTTTGGGATATTTCGGAAGCTGCAATAGATGAAGGTTTATTACCGTCGCAACGCGCCCGCAAAAACCCGTTGTTTGTAATGATGTCTACGGCAGGTACACAAGATAGTAAAGCTATGTTGCGTTGGCGCGAACAAGGATTACGCGCTATAGATAGCGGCGAACAAACCAAACTATATTTTGCCGAATTTAGCCCACCGCCAAACAGCGATTTAATGACCCCTACAGCCTGGGCGTACGCAAACCCCGCATTGGGCCATACGTTGCAAATGGAAGTAATTGAGGCAGAAAGCGAAGCCCCAAACCGCAACGCTTTTCTACGCGCGTCAGTTAACACCTGGACAGCAACTCAAAACGGTTGGCTGGAACCTGGCGTATTTGAAGCGCTGCAATCCGACGAACCAATACCCCCAGGCGGAATACTTGCTATCGAGGTAGACCAAGACGGCGCCCTATATGTTGGCGTCAGGGCCGTACAAGTAGGACTAAAAACGGCGGTTACGGTTGCGTTTGTGGCGGGCACCCTTGCCGAAACGTGGCGCCTAGTTGAAGCCGAAATAGCGTTAGCGCCAACGTTGCGCGTAGCAATTACGCCAGGGCTTGAAATACATTTACCGCCAAATATGGAACGCCGTAAAACTATTGTCGGCTACCGCGAACTATTGAAATGGACTGCACCCGTAAAAAATATGATTATAGAAAACCGTGTATACCACCACGGCGAAAACCAGTTAATTGAACACGTCGAGCGCGCCGTACTCATCAAACACCAAGGCAGCGTAGCCCTATCGTCAACCCGTAGCCCTGGGCCTATCACCCTGGCGCGTTGCATGGTTTGGGCTGCCGCGTTGGCGTCTAAACCGCAGCTAGTCGGCAAACCGCTAGTAGTTACGCTAAACCGCTAATATCGTGTCGGCACTATCCGCGACGGCTTACCTTTTCGTCGGGAAAAGAATAGACCGCTTCACCGTGGGTAGTGCCACCAAACTTTTAACAGATATGGCAGACTAAACGCATGGCGTTATTTAACAAAGTCAACAAAGCCGCAATCGGTACTACCGTTAAAGCGGCTGCAGCTGGTTCAAATGTTGGCGCGTCACAACTAGACAATTTCTACGCTTTTACCCAGGGCGCAACCCGCCAACGCGCTATGGCCGTACCTGCCATTACTAGGGCACGCGATTTATTAGCGTCAGTAATCGGCTGTACGCCCCTAAAAATGTATAACGAAATTTGGAACCCTATTAGCCGCGAACTTGAACAAATAGAAATAGCACCGCGCGCCTGGACTAGACAGCTCGACCCGTCGCTACCAAATAGCACCACGCTTGCATGGTTATTTGATGATTTATTTTTTACACAAAGGTGTTTTTTATACGTCACCGAACGTAGTTCCGACGGCTACCCCAAGTCTTTTCAACGTATGCCTAGCGCCATGGTTTTAACACAAGACCAAGCAGGCCCCGTATTTTTTGCGCCGTCTAAACAAATTATGTTTAGCGGTTTACCTATCGACCACCGCGACGTAATTCAATTTATTAGCCCTATTCAGGGTTTGTTATTCACTAGCCCTAACGCAGTTTTAACAGCGTTGAAGCTGGAACAGGCCCGCTTACGCAATAGTTCTAGTTTGCTGCCAACTGGCGTTTTGCGGCAGGTCGCGGGCGAGCCTCTTTCGGCGGAAGAATTACAACAATTAGGGCAGTCTTTTGAAAGTGCGCGCCTAACAAATTCTGTAGCGGTACTAAACGAATTTGTTACCTACACCGAAACAAACAGCGACGCCAGTAAACAAATGTTAGTTGCAGCTAGTGAGTACCAAAGCCTTGAAATCGCCAGGCTCGCAAATTGCCCCCCTTACCTTTTGGGCGTCGCTACTGGCTCATACAGTTACCAAAACAGCACCCAGGCGCGCCAAGATTTGTATATGTTCGGCGCAAAATTGTTTATGGACTGTATAGCCGAAACGCTATCTATGGGTAACGTTTTGCCGCGCGGTACCTACGTCAAATTTGATATCGACGACTACCTAAGCGAAAGCTACTTAACAGGAAACGATACACCCGCACAAGTAAACGAAGTAGGAGTAATGCCAAATGCTTAAATTAACCCAACAAGATTTAACGTTAGACGCCGCAGGCCCTAACGGTATGCCACGCCGCACCCTTGCAGGTTTAGCGCTTCCGTACAACGTCGAAGCAACAGTAAACGACGGCACAAAAGTTATGTTTATGCCAGGCAGCTTAAACAGCGGCGGCAAAATGCCCAAACTTTATTTAGGGCATGACAGCACCCAGGCCGTAGGACTTGTAACCGCCATGGTCGATACACCTGGGGGCATGATGTACGAAGCCCGCATATCCGAAACAACGTTAGGCAACGAAGCGCTGGTATTAGCAGCCGACGGCGTACTAGACGCCGTAAGCGTTGGCGTTAACCCAACCCGTTTTAGTTACGACGAAGCGGGCACAATGATTATTACCGAAGCTACCTGGCAAGAATTATCGCTAGTTCCTTTCGGGGCGTTCGCGGGCGCTTCCGTAGACCGCGTATCGGCGTCGCAGAGTATCCCACAAGAACCCGAACAAATAGATAATATAGAAACCGAAACACCTAACGAGGAGTTAGACACCATGACACAGCCAACAGAAACCCCAGCCGTTATCGAAGCCGCAACCGTAGCGCCAGTTATTTACGCGCAACCGCGAAGTTTCAAACTGCCAACAGCTAGCGAATTTATTGCAGCAACGGTACAAGGCGGCAACGTACTTGCAGAAATGAACGCACGTATCCAAGCTTCAGCGCCAAACATCACTACCGCCGATACCCCAGGTATTTTGCCCGAAATTATTACAGGCAGCGTGTACGACGGGCTTAACCCTATTAGGCCTTTCGTTACCGCTATCGGCGTATCTGCCATGCCGCAATCGGGCGCAACATTTCGCCGCCCAAAAATTACGGTACGGCCTGTAGTAACTCAACAGCCAACAGGTCAACTAAATACACTTGACCCGTCAACTGTTACCGTATCGAACACCGATATTTCTAAACTTACTTTCGGTACATACGTCACAATGTCCGAACAAGATTTAGATTGGACAGACCCAGCAAGTATTAACATTGTTTTAAACCAGTTGGCTATTGCTTACGGACAAGCAACAAATAATTACGCCGTAGATACTTGCCATGGTGCAATTTCACAAACCAGCGCAGTTGCCGACACGACAGACCCCGCCGATTGGATTGCCGCAATTTACGAAGGCGCCCGCCAAATTTCGTTAAACACGAATTACCTACCTACCCACATGGTCGTAACACCTGGAACATGGGCCGCGTTGGGTTCGCTGGTTGACAGCACAGGCCGCCCAGTATTCCCACAAATTGGGGCTATGAACGCGCCAGGCCAGTTGTCGGCCGCTAATTGGAACGGCAACCCGCTTGGGTTGGTTCTAGTAGTTGACAAGGATACGCCAGGTTCTTTCATGGGCCACGCAGCTGGACCAGCTGCAGGCTTCGAGTTCTACGAACAGCAAAAGGGCGCAATTTCAGTAGACGTACCTAGCACCTTGGGCCGAACTATTGCGTACCGTGGCTATGCCGCTTCATTTATGGCAGACGCTACAAAATTCGTTAAGTTCGTCTAACCGAAAGGCGGCCTAACCGCCATGACGCAGGTATACCAAGTAGCGCACAAAACGCTACTAGACAACTACGCAGTAATAGAAACGCTTACACCTAACGAAGTGTACGTAGGCGCTTCTATTGTTGTAGCAGGCGTCGACGTAACATTTAACGGTACCTACACCGTTTATGACGTTCCCGAATATTTGTTTGTAGGAGTAGACGAATATGGCGACTTAATTTTTAATTATGAAGAAGCTGTACCATTTCAAATTCTGTACGCAAAAACAGCAAGCGACGTTACGCGCACTACGGCAACGGGAACCGTAACGCTAGGTACTATCCCGTGTACGTGGGTTACAGCCGGACAGATTGAAGACTGGTTAGGCATAGGAACCGCGTCGGCACTTGATACAACTTTTCTTACACAATGCGCGGCAGCTGCAAACGATTTTTGTTTTCAACGCCGGCTAGAAAGCGGATACATTGACGCAAAGGCAACAAGCCCTAGTAATAGCGTCACCCTGGGCACTATTGCCTATGGCGGTTTTCTGTATCGACAACGGGGCGCGGTAACAGATTTTGCCAGTTTTGACGGCCTGCCTGCAGGTAATAGCGTTGGCCTGTCGCCAATGATTAAACAATTGCTAGGTATTCCACGCCCGCAGGTTGCCTAATGCCTGTTGCTTTTACAGACCTGTTTAACGAGGCGCTAGACGACTTAGCAGCCTCGCTAACGACCATTACAGGGCTACAGGTAGTAACAGACCCCCGTAACCTTGTACCGCCTTGTGCGTTCATAGACGCCCCTACGTTTACCGTGTATAGCAATAACGTTGTAGAAATGACGTTCCCAGTACGCATAATTACCCTAGGCCCCGGCAACCTTGACGCGCAACGGTCATTACTAAACTTGGCTAGCAAAGTCATTACTAAGAAAATTGGTGTTACCGACGGGCGCCCAACTATTGCAGTAATCGGCGGCAGCGAATTACCCGCCTACGATTTAACTATCACCCTACAAACCCAGGCAACCGCCTAGAATAGGTACAACATGAAATACACAATACTCAGCCCCCGTATCGGTACACCCGGCGACGAATACGAACCAGTAGACGGCGTTAACGTCGACGCGCTAGTATCAGGCGGCTTTATAGAACAATCCACCGTTAAGGTACCAAAAGGTGCTAAAACTAAGACAGACACCTACGAGGAGTAAACCCCATGGCAACTAGCACATATCTTTCATCACCAAACGTTACGGTTAACAGCGTTTCGCTGCAGGACCAATGCAACGGCCTTACTTTTACGCGCACTATTGAAGCGCTAGAAAGTACAGCGTTTGGTTCCGGTTCACGCGTTTACACCGCCGGCCTAGAAAACTCTACGCTGTCGCTTGACTTGTACCTATCGTTTGCAGCTTCAGAAACCTACGCAACGCTTAAAGGACTTGTAGGAACTCAAACAACCGTTTCGTGGTCTGCAAGCGCAACAAGCCCAGGCACCGCAACTAACCCAACCATGACGCTTACGGGCGCATATTTGGAAGCCTTGCCGTACGAATTGGCTTTGGGTACTTTGGGCGCAATTAGCGTTACCTTTACAGGTGGAGTTTACAGCGTTCTTGAAGTTTAATTAAACGCCTGAAAAGGCCCGACACAAAAGGCAAATAATGAAACTTACATTAAAAGTAGAAACTGCAGAAACAACGTATGAAGTTGTAACAAACCTTTACGTTATTGTTATGTGGGAACGCAAATACAAACGCAAAGCGTCAGAAATGGCAACAGGTATTGGCGTCGAGGACTTAGCTTTCATGGCATATGAAGCTTCTAAGTTAAACAAAATTGTTGTACCGGCAGAATTTGACACGTTCGTAAAAAGCCTTGTCACTATTGACGTACTAAACACAGAGGCCCCAAACCCCACCTAAGGGGCACCCACGGGCGCCAACTAGCTGAAATGTTGGTATCTATTTCGTGGTGGCCCCCGTCTATACCTTTTGACATAGACGACCTGGCAACTGTTGTTGCTGTATTATCAGACAACAACAAACAACGAAAGTAACCGTATGGCCGCCGTCGCAAATACTTTAGAAATTAAAGGTATTCAAGAAACGATGAAAGCGCTTAAAGAAATAGAACCCGCGTACGCAAAACAGATACGCAAAGACATTAAGAACGCTGGGGCGCCTGTATTGACGGCGGCCCGCAGCTTGATACCTACTAGTCCGCCGTTGTCCGGTATGGCGCGCGGCAACCTTATTAAGGGACGCGTTTACACAAAATGGAATAACGAAACCGTTAAAAAAGGTTTTATCATTAACGTAAACAAGGCAGGGCAAAAGGCGCGTACCGTCACTTTTAAAACAGGCGAAACCGTAGATTTTGCTGCCCGCCCCTACAACCTACTAAAACTTACGCAACGCGACAGCGCAGGCGCAATTTGGGACCATGCAGGCGCCAGGACTAAAGGCCGTTTTGTAACCAATTTAGAAATGAAAGGTTCAGTCAATCCGCGCGCCGCGGAACCTGGCGTAGAGGCCGCACGGCCCGCCGTTGAAAAAGAAGTATTAGCAATAGTCGATAAAGTTATGAAAGTAACCAATACAAAATTGAGGGTACGACGTGGCGATTAACGTACCGATTATTACGACGTTTGCCGATAAGGGCATAAACGCAGCTGAAAAAGCGTTTGGAAGTTTAAGCAAATCTACGCTAATTGCGGGCGCCGCTATCGGCGGGGCTGTAACCGCTGTTGCCGCGTTTGCATATTCTTCTATTCAAAAAGCGTCAGACTTTAACGAAGCAATAAGCAAAAATACTGTTGTATTTGGTGCCATAAGTAAAGAAGTAGAAAACTTTGCAGAAACCGCTAACCGCGCTTTAGGACTATCCGAAACCGCAGCACTAGCGGCGGCGGGTACGTTTGCAACTTTTGGTAAATCTGCCGGGCTTGCTGGTAAAGATTTATCGGATTTCAGTATTGAATTAGTTACCCTAGCAAGTGATTTAGCGTCGTTTAATAATACGTCAGTAGATGAAGCTATAAACGCTTTGGGTTCCGCATTACGAGGCGAAGCCGAACCGCTACGCAAATTTGGCGTACTACTTAATGACGCAACACTAAAAGCGGCTGCAACCGAACTAGGCATATATTCAGGCAATAAAGCGTTAACCGCCCAACAAAAAGTATTAGCTGCACAAAAAGTTATATTTGAACAAACAGCCGACGCGCAAGGCGACTTTAGCCGCACGTCGACGGGGCTAGCAGCACAGCAAAAGATACTTGGCGCAACCCTAGAAAATATTCAAACCAATTTAGGGCAAGCGTTTTTACCAATATTTTTAAAAGCCGTTAAATTCTTTAACGACGAAGTAAGCCCCGCGTTTGAACGTGTAGCAGAAGTAATCGGCGAAAAAGGCATAGTCGCTGGTATTCAACAAGCTTTATTTGAAATGGGGCCGTTTGGAACAAAAGTAGTTGACATAATGGAAACGGTTGCAGTTGGCGCACTGATTACAGCTAATGCTGTTGGTTACATTGGGCAAGCCGCCAACATGGCGTACCAAGAACTTAAACAACTGTTTAGCGTTAAAGGTTTAGTAATAAATTTAATGGGCCCATTAGGCCAAATTTATACTGCCGTTGAAAGAATTAGAGGACAACAAGCCGGCACTGGCGGTTTTAAACAATTATTTGATATAGAAGGCTTAAAAGCCGATTTTGACAAATTTTCTGCCGGCATTAAAAATATGGGTAGCGCCTCGGATTACAGCAGTTTTGCCGCTAAAAAACTTGCGGAAGATGCAAAGTCTGCAGCAGACGCAATTACACCGCCAGGGGGCGGCGGGGTTAGTGGCGCCGCTGATAAAGCTGCAAAGAAACTTAAAGCATTACAAAAAGCCGCCGAAGATGCAGCAGAAGCATTAAGAAGAGAAATTGCTGCAGCGGTAAAAGAAGCAACCGACGCGCTTAACACCGAATTAGAAAAAGCGCTTGAAACCGCTAAAGATAATTTAGATAAGGCTAAAGATGCATACAACGATTACAGCGAAAGCGTATCTGACGGCATTTTAAGTACATTAAGTTTTTCTAAAGTTTTGTCTGATGCAGATGAAGAGTCTAAAAAAGTAACTAGCTCTGTAAAAGAAGCGGCAAAAGCAATCGCATCAGGATTAAAAGAAAGTTTAGAAGATGCCCAAACCGAATTAAAAAATACAAAAGCCACGTTTACCGATTTTGCTAAAACAGTCGCTAGCGGCATAAAAGAATCATTTAGTTTTAAAAGCGCGAACGAAGGCACAGACGGATTTATTACGGGGTTACGTAATCAAGTAGAAGCAATCCAACAATACAACAGCGATATTCAAGCCCTTTTAGGTCGAGGTTTGTCGCAAGATGCTTTAAAACAAATTTTGGCGGCTGGAACCGAGTCGGGTGCAGCAATCGCAAAAGGTTTGTTAAATGGCGCCCAAGACGATATTACCGGGTCAAATGGTGTTAACGCTTTGGTTGCATCAGTCCAAGAAACATCAGACCAACTCGGATTAGCTACCGCCGAAATGTTTTATGGTGAAGGTGTTGCCGCCGCACAAGATTATTTAGACGGGATACAAACCGAATTTAATCAGGCAACAGAAAAAGTTAAAGCTTTAGAAACTGGGGTTGCAGTAACAACAAGTTTTGTTACAGGATTGCAATCACAAATTTCAGGCATTTCACAATATGCCGCTGACATAAATACGCTTTTGTCAATGGGATTATCCCAAGAAGCTTTGCAATTAGTTCTTGACGCTGGCGCTACGTCGGGTGCAGCAATAGCCCACGAACTAGTAACAGGTGCCCAAGACAACATTACGGGCCCACTAGGCGTAAACGCTTTAGTTGCTGATATTAAAAAAGTTGCGGGTGCAATTGGGGTAAAAGCAGCCGACCAATGGTATAGCGCGGGTGTTACAAACGCCCAAGAATATCTTAAAGGTGTTGAAGATGCGATTGCAGTAGCTCAAGCCCGCTTAGCTGCAGCCGGGTCAGACATTACCCTTGCAGATATTAAGGGCATTACAGCCGGCTTTTTTGACCAAGTTACTAACGGTTATACGCCAACAGCGTTTGAAGATTTTATGACAAATAGCCCGTTTTCTATGGGCGACAACGGCAATATTGTTTATAACATAAACGTAACTGGCGGTATATCTACTAGCGCCGAAATTGGCGAAACCATTGTAAACAATATTCGCGCTTACAATAGGGCTGCAGGCCCCGCAAATATTGCGGTTGTTTAATGGCTACGTCAGTAATTGAAAGCGGCGATTACGAACTGTTTATAGACACAGGTTTTATGATTGACGCGTTCGTACTTGACGACCCTACGCGCGGCGTATTAAACAACACCGAGTACGTGTTAGACGGAACTACAGAGTTCGCACCAATGCTGCAATATTCGACGAATGTAAACGTTAAACGCGGGCGCCGTGATATTGGCGACCAATTTAGCGCTGGCACAATGTCATTTAACCTTAACGACAGCCTGGCAGGCGGCACGTTAAACCCGTTGTATTCGTCTAGTCCCTATGTAGACCCTCAAGGCGTGTTTACCCTGGCACCATTACGACGCGTATCGTTCGGTAGATTTAACAGCCTTAACACGTTTGTAACCTTGTTTGTAGGTCAAATAGTCTCATATGACTACAACTATGAACTAGGCGGCCAAAACACGGTAACGGTATATTGTGCCGACGATTTTTATTTACTAGCCCAAACCGCGTTAGCCGAATTTAACGTAGCCGAGGAACTATCGAGCGCCCGCCTATCGGCTGTATTAGACCTGCCCGAAGTTGCTTATCCGGTGTTAAGCCGTGACATTGAAACAGGTAGCCAAACGTTAGGCGGTACAGCTGCCTACACCGTTGCCGAAGGTACAAACGTTAAAGCGTATATAGACCAAATACAGCAAGCCGAACAGGGCCGTATTTTTATGTCGCGTACAGGCGATATAACTAGCCAACCGCGCATAGGTGACACCCTTTCGGGTAGTGTTGCCGACTTTCACGACGACGGAACAAACATACCGTACAACTCTTTAGGCATTATCTATAACGCTGACCTAATAGTAAATAGGGCCAGTATTCAACACTTAGGCGCCGCAAGCCCCCAAGTAGCCGACGACCTAGCAAGCCAAGTAAAATATTTAATTCAAAATACAAGCATTACTAACAGCCTGCTACACAACGACGGGGCAGCTCTAACCCTGGCAACCTACCTTTTAGAAGGCGAACCTATAGCCACGTTTAACGCCGTGCAAACCGATTATTTAATGCTTACAACACCCCAACGCGAAACCCTGTCGTTAGTCGACATTGGCGACACAATAACAATTACCAACACAATTACAGGCGGCGAAGTAGCCCAAGAACTATCGGTAGAGGGCATAGAAATACAAGTAAACGTAAACAACGGGCACCGCGTAACGTTCTACACGGCTAATACAACAATTGTTTACCAGTTCATTTTAAACGACTCAATTTACGGTAAGTTGGGGATACAAGACCCGCAACCCGTTTTAGCGTAAAGTAGGATATATGGCAAACGAACAAACTAGCGTTCCGCTTTACGCAGCTTCTGAAGTTTTGACCGCTGCAAATATGAATATTTCGGCGGGTACTGGCGTACCAGTATTTGCTACAACGGTTACGCGCGATGCCGCTTTTGGTGGTGCTGGCGAAAAGGTGCTGGCCGAGGGGCAACTATGTTATTTGTCGTCAACTAACGTAGTGCAGTATTACGACGGGGCAGCGTGGGCAACTGTTGGGCCTGCAAGCGCGGGCGCATTGGTGCTAATAACGGCAGTTAGTTTTACTACGCAAACAACTGTAAGCATGGCAGCAGGAACATTTACAAGCACTTACAAAAACTATATGGTCGTACTCGACCATCAACCGGGCGGTAGCGGTACTGATGCAGTTACCTACCGTTTTAACTCAGCAGGTACACCTAGAACGGCCGCTAACTATTACGGTTCTAAAAGTTTTATTAACAGTGCAGGTTCTCAAACATTAACTGGCGCATCATCTGCAACATCTTTGCCAATGGGTCAATCTGGCGGTACTACTGGCGGCGGCGGCACAATGACCGTGTATAACCCCATATCTTCCACAACCATGACCGATGTCGGCGGCGTATGGACGGCGCAAGGCGGCGGCACTTTTGCAGGTATGTACGAAGCAAACGAAGCGCACGACGGTTTAACCTTTATTTTTGCAACATCATCTACTGGCTTTTATCGAGTATACGGACTGGCGGACTCATGAAAATACAAATAGGTAACGACGTCCGCGATATGACAGACGATGAAGCTGCACAATATAAGGCAGATTTAAAAGATTTTGCAGCACAAGATAAAGCCGACGAAGACAAGGCCGCAGCAAAAGCCGCGTTACTTGCTAAATTGGGAATTACAGCCGATGAAGCCGCTTTACTACTCGGCTGATAATGACTGTTAATAATTTACCTAAGTTTCTTATTTTGCTTGTCGGTTTGCTATGCCTAACCGCGTTGATGATTGCCGACAAAATAGACATGGCTAGCGGTGTACCGATGCTTACAATGATTATTGGTTACTCGATAGGCAACGGCGTTAACGCTAAACAAGGCGGCGAAAGTAGCAACGTGTTTGGCAACAAAACTAAAAAGTGATACCGCCAGTTAAAAAACTTGTTTTACCTGCCACGTTGGGGCACGTGAACCCAGGTGAACTACCCGCCAATATGCTTGTAGACATAAAACCGTTTGGCAAGCTGCACCCGCGCGCCGCTAACGCTTACAACGCAATACGTACCGCCGCGTTTGCTGCAGGTATAAAACAATTTAAACCTCTATCTGCAGGAGATACGTACCGGTCGTTAGCGCAACAAACCGCAGGATTTCTACAGCGCTACACCTTGCAACCTATTGAGGGCGCGTCTACCCGAACATGGCAAGGCCGCAAATATTACCTACGCCCAGGCAACGCCCCACTAGCTGCACCGGGTAGCAGCCGCCATAACTTAGGTTTAGCCGTTGACTACGCAAACATGGCGGGCGAAACTTGGGCGTTTATGTGCGAACAAGGCCCACTATTTGGCTGGTCATTAGAAGTCATGCCTCAAGAACCTTGGCATTGGTTTTATTACCCTGGCGACAAAACCCCCGAACTTGTAAGCCTTTACCTACAAGGGTTACGCCCAGTATCACCACCTAACGCTTAGGCGTCTACTACGGTTTTAACACCGACGAAAAAAGGGGTATTGCATGAACTTCCTACTAGCCAAAATCTTTACGGCTGTAACTATAAGCATTGCGGGCCTAGCGTTTGCCTACGACGCTTACAACGCGCCTAGCGCCCTGCCTGTACCGCCCCCCGTTACGGTCAGTTTGGCGCCTATGGCAACGTCGACTACGACAACGGCAACGCCGTTAACAGACTGCCAATATGCGTTACAACTGGCGCAGCAAGCGGGCTGGCCTTTAACCGAAATGGGTACCGTTGCCCGCATCATTTACCGTGAAAGCGGGTGCAAAGCCGACGCCTATAACGGTAAAGACACGGCAGGCGGGTCGTATGGGTACTACCAAATTAACGGCTTTTGGTGCCGGCCAAACAAATATTGGCCTACAGGTTGGTTACAAGCCAAAGGAATATTACAAACGTGTAACGATTTATTTGACCCCGTGATTAACACAAACTCTGCACTAGCCATATGGCATAATTCGGGGTACGGACCATGGGCGTTGCCTAACCCATGACCGAACAGCCAATACCCGACCCAGGCCTAACAGAAAGTACCCGACAGATGTATACAGAAAAGTACGCCGAAACTTTTAAAAGTTTTGTAGACGAAGTATTTTTAAATAAGCCTTATCGACTTGTAGCACCTAAGCCGGTAGACCACAGTATTTTGCTAGACGAATTAGCGATATTGCGCGAAAAGTATTTATCCGGTACACCAAGCGACGAACACAAATTTGCGGGCGCAGTCATTACCGCAGCCATGGCCGTAATAATTGGCATATGAAATGCAACCTCTGCGGGCAAACATTAAAAGAAACACCCCACAAAACAAACCCAACCAAAAAGTTATATACACATAAAGATTTAAAAGCCTGCACCAAACACAAACCATTAAAGGACCCGACACCATGCAAGCAATATCAAACGACCCCACCGTATACGGCTTAAAAGTAACGTTAACGCTAGACGAATTGCGTACAGCTGCATACGTAGGCGTTGACCGTCGAATAAGCGGTAAAAAAAGTAACCGAACCGAAACCCTAAATTTTGTAGCGGACCATTTAAAATTTGGTAAAGACATAATTGGCGCAATAGCCGAACAAGCGGTAGCAAAAGCAACGCAACAATTTTGGGGTGGCGCTGTAACTGAAGGGTTTGCAAAACTACAAGGCGACGTAGGACAACTACAAGTAAGGGCAAGCGCAACGCGCGACGATTTATATATACGCCGTCACGATAAAAACGAAGCCCGTTTTATTCAATGCCGAGTAGACGAACAAACCGTATACATTTTGGGCTATTTAATGGGTTCGCATGGCCGCGAACTGGGCCAAGATATGGGCGACGGTTCATATAAAGTTGACGCGGCAGACCTAATGCCTATAGGGCTTTTAGGCGTGCCGTTTTATCTATGTGATACCGTTGAGATATATAACAAGCAAGTTAACTAAACCCGACTAATAGAAAGATACCCGACATGGCATTTAATTTAGATAATTACGTAGACGTACCTACACGCTTAGCGGAAGCGTTGAAACGCTGGCCCGATTTACGCATACAAGAAACCGACAATCAGGTAATCACAATGCCCGACGGCTCGACGTTTATTCGTTGCACCGTTACCGTTTGGCGTGACATAGCAGACCCAATACCGGTTATAGCGTCGGCTGCCGAACCTTTCCCAGGTAACACGCCTTACACCAAGCGAAGTGAATACATGGTTGGTATGACGTCGGCGTTAGGGCGCGCCTTGGGTTATATGGGTTGTGGTGCCGCTAAGTCGATAGCAAGCCGTAACGAAGTAGAGGCTCGTTTAGGCGGTCACGACGCCACGATAACGCCTATGCGTACACCGAAAGAGGGCAGCGTCCACGCCAGTAGCAAACAGCTTTACATGATTAAAGCGCTTGCTAAAGGTAAAGGGTTAGACGACTTGGCAGCTCTCGAAGCCTTGCAACTATTGTTAGACGCCGACGACGTAATACTAGAAACCTTGACAATGGCCCAGGCTTCTAAAGTTATTGAAGCGTGGAAACAATGACACGATACAACAGCAATTACGGCAGCCACGACCAACTACAAGACTTACGCAAACTAAACATGGAACTACATCACGAACTAGACGCCATAAAACGTTTACTAGACCAAACGACTAAAGAGCTGCACCAAGCGCAAGACGAACTAACGCTAGCTATCGAGGCATTAGTACGCGCCAGGGACATAAAACCGTGACCCGTACAGCCTGGTTAGCAGTTGCGTTTATGGTGCTGTTAGCCGTGTTATTGTCACGAACCGATTAAATACAGAACTTACAACAGGCCAGTAACACGGACCGTACGCCTTTCGCATGGCGCGGGGACTTAATCCACGGCAACGTGGTTAGACCGGCGCGCGTTAAAGCTGTAAGACGAAAGCAATAACGCTAAGCGTTGGGGCGGCCTGTAAACATAATCAGGCGATAACAGAAATAGGGAACGGCTAGGGCTAACCGTGGGCGGGCATAAGCGCATTAGGCTTTAACAACACGCAACAAACATAACGATAACAAACCAATAACAAAGGACTAGCCCGACATGGAACCACAACACCGCAACCCGAGGGCAAGCGCGACAGCGCGCGCCAGTTCGTTAAGGTCATAACATGGCAGCACATAACGGCAACCCAATCTACCTAGCAAACCGTAAACGATTACTAGCCGATAGCCCACTATGTCATTGGTGCGGACAACGCGAAGCAACAGCCGCAGACCACCTACTAGAACCAATACGTGGCGGTAGTCACGAACTTGAAAACCTAGTGCCCAGTTGCAAGCCCTGCAACAGCAGAAGAGGCCAACAATTCGGCGTACAACTACAACGCGAACGCACCGCAAACCCAACGCCCCAAACAAAAAACCACGCAAAACGTTCACAACTTTTTTTTACAAACCCAGCCATGCCCCCGCAAGATATTAACCCTATATTTCATAAGGATTTGGCGGAACTGGCGCGGACTGGCCACGATATGCCGCGATTGGTGACGACCACTGCCAGCGGTCAAAAATCGGCTGTAAATGAAATTGGGGATTTTGCGAAAGAGGTATTAGGAGTAGACCTGATGCCGTGGCAGTTAAACATTTTGCATGGTTTAACGTCTATGGATAGCAACGGGGATTACTTGCACCGTGTCGGTCTTGTGTCTGTTGCCCGACAGAACGGTAAAACGGTTGCTATTGCGTCGCTTGTTGGCTGGTGGCTAACTACGCAAGGTAAAGCGCGCGGTCAGGCGCAAACGGTTATTACTGTCGCGCACAAACTCGATTTGGCTACCGCGTTGTTTACATATTTGGCACCAATATTAGAAAGCAAATTTAACGCGCATATTTCATGGTCATACGGTCGCATGGTTTTAACAATGCCCGATAATTCGGTATGGTTCCCCAGGGCGGCCACGCCTGCAGCTGGACACGGCTACAGCGTTGACTTAGTAGTAGCCGACGAGGTTTGGGATATTTCGGAAGCTGCAATAGATGAAGGTTTATTACCGTCGCAACGCGCCCGCAAAAACCCGTTGTTTGTAATGATGTCTACGGCAGGTACACAAGATAGTAAAGCTATGTTGCGTTGGCGCGAACAAGGATTACGCGCTATAGATAGCGGCGAACAAACCAAACTATATTTTGCCGAATTTAGCCCACCGCCAAACAGCGATTTAATGACCCCTACAGCCTGGGCGTACGCAAACCCCGCATTGGGCCATACGTTGCAAATGGAAGTAATTGAGGCAGAAAGCGAAGCCCCAAACCGCAACGCTTTTCTACGCGCGTCAGTTAACACCTGGACAGCAACTCAAAACGGTTGGCTGGAACCTGGCGTATTTGAAGCGCTGCAATCCGACGAACCAATACCCCCAGGCGGAATACTTGCTATCGAGGTAGACCAAGACGGCGCCCTATATGTTGGCGTCAGGGCCGTACAAGTAGGACTAAAAACGGCGGTTACGGTTGCGTTTGTGGCGGGCACCCTTGCCGAAACGTGGCGCCTAGTTGAAGCCGAAATAGCGTTAGCGCCAACGTTGCGCGTAGCAATTACGCCAGGGCTTGAAATACATTTACCGCCAAATATGGAACGCCGTAAAACTATTGTCGGCTACCGCGAACTATTGAAATGGACTGCACCCGTAAAAAATATGATTATAGAAAACCGTGTATACCACCACGGCGAAAACCAGTTAATTGAACACGTCGAGCGCGCCGTACTCATCAAACACCAAGGCAGCGTAGCCCTATCGTCAACCCGTAGCCCTGGGCCTATCACCCTGGCGCGTTGCATGGTTTGGGCTGCCGCGTTGGCGTCTAAACCGCAGCTAGTCGGCAAACCGCTAGTAGTTACGCTAAACCGCTAATATCGTGTCGGCACTATCCGCGACGGCTTACCTTTTCGTCGGGAAAAGAATAGACCGCTTCACCGTGGGTAGTGCCACCAAACTTTTAACAGATATGGCAGACTAAACGCATGGCGTTATTTAACAAAGTCAACAAAGCCGCAATCGGTACTACCGTTAAAGCGGCTGCAGCTGGTTCAAATGTTGGCGCGTCACAACTAGACAATTTCTACGCTTTTACCCAGGGCGCAACCCGCCAACGCGCTATGGCCGTACCTGCCATTACTAGGGCACGCGATTTATTAGCGTCAGTAATCGGCTGTACGCCCCTAAAAATGTATAACGAAATTTGGAACCCTATTAGCCGCGAACTTGAACAAATAGAAATAGCACCGCGCGCCTGGACTAGACAGCTCGACCCGTCGCTACCAAATAGCACCACGCTTGCATGGTTATTTGATGATTTATTTTTTACACAAAGGTGTTTTTTATACGTCACCGAACGTAGTTCCGACGGCTACCCCAAGTCTTTTCAACGTATGCCTAGCGCCATGGTTTTAACACAAGACCAAGCAGGCCCCGTATTTTTTGCGCCGTCTAAACAAATTATGTTTAGCGGTTTACCTATCGACCACCGCGACGTAATTCAATTTATTAGCCCTATTCAGGGTTTGTTATTCACTAGCCCTAACGCAGTTTTAACAGCGTTGAAGCTGGAACAGGCCCGCTTACGCAATAGTTCTAGTTTGCTGCCAACTGGCGTTTTGCGGCAGGTCGCGGGCGAGCCTCTTTCGGCGGAAGAATTACAACAATTAGGGCAGTCTTTTGAAAGTGCGCGCCTAACAAATTCTGTAGCGGTACTAAACGAATTTGTTACCTACACCGAAACAAACAGCGACGCCAGTAAACAAATGTTAGTTGCAGCTAGTGAGTACCAAAGCCTTGAAATCGCCAGGCTCGCAAATTGCCCCCCTTACCTTTTGGGCGTCGCTACTGGCTCATACAGTTACCAAAACAGCACCCAGGCGCGCCAAGATTTGTATATGTTCGGCGCAAAATTGTTTATGGACTGTATAGCCGAAACGCTATCTATGGGTAACGTTTTGCCGCGCGGTACCTACGTCAAATTTGATATCGACGACTACCTAAGCGAAAGCTACTTAACAGGAAACGATACACCCGCACAAGTAAACGAAGTAGGAGTAATGCCAAATGCTTAAATTAACCCAACAAGATTTAACGTTAGACGCCGCAGGCCCTAACGGTATGCCACGCCGCACCCTTGCAGGTTTAGCGCTTCCGTACAACGTCGAAGCAACAGTAAACGACGGCACAAAAGTTATGTTTATGCCAGGCAGCTTAAACAGCGGCGGCAAAATGCCCAAACTTTATTTAGGGCATGACAGCACCCAGGCCGTAGGACTTGTAACCGCCATGGTCGATACACCTGGGGGCATGATGTACGAAGCCCGCATATCCGAAACAACGTTAGGCAACGAAGCGCTGGTATTAGCAGCCGACGGCGTACTAGACGCCGTAAGCGTTGGCGTTAACCCAACCCGTTTTAGTTACGACGAAGCGGGCACAATGATTATTACCGAAGCTACCTGGCAAGAATTATCGCTAGTTCCTTTCGGGGCGTTCGCGGGCGCTTCCGTAGACCGCGTATCGGCGTCGCAGAGTATCCCACAAGAACCCGAACAAATAGATAATATAGAAACCGAAACACCTAACGAGGAGTTAGACACCATGACACAGCCAACAGAAACCCCAGCCGTTATCGAAGCCGCAACCGTAGCGCCAGTTATTTACGCGCAACCGCGAAGTTTCAAACTGCCAACAGCTAGCGAATTTATTGCAGCAACGGTACAAGGCGGCAACGTACTTGCAGAAATGAACGCACGTATCCAAGCTTCAGCGCCAAACATCACTACCGCCGATACCCCAGGTATTTTGCCCGAAATTATTACAGGCAGCGTGTACGACGGGCTTAACCCTATTAGGCCTTTCGTTACCGCTATCGGCGTATCTGCCATGCCGCAATCGGGCGCAACATTTCGCCGCCCAAAAATTACGGTACGGCCTGTAGTAACTCAACAGCCAACAGGTCAACTAAATACACTTGACCCGTCAACTGTTACCGTATCGAACACCGATATTTCTAAACTTACTTTCGGTACATACGTCACAATGTCCGAACAAGATTTAGATTGGACAGACCCAGCAAGTATTAACATTGTTTTAAACCAGTTGGCTATTGCTTACGGACAAGCAACAAATAATTACGCCGTAGATACTTGCCATGGTGCAATTTCACAAACCAGCGCAGTTGCCGACACGACAGACCCCGCCGATTGGATTGCCGCAATTTACGAAGGCGCCCGCCAAATTTCGTTAAACACGAATTACCTACCTACCCACATGGTCGTAACACCTGGAACATGGGCCGCGTTGGGTTCGCTGGTTGACAGCACAGGCCGCCCAGTATTCCCACAAATTGGCGCCATGAACGCGCCAGGCCAGTTGTCGGCCGCTAATTGGAACGGCAACCCGCTTGGGTTGGTTCTAGTAGTTGACAAGGATACGCCAGGTTCATTTATGGGCCACGCTGCAGGCCCAGCCGCAGGTTTTGAATTTTACGAACAGCAAAAGGGCGCAATTTCTGTAGACGTTCCAAGTACCTTGGGCCGCACTATTGCGTACCGTG
>Ga0209086_10000999_pt1 | contig 23370 bp, 20 predicted proteins | sample M_130207_XF_Meta_FD_187312 | JGI IMG/M metagenome (GOLD analysis project Ga0209086, IMG submission 187312) | Freshwater microbial communities from Lake Montjoie, Canada to study carbon cycling - M_130207_XF_MetaG (SPAdes) (version 2) | ecosystem: Environmental > Aquatic > Freshwater > Lake... | reverse complement strand
TGCAGCCGTCTGTGCCTTTTGCAAATCCGCACGACGGATTTTGCCGTGCCGTGCAAATGTCGCAACCAAGCGGGAACACGCCAAAAAGAGCAGCGTTGCCGTTTTTGCCCAGCGTGGGGCCTAGCAGCACATCGCCGAATTGCATTTGCAAATCGTGGTTCCAGCCATCGACCAGCGACAGGTCTGCCACATCGTACCACGCGGGATTGTTTAAGTTTATTTCGGCCTTGGTTGCGCCGCAGCCGACTGGCAGGTCAAACGCCAGCGTTGCGTTTAGATATTTGCCGCCCAGATCAATTGTTTGCGTTGAGTTTGCAGGCAGTTTTAGCGCGCAATTAAGCGCGCTGGATGTCGCGCAGTTTGGCAGCGACGCGGGCAAAAAAACGCTATCAGCTCCAAATGCGAAATTGGCTGTCACGGGTTTGGCCGTAGCGTTGGTGATTGCCAGCGTTGACGTGCCAGGCGCCACCGTCGATTTGAGCGCGGGCTGCGCTTTTGGGCTAACGCAACCTGCGAAAACAAGGGCGATAATTAGAAGATGTTTCATTATTCTTTCCAGTCGTCGGCGTGCCGACCAAGTGCTGACAACTGCGCGCCGTCATTGCGAATCTGGCTTGGCTTAGACTTCGTGCGCGGCAGTGGCTCAAATTCTGCTGCCGGATTGGGGTGCGGTGAAATCGTGGCGGGAATGCCGTGCGCGTCGATGACGCGCTCGCGCGGTGCAGCCGGCGGCCTGTCGCGGTCTAGCGAGTGAATCCACCAGATAACAGCGCCACCGACAACGCAACCCATCGCGAACGTAGCGTAAATCACGCGACACTGTTAGGTGCGATGCAGATTGCGCCGCGAGCTAAAAAAAACGAAACCGAATGAACGCCGCGCCCGATGCCTTTGCCGGTTGAACTGCTGTCGATTGTCTCGGTCGCGTTCACACAGACGCCAACATGCCCTGGGTGACGACCGTGCGCGTCGCTGTGGCCCGCGTAGACCAGCAGGCAGCCGCGAACGGGCGCGTCAAGCATCTGCCATTGCCCACTGTCCAAGTGCGCAGCCGTCCAAATCGCATCGGTATTCTGCCACGCAGGCGACGCGGGACCGTGCTTGTCGATGCCGGAAGACCAGCAAGCAAACGCGCTGCAATCCTGCCTATTGTCCGCGCCCCACGGTGTTGCCGCGCTGGCGTGAACCGCACCGCTGCCCATCTGGTAGCCGTCGGCAATTGCTGGCTTATTGGCAAGCGCCCATTCGGCGCGAAGTGCGATTGCTTCCAAGCTGTTAATCATCGTCCGCCCCCACGTTTCGCCGCGTCAATCCGCAATTGCTCCACGTTTTCGCCGAGCTTTGCAAGCAATCCCGACATTTTATTGATGGTTTCCGTTTGTGCGGAAATGGCGCTGGCAAGGTTGCGCTGGCAGTCCTCGCGCACGGAGACCGCTTGCTTTTCCGCGACTTCACGCGCAGCCAAGATGACCTCAGCTTTCGACAGCCACGGCATCGCCACGGCTTCATCTGGCCGCGATTGCGTCGCGCTTACGATCTTCGCCCCGCCGAATCCGCCGATGGCGATCGACAGCACCGCGATCAGAACGCCCTTCGGCGCGCTCAGAGCGAATTTGTCTTGCGTGTCGTTTGCCATTGCACAAGCCCTTGAATCGGTTGGCTAGGAGGCTGAAAACATAAGCTGAATGATCACGCCAATCATCGATCCCGTCAGCGTGCCGCTTGTAACCATCGTGACCAACACAACATCGCCATCGGCAAAGGATACATCCCCAGTTTGATTGACTAAAGCAGTGCTGTTGTTGTTGACCGTCCAAGTGTACGCTGTTGTGCCCGCCGAGTTGGTTTTGCACACTGTAAAAACGTAACTGCCTGACGTGACGGTGTTTACGCCAACTTTGAACATGACTTGCCGGAGGTGTCCGGCTGGCACAAGGATCGACTTTGGCGCAAAGGACTGCGGCGGTCCCGCTGCGGTCAAGCCCGGATCGAGGTAGTAGGTCGTGCCGGTTGCGACGCCGGAGGTTGTGCCGTCCGCAAAGCTGACCATGAGCCAACTTGACGACGTTTTGGGCGATGCGTAGGTCTTGACGGCCTTTTGCGACGGCACGCGAAAATCTGAATTGCCCGCAAGCGTGCCGTCCGTGTCAACCCTGCCCGACCATTGCGAAATCGTCAGTGACGTGGTGTTGAGCGTGATTGGGTCGGCTGTCGAGATATACCACGCCGTCCCCGCCTGCGAGCCTTCCGCAATCTCAACACAAGCGCCGGATGTGACTTTGGCTGACGTGTCAGAATCTGACCGCCGCGTCATCTGCCATTTTGTGCCATTGGAACCGAGCGAATTGACGGTATAAATCCAGTTGTCAGCACCCGCCGCGCCGTCCTTGAGCAAAATCGAATCGCCGACTTGCGGTGCCACGCCGTCAATCGTCGGCATTGCGCCATTGGCGTTTGCGTTCAAGACGTTGGCTGTGCGCGTGTAGGACGCAAGCGCGGCAATCGTCGCCAGCCTGCAAGATGCTTTGGCGTCCATGCCCTGCGACACACCGTCGGCGTAGGTCTGCGCGGCAGCCAAAACCACCGCATCCATTGCGGCGGCAATCGGCTTGCTGATTCCATTGAAAAAATCATCCATCATAAGCCTCTTGACGAATTAAACCGCGCTGGCTTGGCCGGTGGCGGTGGCAACTTCGCCCACGCCCTGGAAATTGAGCGCCTCGACGTAAATCCGCGACATACCAAAAGTCGGCACATTCGCTTGATACAATCCACCGTTGACAGCGGTTGCAACGGTTTTGACGCCAGCCGTGCCGAAGTCGCCGTAAAACCACCACGCCGCGCGGGCGTCATCCCAAAACCAGACTTTGGCGTCAAAGGACGTGCCAACCGTGGAGATAAATTGCAGAAGCACAGCCGACCAGCGCGAGCAATCGTAGCCGTCGGCAATGGTGGACGGCGCGCCGTTGGCGATTGTCAGGCCCGCGACCAAGCGCCGAAGTGCGGCGGTTGCGCCGCTGGCGATAGACTGCTCTGCGGGTGAAATCGCCGAAGCGTTGAAATTCTCGCGCATTTTCTGCTCCAGACCGCTTCACAGCGTCAAATTTTCGCGCCAGCCATGGCAACAGGCGCTGTGCGATCATGCGGGTTTTTTGCGCCGCGCGCAAGCCTGCTTATAGAGTCTCTAAATCCGCTGTAAAGTCGTGCAATTGCAACGTCCAGCCCACGGCGTTGCGTACCTCGCAAACCTCCGTTGCTGGCGCAAGTAGCGGATTTAGTTGCAGAAGTCTCGGCTCGCTCGCGGCGGTGCCGTCGTCTTTTTTTCCGCCGCCGCTGTGCCATGCGGACGCGCCCTGATGCACAAAGCATTCCGTGCCTGATTTTGCGCTCTTGGCGATGCTAGCGGGGCTGGCGTCCGTAGTGGTGTCAAAATAGCTGTTTGATTGCGCAGCGCCGGTGAACGGCAGCGCCGCCCGCAGAACGTGCCATTGGCCGTGCAGCACGCCGCAAGGCGGGATAACCGCTGTAAATACGCAGCGATCCGCGCCGCCCGCGACGTTGGCCTCGGTACAATGCGACGGCATCGCGTAGGGTCGCAGCGCCGCCGCGCGGATCGCTTGATCGGCAGCTAGTAATAGCGAGTTTTTGGCAACTGGCGAGATGATGCCGTTGCAGATCGTGGCTTTGCCTAACTGATCGCCGTAAGGTCGCCAGAAAATCGCCAAGCTGTGCAGGTAGGTGGTATTCGCGCCGTCAGCGGTCAAAATCACGGAAATATCTGGCATTTTGCCGTGGCATCCGATCGTTGCGGTTTGCAGCGCGCCATCGGCGGCGAGCGGAAAAACACCGTTTGGCCCGACGATTTGCAGGCGATCCGCTGTGGTGCCGCCTGAAACGCTTGCGATTGCGCGCACTTCCAAAGCATAAATGGGCACGCCTGAGTCTGTTGGAATCTGCGGGCGAAAGCGCGCTATCGTCGCATTGGCCGCAGTCACGCCGTACAGGGCAAGCCCGCGCGTGATTTCCTGAGCAAAATTAGCGGCTACCTGCCAGCGATCCAACATGACCGCGCGGGCATTGATCGCGCAGCGGTCAAGCATTTCGGTATTGATCGGCGATCCTGCTGTATTGATTAGCGTATCGTCGAACGGCACAAAACCGGACGCCTGCTTGCCCGCGATCATCGCCGGAGGCTGCGGCCAAACCAGCAAATGCGCGGGACGGTAGGCGATGATGTTGTACTTAAACGTGATTCGCAGCAAACGCGCGCGGGTGTCAATGGCGCGATCGGTTGCAACTGTGTAGAACGATTGACCATTTACAAGCGTGGCGTTGTTTGGCCCGTCGATCAGCGTCCATGCGCCGGCCATTGTGGTGCCCCATTCGATCGTGACGCCGCATGTTCCCGCTGCACCTGCGTACATGCTGAATTGAAAACGGTATTTTAAGCCGGTGGTACTGCCCGGCGTGCCGTCCGCGCTGGGCAGGATCGGCACGATGAAAACGCGATCCGCTGCGAGCGCTTGCGCCAAAAACGCAACGGAAACAATGGGCGGGCGGTGGTACTTCCAAAACCAGTTGGAATTGATCAGGATCGTGCGCAACGGCTCAATTGCCATCGGTTGCCCGTTGAACTGATTTCCTTTTTGCACGAGGTATGTCGCGCCGGGTGCGGTTACGCCCATGAAGTGCCGTCCAGTGCGTGTGATCGCGCGGCTGTGTAGGTGTTACAGTCTGCCGTCAACGGCAACGTAACGTATGATGAATTTGCTACCAGTACAGGCGCGCCGATGACCGCGCCGACTGTGAGTCGACAGACGCCAGCGACAAGGGCAACGGCGGTGATTGAATAGCCAGCGCCCGCCGCTTCCGCGCCCTCGCCCGGTCGATAGTGCAGGATTTTGAACGGGTTGCTGCTGAGCAACGCCTTGCTGAAAAACGCCGCCCAACTGTGCAATAGGTCCGTGATTGCAACGGGATCGGTGATATCGATCCGCGTTGGCGCGTTGGCTGCGCCCTGCCATGCGGCAACCGGTGCGGCTGGCGAGAGATTGCCGGTAGTGCGATAACCGTCCAGAATCAGAACGCAAATCAGCGCGGCGGTATTCGGATCGCGGTGAATGCCGGTGCAGCGCCCGACGCCGGAATAGCCCGCCGTGCCGGTCGACCACTGCCACAGCGTCGGATCGGTGACGACAACGCCGACAAGATCGCCCGGTTGGATATCGCCAACCCACGGCACAAGGCGAACCTCAACAATTTGAAGGCATTGCGTTTGCAACAGCAGGTCGCGGCCCGTCCAAAGCGCCATTTGCGCAAGGTTTTTCGTATCTTCTGAAGGTATGGAAAACTCTAAGGTTTTTCCGCCTTGGGCAAAAGCGATGCTGCCGTCGATCACGTTGTAGGTTGCGGTTTCGGTTTCGCCCATCATTTGATGCACGATGATTTGATTCGGTATTTCACGCCTGCCCTGCGGCGTGATCGGCCAACCCGATCCGGTCAACAGGTGCTCATCGGTGATCGTGATCGCAAAATCCGAGCCGCCTGGGTTGATATCGACGCAGGCGATTTGCTGTATACCGTCGATTTTCTTGACCAAAACGCCCATTTGATTGAGCGCCAGAAACGGCCCGAATAGATCGGCGAACGACTTGCCGCGCGTATGTGCCAAAAGACTAGGCGTTGTCGTTAGTTGCGCGAAGCTGGCGCTATTGAGGATCGTGCTGTCGATGCCGTAGCCGTCGGCGACGGTGTCGAACGGTCCGCGCGTGCCGTAACCGCTGGACTGTATGGCCGTTTGCATCGCTTGCGCTGGCGTGCCGCCGTAACTAGCGGCCTGAATCTCAGCTTTGAGGCCGATGATTTCTGGCCCAAACAGCGCCGCCTTAACCATGCTATCCGTAATGCCGGACAATTGCAGGAGATTCCCGTTGATGCTTGATTCTGAAAATTCGTAGAAAATGCCGCCCTTACCAACATCGCCAATAGATACCATGCCTTTTGACGGTATTGCAACATCCGGCGCTTTATCCAATGATATTGTGACGCTAGAGCTGAAATCCTCTTTTGTCGCAACGGGTGTGGTGCCTTCGACCCAACTGCAAAAATTGAATTTGTCGCCCGCCGCAACACCACCGGGAAACGGCACATCCGGCAACTGCTGCTGTCCGCCGTAAATCGTGAATTGAATCGAGACCTTAAAAATTGCGGCTGCGGCTTTGAGTACCAGTGCCATTTGACGCGGATCGCTTAAATCGACAGTCAGACCGCTGATGTACGTTGGCGCGGTGGCGTCCAGTGCTAACGCCGTCGCAAAGCTGGATGCAAACTTAGCTATGATCTCGGGTTCGCTCCACAATTCGCCATCATGGCCCAAAAACGGCTGCACCACGATCGGTGCGGCCTGCATCGCGACGTAGGCGCCTGCGACATCGTGACCGGCAAGGAAAACGCTGAACGAAAATTGCGACTTGACGATGAACATGGCCTGCGAAAACACTGTGCCCGACAACGCCGGTGCGAGCGGTGCCGACAGCCGCCGATCAAGGCTTTGCGCCTCAAACGTCCAGTAGCCAGCCGATCTCTCAGGACCATTGTCGATTGATCCGCGAAACCATTCCTCTTTTTCAGCGGTTAGTGTGCTGACGATTCCGCCCGGCGAAACCGCGTGCGCAAACAGCCGCGCTTCCCGCCCGCGCCAATATCGCGGAACGTCAGTCACAAGCCCGCCCGCTTGGCCCGCGTAGTGCGTGCTGGCAAAACCGCCATTGATTGCGCGGGTTAGTCCCTTGAACGCGGTTGCGGTGATCTCTGTGACGTGGATGTGTTCGTTTTCGCACCAGATTGTGAAATCAAGGCCCGCCGCTGGCGCGCCCCATTGCGCTGTGCTGTCTACGTCGATCTGCGTGCCGTTGTAGGCTAAATTGGCTGTCAATACGGCGACTTTCGACGGTCGCTTGAGATATTGATTAAAATCAACAGTATCAGCGAATTTGAAGCCGAGCGGCAAGCCTGCGCCGATCCCGGTCTCGCGGTTGACTTCGGGGCCATATTCTGCCGAATCGTCTATGATCAGCGTGCCTTTGCCGTCGCTGCCGAGCGCTAGACTGCTAAATCCACTTGGGATCGCCATGCCCGCCATTTCGCCAAAAACGACGGGAATCCCTTCAATTGTCAGCAGGTGCGCGACTTGCCAGCCGTAGCGTAGCAGACTGGCGATCTGGCCTAGATGCTCTGCGGCTGTGAGTGCGGTGCGCGCGACCGAGAGGACGATCGGGACGCGCGACTTTAAGCCTGCATTTGTCCGCGTTGGCTTGCCCCATTTGACGATCTGCGCGTCGAAATAACCGCCTAGATTCAACGGATCGTAGGCTGTGGCGAGACCGATCGCCAGCGTCGAAATCCGCACGCGTCCGCGCAGATATCCGCTGGTCATTAGCGGTAACTCGCGATTGCGCAAGTACAAAACCGCGTCGATCGTTTTGTGATTGCCAAACACGATCGGGATTTTGCGACCGTGGCGAAAATCTCCTTGCGCAATCAACGGATTATCCGCGCGCAAGTCCATATCTTGCGCTTCGGGCGTGAGAATGCCGAGCGGCGCGAGATCGCCGGTGAACGTCTGTGCGGCGATGAAAGTCTGCGGCGAAAAGCCTAAAAAGGCCAAGGTGTTGCCGGAAAATAGCGGCGTAAATACAGTGGCGTCGTTGGTCGCGATCGTGACTCGGCCCGTCGTGTCGCTGTAGGTTATGCTGTAATTACCGCCTAAATTCACGGTGAATCGCGCCGCCCAGTAAGCGATCAAATCCAAAAATGCCATCGGCACGAGCGGGCGCGCATAGTAGGTGCCTCCGAAATCGGTTGCACCAAAGGTCTGCACGTCCGCGAATTTGCACGCTTCTAGGCCGTTGCTTGGCCCTTCGCTGTAAGCGTATGATTCTATGCGGTAAAGGCTCATCGCGCCACCTCAAACGCAACTTGCCAGCGGATGCCGGTCAAACGCTTGGGCTGTATCTTGCCGATTTGGTAGCGACTCCAATGTGTTGACGGCGCGACGTGCAAAGCGGTGTTGAAACTTGGATCGCTCAAGTAAGCTGCGCGCGGATTTGTGCAATCATTTAGCACGCTTTCACGCCGCGCGTTGTCGTATTTCGTTTCGATCGCCTCAGCGCGCGGGACGATCGCGCACGTCGCTGGACTGTCGCGCCAGACCGATCCTTGCGCGGATGTGTCGATTCCGCCTTGCGGCGATGGATCGGCGCTGTCAAGCCGCCATTGGAGCGGCGCGGTCGTGCCTGTCGCGCCGGTGCCTGTGGTCGCGGTGTAGGGACCGCCCGCGACAAAACCAAGGCGTGCGGCGCAAGTGCCTGACACCGCGTTGATCGAAAACGTCCCCGAGCAAGTGATCGTGAATTCAATGGCGGAATCGCCGTTGCGGGTGGCACGCCAGTCGAAGGTTCGCGTGCCAAACCACGGGCGCGCGCCTGCATTGAGCCATGCCAAAAACTCAAGCATGACGCCGCAAGCACTTTTTTTTGTGGCGGCAAACGTGCTTGGCGCGGCGGCGACTGAGACCGTTAACCCAAGCGTCCAGTTGTGATTTGTCTCAAAACTCAGCAAGTTAGGCCGCCTTCATGCCCGCGAAGCCGGTGTTGTTGCTCGCCGCTGTCGCCTGTTGAATATGCCGGCCCATTTGCTGGATCGTGCCGAAGCCCAAAAAGTAATTGTTTATGGTTGGTTGCTGATTCTGGCTGCCGCCAAGCCCCTGTGATGCCGATCCTGGGCCTGTGGATGGACCGGCGCCGCCGCTCGGCGGTGTCGGCGCGCCACCTGTCAGACCGCCCGCAATCGCGGCAAATGCCAGCGCGGCGGCACCGTGCGAAATAATGCCCGCGACATCGGGATAGCTCGCGTAGGCTTTTGCCCCCTCGATCACTGCGTCCAGCGCCGCGCCCGCGCGCTTGCTGATGCCGATTTTGTCGATTGCGCCGCGCACAGCGTCAGCAACCGCCAATTCACCCGAAATTTGCTCGCGCTGCGCCTCTTTTTCGAGGCGCGCCAAGTTGGTTTTGATCGCCATGCGCTTGTTGGCCGCGTCCAGATCGATCGCCAACTCCGCCTTTGTGCTGCTGATTCCGTATTTCGCCGCGTCAATTTTGGCCGCAGCGACAGCGTGAACGCGCTCTAACTCTATAGATTCTAAGTCGATTAGCGCTTTTTTTGCCGCCAATTCGCCGGTGTTGCTGCCGAGTGAAAACGTCGATTTCGATTTGGCGTTGTCGATTTCCGCTTGCACTGCGGCGCTTTGCGCGTGTTTTAGCCCGAGTTCGCTTGCCGAATTCAGTTCGATCTGTTTTTGCTTCTTTTTCTGCGCCTGCTCGATTTCCAACTGCCCGATCGCTAACAGCTTTGTTGATTCCTCTTGCTCGATTGCGCGCAACGCCTTGTTTTTTGTCGCGCTATCGACGTGAAGCCGTTGCGCCTCCAAATCAGCAGCGGTCAGCTTGCGCAGCGTGTCGAATTTCACCGCGTCGCGCTCGCGCTCGTATTGATCTGAGGTATCAGCGGCTTTGGCCGCGTCCGCCTTGGCGTGCAGTAGATTCGCCTCTGCCGACATCGCGAATTCATTGCGGCTTTTTGCCAGCGCCAGCGCCGCTGCCGCCGCCGCGACAGCCTTGGCGTGCGCCTTTTCCGCCGCCGCAGCGTTTGCGGCAACGGCTTTGCTGTACTGATCAAGTTGTGTATTCAGCAGGTTAAGCGTCTCGGTGGCAAACACTGCACCGCGCAGCTCCAAAGTCACGGATTTTTTGTCGGGGATTTTCGCCATCGTGTCGCGAACGCGATCGACGTAGCCGGTCAACTCGGGTTTTAGAAAATCCGTCCATTCATCTTTGATATCAGCGCCGTAACTCGTTGAGATATCGCGGACCTTCTTCAGTGTCGCGGTCATCGTGTCGGCGGCCTGCTTGAAGTCGCCGTGCGCAGCCTGCTTGACTGCTGTAAAAACACCAGTCAATTCGCCCGCCGCCGCCTTGACCAATTGACCTATGATTTCGATGATTCGCTTGATCGAATCCCACATCGGCCCAAATGGATTGACGCCAATCTCTTTGATCGACAAAGCCATTTTGTAGATTTCATCTTTGGCGTGGCCGATCCACTCAGCCACTTCGACAATCGGCTCGGCTACCAGATTGCTGATCCAAAGGTTCATGTCCTTGATGCCGTTGCTAACTTTGTCGATTGCGTCGCCTTGGCGTGCGACGACCGAGCGCGTGATCTCGGTCGTGCCTGCCAGCACTTTCTGGATCGCGTCCGCCCTGATCTGCGCTTGGGTGTTTTTGTCTACAGAATCCGCAGTTATGAAGTGTGCTTTGGCGTAGTCATCGATCCCAGTTTTCAGATCGACAAAAACGCCTAGTGATTTCAGCGCCTTGTCGTCGCCGGAAACGACGGCCTTGTTCAGCGCATCGATGCCGTCTTTGGCGTCCAGTCCGATATTTTGCGCCGATGTGGTGAGCACGCGGAAGTTTTCACTGACAAATTGCGACCTTACGCCAACGTCGTTCAGGCTCTTGGCCAGCGCGACGTAGTTTTCCGTCTGCCCGCCGCCGCCCATTTCGGCGAGGTCTTGCGCCTTGCCGAGACCCTCCGGCCCGAGCGCCGCTTGTGCGCTGGCGCGCAGCTTTTCCAGCTCCATCGACCATTTCGTGGCGGCGATCGTGCCTGCGTCGAACGCGACGGCGGCGGCGACGCACGCGGCGATGGTCTTGGCTGTGCCTGCGATCCAGCCGTCATTTTCCTTGCTGGCGTTTTTGATGGAATCCGCTGATTTTTTGACGGAATCCGTAACCTTACCGATAGCCTCGGTTGCGTCGTCTTGCCCGACCATGCGGATATTTGTACTGACATCCGACATTTTAGCCTTGCATTTCCGTTAGTTGGCGCTGTTGAATTCTGGCGCGCGCCGATCGCAGCACCAAGAGGCAGTCTACGGCAAATGCGCTGTACCGGCTAGGCCATTCGCAAAGCTGTGAGATTTCAGCGATATTTGACAGCCGGACAATTTCAGCAAGCGCGCGCGACTGTGATAAGCAGCGGGGGCAATCGCTCCAGTCACGCCCGGCGCGTGCGTAGCGCCGTTGCGGCAGATTCGTGCAATTTCCGTTGCATTCCGGCGAGTTATTGACGGCTGCGGCGTCGCATGCAAAGTCGAGTAGATCGTTGCTTGTCGCATCGCGCCTCGGATCGTCGCAAGTGCATGATTCTGCGTCGTGTTTTGCGCAACCGTCGATCGTGACTTTTACGCCGTCGCGGCGAATTCCAAAGGGCGATTTGCACGCTCAAATACCAAAAAACCAAGCGATAACAACGCTCTGGCAGCAAGCGGCTTGTCCGCATCGATCGGCTTGCCGTTGACCGTGATCAGGCATAGATGCCCCGCATGCCAAAGCGCCGCCTTGGTGTCGTCGGCTGCGATAATTGCACGGTTTTCTGCGTCACTCAGTTCGCGCACGCCGTAGCGGGTGCATGATTCGGACTGGCCGTCAGCTACAGCCCACTGATCGCGCGAGTTGTCGCCGGTAAAAAAGCGTTTGGCGCTGGGCAGTTCCGTGTTGAAGGCAGGATCGTCGCGCCGGACAAAATCGCGCGGCTGATCGGCGTATAGTGAAAACATGCAACCTCGTGAAACTTTATAGACTTTGCAATGTTTGCAAAACCGCCTTATCTTTCGGAGTATTAGCCGAGCGCGACGGCAAGCCCTGCTTGCGCGGTCGCGCCGTTGGCAGCCGAGACTGTGGCATCGTTCACGTCCGCGCCATAGGGGAACGCCATAAACTCAAGCTGTTGCCCGAGTTCGCCGCCGATTAACGCCCGTTTTGCGTGTGATTGCAGCGCCATGCACGGCAGCGACCAGGCTGCTTGCTTGCCGATGCCATCGCCGCTGTACAGCTCGATCGCGAACGACTGCCCAGCGGTCAGGCCGAGATTCCAAGCGTCCGCTGCGCCGGTGAGCGTGTCCATTTGGCCCGCCGCGACCTTGGGGCGCTCGAATGTTAGCTTGACGCTGCAATCCTCTGGGTAGCGCGTGCTTACGCCTTCCAGTGCATTGTAATCGCCGATCGGCGACAGCTTCATGTCGACTTCGATCTTGAGATTGCGAATGTTGTCAACGACTAATGCAGGCGTGCCGTCCGTGTCCTTGTAAATGCTCAAGGAAGTTTTGTTGCGCCCGATCAGGCAATCGATCTGTTTGAAATCAGCGGCAAAAGTCGGCGCTGTCGTTGTCGCGTACTGATTCCAACTCAGCGCGACGTAATCGAATTCATAAACCGGCGGTTTTCCTTCGGTAATCGTCATCGTGATTTTTTCGCAGAAACAGCCGACGTAGCTGTCGCGGAACTTGGCGTCCGGTCCCATGACCCAAAACGTCATTGGAATCTGTGGGTTTTGGCTCATGAATGCGGTGGCGGTCGGATACACGTTGTCGAGGTTGACGCTGGCGTTTTTCGCCGCGCGACGCAGGGTGACGGTATCGGCTGCAACATCCTGAGATTTCACAAATCCGCGCGTTAGCAGCGAATCGGATACGCCAGAGCCGCACAAAAACAGTTTGCCCGCGCCATAGTTGACGGCGGTTGCCGCAAAAACCGGAATCACGGTGGTTGATGCACCGATCACCTTGGCCGCTGCGTAGGGCTGATTCGGGATGTGCGCGCCGTGATTGAATAAATCCGCCGTTGTGGCGATTGGGTTGTCGCTACCAAGCGCCGCAGCCAGTAGCAGGAATTCGGGCGGCAGCAGCGCCAGCGTCGATCCAGCGCCTGACAGCGTATCGACAGCCGGAACGTAACTGTCGAGAATCCTACGGCCTTCCAGTTTCAGCTTGAACTTTGCGCCGTCGCGCCCGCCAACTGCCGGTTTTTGCTTGGTGCCGTAACGCTGCGTCGAAAATTGCAGGTTCGGAAACACGCCGACGGGATTGTCAATCGGCGCAACCTCGCACGGAACCGAGACAAACTTTGTTGAATCAGTGGCTTCCGCCAGCGGGTCGGGAGCGCCCGCCGTGAACTGCGCGCAGAACGCAACCTGCTTTTGAATCCACGGGAAAAATTTATCAGTCATGTCGCACCCTCAGAGCGCCTCACGGCGTCAGAATTGCCCTATGGATCTCGCGGGTTTATGCCGTAAGCACGCATCCGCTCAACCAGACGATCATACGCAGGCTCAACATTTTGCGCAAGCGTCGTTTCTACCACGCCAAAGGCCTTTTTTAAGGATTGGCCCGCGATAGAGTTGGCAAGCGCCGTTGCAAGTGCCCGCTCCTCGCTGACGGCCATTTGCAAGACTTGAATGCCTGTGCGCTTCAAAATCCCCGCGCCTTTTTCAGCGTTTTCAACAAACTGAGCGCCGATTTGTTTGCCGTCGCCCATACCAAGCGAAGCGCCGGCGAAGTCCATTGAAAAGCCGGATTTGGAGGTTGTGGCCTTGGCACTAAGCCACATACCGCCCGACACCTTGAAACTGTTGCGATTCCTCGCGAGCGCAGCATAAAGCTCGTCGCGGCTCGCGTACCAGGTCTTTTTCAGTCCGCTGGCGTCGGCGTAATCTTTGGGCAGTTTGAGCCATCCACCCGCGCCCGGAACCTGCTCGCCGTCCGACGTTTCGCCCAAAGCCATACGTTCGCGGATGTTTTGCAGCATTCCCTCGCCCGCCGCGTACATTTGCTTGGCGCTGTCGTTCAGACTGCCCAGTGCGAGCGGTGCCGCAAGTGCGCGGGCCAAAATACCGTCAACCTGAATCGCGAACATACGCTAACTCCAGTCGTTGACGGGGTATTTGACGACAAGCGTCAGCGCGACAGCCATGCCGGGGCGGTTGCCTTTCGTGCGCCCGCGCGTGACTTGCTGATTCTTTTGCATGATTTGCGACCACAAGCCGATGAACACCTGATCATTGAGCAGGCCGCGTTCGATTGCGTCGCCTTTGTCGGCCTCCAACTCAAGCGCGGCGTCGTCAAGCGCCGTCGCCATGTAAATGATTTGCAAAGTCCATTGGTTGTCGAAGTTTGGCCGCGTGCTGGCGTCCACCAGATTCGGCCCGCCGCTGGCATCGACGTAGACCTCGATGGCGGGCAGTTCGGTGTCCGGAACCATCGACGACCGGCCCGCAAAAACCTTGTTTGATGCAACAATGCCAAGGGCTTGCACGCGGGCAATCAGGTCGTCGCGGATGCTTTTGCGGGTCAGATACGCCACTGCAAAGCCCTTCTAACTGTTGATGAACACGCTGAATTTGCTGTGAGTGCCCTGCATTTCGTCAACCGATTGCACGCGGTAAAAAACGCCGGTGGCAACGAGCTTGATCAAATCGCCGGTGTCGCCGACTTTGGGCACGGTCACGCCATGGGCCGCCAATACTACCGGGTCAATGAAGAACTGCGGCGATTGTGTCGCAATGCCGGTTGACTGCCCGATCGGCTGATCGATGTTATCGGAAAAGAATATGCCGGTGATTCCGGTGATATGCGTCGCGCCCTGCCAGTATTCAATCGCTTCGGCAAAAACCGCGTCAATCCCAGCGGTAAGAATCGGCGCAGCCATCGTGTCAAATAGCGATGGCATTGCGCCGCCTTGCGTGAATTACAGTACGAGCAGAACCGCGATTTTCGCATCCGCAGTGGCATTGACTGCGGATTTGACGACAAGGTTGCCCGCCGAGACGACGCCCGACAAGTTCGCCACAGTCGCATCGGGCGTGCCGGGAGTCGCGCCGATGTCGGTGCAGATGCACACAGCGCCGTTCCATTCGGTACCGACAGCGAGCGTATTGCTCGGCTTGGTGCCAGCCGGAATCGTCAGCAGCGGAACCAGCTTGATTTTGCTGTAGCCCACGGACTTGTGCGGCGCAGCGTTCAAGTTGACTTGACCGACGGACGACGGATTGGCGCAGGCCAAAACGCTGATACCGATCGGGCTGTTGCCAGTCGGTGTGATCGTCAATTTGCCAACCGACGCATCCCAGTAAAGCGTGCTGCCGACGGTGAAAACGTCGGTGGACACCTTCGGCAGTTGATGGATGTCCTGGATTTCGACGGTGACCGGATTGCCGCTTGCAACCGTGACGGTCGCATTGGGGATTGCCCAAGTGCCGTCCGCCTGCAAAAACGGCACGTCGATCGTGACATCCGCGACGGGATAAATCGAGTAGCCGGAACGAGCCGCGCGAAAAGTTGCCATGATCAAAACTCCTGTCTGTTTTTGCCTTATTTTGACAAGGCTATGAATTGACTAAACAAGTCTCAAAACCGGCTTAGGTCTTGTTGCGGATGACGCCGTTGCCGCTGGAGTTGGCGGGACCGAAGCCCACCGCATCCGACAGCGTGATTTCCAAGGCCCGATTCTCAAAGTTGATCCGCGACTCAAGCGCCATGCCGTTCTGCGTCGCGCTTTCCAGCGTGGCGAAGATGATGGCGGGGAAAATGCCGGGGTCGGCGAACAGGTACGACGTCGAAAGGCCGCTTAACTGAATCGCGCCATCGACGCCGATTTTGCCAGCCCACTGCGGAATCGCCGTGGCAACCGTAACCGGGCTGTACAGCGTGCCGGTGGCCTGCTGCGCGCCGGTCAGCACATCGTCGCCGACGATTGCGCCCCACGGCATGAGTTCCAAGAACTCGCCCGCTTTGCCTTTTTGCGCTTTGAGCAATTGACGCTGTGCATCAAAGCTCGCAATCGTCGTCGGCGCTTGGTACGCCATCACGTTGAGATGCGCGGCGCTGAACAGCGCGTTGCCGTCGCTCAAGTTGGCGTTTGCGGCCAAGAAAGCGAAGAAGTTGGCAACGCGGGTCCGCATGGCTGCCTGTTGAAGTTTGATCGGGGTCAACCGCAGAGCGCCCAAATCGTCGGCCATGATCATGCGGTCGGAAATCCGCACGCCCTGACCGTAACCGCTGACTTGGTAAGACTCTTTGGAGTCCGTCAGGTTCACGAAGGTGAACTTCTGGTTTTCTGCCATCACCGGCAAGTTGACGATGCCGTCAAACGTGACAGGGTATTGCAGCTTGAAATCCTTGACGGTTTTCGGCTGGCAGTACTTCTGGAACGGGAAAAACTGCTCCTGAAGATTCGGGACCAGCGTTTTCGTCGCCAAGTTGGCCGCAAGCGACGGCAAATCGCCTGTGCCGATTGAACCGGCGCGGGACTGGTAGCCACCGGGCAGGCCCAAGAACGCGCGAGCAACGGATTCGTCCGAAGCCTTGTAGATGTCCAAGTCGCCCATGCTGGCGAAGAAATGCCGAATCAGATTCAAGGTATTGGCACCGGCCATCGACTCGGCGCGGCTTTCCATTTCGGAAAGCTTTTGCAGGTCTTTGGCTTTGGCCTTTTTGCCCAGCAATTCGACGGTGTTTTGGCCCGCCTGCATTTCGGCGCGCATGAACAAACCGGCTTCCAGATTCAAAAGCGCGTTGTCTTTCGCGGTGTTGCCGACTTCGATTTGCTTGCCGTGGCGGGCCACATCGGAACCGCTGCGAACTGCCAAATGGCTGATCACTTTGTCGGTGAAATCGCCATCGTCTTTGCTTTCCGCAGTCGCCTTGCGCAGTTCGTCCATCGTGACGCCTTGCGGCTCCAGCGCAATCGAACGCGCCAGCAAGGTGTCGGCGTAGGAACCGGCAGCGAAAGCGGGCTTAACGGCCTCAACAACGGGCGCGGCTTCAATCGGATTTTTGACGGTGGACATTTCTGGCTCCAAAGCGCCTCGCGGCGTTGATTCAAGTTGCGGAACTTTTGCAGGATTCTCGGCACGTTCGCCAAATGCGCGGGCGTAAGCGTTGGGGTCAGCAGGCGTGGCAACCGGCGACAACGACAGCGGCTCCCAATCGACGGCGGTGCATTTGTCGGCAGCGCCCTCGCGTTGCTCGATTGTCCAGCCATAGACTTGGTAACGGCATGAAGTATTTGGCAAATTGCCGCGCTCAAAGTTGACAATCGGGCGGTTGTACTCGACATCGCCGTCAATCACATCGTTGATGCGCGCGGTAACAACTGCCGATTGCACGCCGTCAACCTGCTCAAATCGCAGGGAATTGGCGACAATCAGGCCGATGCTGTTGCTTGAATCGTAGTCGCCATGGTCAATCGTGAGCGACATGCGACCGGAATTGCAGCGCAAATCGCGCATTGCACCGGGCGCACAGGACAGAATCTCCTGCCAGATGTCGCCGGTCCAGTCTTGGCGGGCAACGGGCGTATCGGTGGCAAGAACGAGGTCAATGGTGCGGGCTTTTGCGTCCCACGTCGCCATCAGCGCGCGGGCGGGCGCGTCGATTTGCACCGGAGCGGCCCGCGTCATTGCGGCGCGGCGGGCAGCCGTCGCTTGATCACGGGTCAAACCCTGCGAGTCAAGTGGCGTAGTTGCGGGCGCAATCGCTTGCGATTTTGCGGGCTTGGTCTTCAATGGTCGTCCGGCGCTTCACAGCGTTTTGGATTTGGGTTGCTGAAAAATCAGCAGTCAAAAAAAGTATGCGGTAAATTCCGCGTGCAAGTCAAGCAATCATCCCGCGCCTTCACCTGTCGGTGCGGGCACGACCGCTTTTTCGGTGATGCGCGGCGCACCGGCCAAATTTGTTTCGTTCGGGTCGCTGTCAAAGACAATGCCCGCCGCTTTGCATTTGGCGCGAAACTCGACGATTTCGGCAAAGATAACATCGGGGTCGTCGCCCATTTTGCGAATCTCGCGCGGCGTGCTGGACTGGCCGATGCGAACCAAATCTTTAGAAGTCTTGGCCTCCTCGTTGCGATCAAAGCCAAACGGCTTTGGCGTGCTCCACTCCACCGGATAATCGTCGGCGACACCGGGCAGCAGTCCCGCCGCAAAGCAGGCTTCCAAATGCCAGCGCCATTGCGGGTCGCAAACGGTCGGGATCATGTGCAACTCGCGCAGATTGCCGAATACCTCCAAACATTCAGCGTATTGCGCGCGCCAAGTCGCGTAGGTTGTGCCATCCATGTCGCCGCTCAACATGGCGTAGGACAGCGCAAACGCGGCAGCAATGCCGTGCAACTCGGCCTTCATGTACTCGCGAACCCCTTGCGGCGCTTGCGGATTGTTGAACGTGCATGTGCTGCCGTTGCGCATAATCGCAAACGTCGCGGGGCGCATTTCGTCAAGCGGCGTGCCGTCGGCGGCGACAACCGCGCCGGGATAGCTGGATTCGGCGCTGTCGTTGTCGGGCGTGCCAAAAAGCTCATCGTCGGTTTGCGTGGTCGAAACAACGCCGATCACATTGCTGCTGCTGCGGTACGTCAGGCGGACGCTGTGCGTGCAATCGTCGTAATTCCGCGCGGGTATGACGGCGGCGGCAAACTGGCACATCCCGCGCACTTGGCCGGGACGCTCGCGAACGTAGCCATGCGCAATGTCGGCGGCGGCAATCGCATCAACCGAGTACGCGGTGTCAAGCGGCCCCCAGCCGTCGCCGGGGTGCTGCGAGTAAAGCCAGTATTTGCGCGGGCGGCCTATCTTATTGAATTCAATGCCTTGGATGATGCGCCCGCCGTCCTCCAGCATCTGGTTTTTCCACTCAACCAGATAATCCGCTTCTAACAACTCGATTTGATACGGCAAAGTCAGGCTTGCGTCACGCGCTGAACGCCACCGCCGGCGCTGCAACACGTCGCCGTCAGAAAACATCGCATCCCAAGCCAACGCCTGCAAAGCGTAAATCGACAGGTTGCCCACGGCATCGACCTTTGACGCCTGCAAATTCCAAAGCCGGTTGGCTTCTGCGCAGTTAGCTGAACGTTGCGCATAGGCTGCGGCGCTTTCCTTGATCCGCTGCGTACCTGCTGTGCAATTGGGGCGAATGCCGTCGCCGACCATGATGTTTGTCGCGAGCTTGCAACCCTTCTGAATCCAAGGGTTATTGCGCTTTAAGTCGCGCGCCCGCTCGCGAACGGGCCTGACGTTGCCCCAGATTTCCGCGTTGGCGCTTGCGCCGTTCGTCGACCATCCGTCAGTAGCGCGAGATTCGACAGCGGCATCGTAGCTGCGTTGGCCCGCGCCACCGGCAGAGCGGCGACGGAAGATTTTGGCGGCAGATGGCGCGGCAGAAAATAATTTGGCAAGCGGCAAAAAAATGCGCGAAAGTAGATTTTTGGACCGAAACCCTTGATCACGTTTTGCCAACTCGCGCGAGGCTTCTAAGTAACTCACTGACATTTCACGCCTTCAGACCGCTTCACAGCGTCGGGAAGTGTTTTGCGCCTAGCGCCTGAACGTTATTCGCCTTGCATTGCCGCGACTTGGGCCAGCGGTTGCCGCAGCTTGCGCTGATTGCATTGCCTGAATCCGTTTGAGCAGGTCGCCTGCAATCTGGACCGTGCGCCCGTTGATAGTGACGCTTGTCGCGCCGCTGGCGTAGAGGTCCATCGCCTTTTGCACTTGCGCGTCGGTGTAGCTCATCGGGCAGGCCTCATCGAAGATTTGCCCATCACCACGGCGGGACGGCGAATTACAGGCTGCGCGATTCGCGGCGGCGCGTCAACGGTTTTTGCCTCGCGCGCCGCAATCGACTCCGGCGATTCAACGACTTCGCCGGTGTCCGCGTCAAATTCATCGCCCGCCGACTCAATCGCGGATTCCAGCTCGGCGTCGGTTGCGCGGTTGGCGCGTGTCGGCAGTTTCTTGATCATGCTCTGATACGCCTTTGCCATCGCCAAGTTGCCGACTAGACAGTCAAGCGCCTCGTTGCGTGCGCCGTCCTTTTTGAGCTGCCAGCGCGCCAAGCCCTTGACCTTGACAACGTGCTCAGATGTTAACTGATCAAAGTAGTCGCTCGCAAGCCCGTGCGGAAAATGCACCATGCCCGGACCGCTGCCCAGCGCCGCCAAACGGCTGTAGATGTTATGCTTTCCGGTGTCAACGCCGATGGTGTAGAGCATCGTCGTCTTGCCGCGTGTGATTTTGGCGCGCCCGTTCCAAATCGGCAAGCGATTGATTCCCTTGGTGTTGTTGGCGCGGCCTATCGTGCGGACGAATCGCCCATTGCGGAAGTTGCGCAGGTACTTATCCACTTCATCTGGCAGAAAGCCGCTGTCAATGCCTGCAAAGCCTACGGGTTTGTTGAAGTATCTGCGGCGATAGGCCACCGTCAGCAGCTCCCAGACGTGCGGTGAGCGCGGGTCGCCGGGCAGAATGACGTGGCTGTGCAGCCAGCACTCCTCATCCGCGCCCCAACCGACAATGCTGTATTCAAGCCGGTCGCCCTGCACGTCAACAAACATCGTCACGAAAACAACAGGCAAATCGCTGGGATAATGCTCGCCACGGTCGCGCAGCTTATCGCCGGTCAAGTCTGCGAATTGCGCGGCGGTAAACACTTTGGCAAGATGCAAGTTATTGAAAACCTGAAACTTTATCGGGTCCTTGCCGCACGCTTCCCACTTTTTCGCTAACTGCGTCCAGCTTGTCGTGCCCGCCAACGCCGTGTGCTTGTACAGATTTGACCGCTCATAGCTGCGGTGGCAGTCGTCGCCGTCGTCGGGATTGTTCTCCGGCGCATGCGCAATCCACTTGCCGAGTTTGAGTAGCGCATCGTTTTCCCACTGCTGCCAGGTACCGCCGCACGTCTCGGCCTCGCAGTGATACTTGGCCTCGCGCGGTTGCCCCTTGGGCCAACGGATTTGCGTCCATTTGAGCGTTTGGAAATGGCCGCAGTGCGGGCAGGGCAGGTAGCGGTGCCGCTGATCACCGGAAAGAAAAAGCGCCTCAATCGCGCTGTCTTGGTCGGTAGGTGTAGAAATGGCAAGCCATTTGCTGTTGCCGAACGCAGCCAGACGGCCCATACCCAGGTCAAACGCGGGGCCTTCGTCGGTGATTCCGCAGCGGTCCAACTCGTCGCAGAAAAACAGCCGCTTGCTGACTTGTGACAGCGCGGCGGGGGCGTTGCTGCCGACGAGGTTGATGTCGCCGCCAGCAAACGACTTTTCCAAAATCGTATTCGTGCCGTCGCGCGATTTGGGCGGCGTGACTTTGGCGCGCAGACTTGGGCACGCGGCAATCATCGGCCCCAACCGTTTGCGGCTTGTCTTTTCCGCGTCGGCAATCGTCGGCAGCAGTACCAGAATCGGGCAGGGGTCCAAGTCGATGTAACAACCGATTGTGTTTAACATAACGTCGCTCATGCCGTCCTGCACCGCCTTCTTGACGGCAACGCCACGGCACGGGTGCAACGGGCTTAGCGCCTCCATGATTTCGACAAAATCCGGCGTCAAAACCGACTGATACGGGCCTTGAATCGGATGGTTGCTGTCGAGAATCCGGTTCTTGTCGGCCCACTCCACGACGGTGATCATCGGCGTCGGCGTCAATCCCGCCGTCAGCGCGCCCAATAGCGTGGCGTGGTCGATGCGCTGCCACGCTTTGGCGTCGGCAACGGACGGCGCGGATGTGAAGGATCGGGAGCCGTCAGCCATCCAACGCCCCGCTTCCCGCTTCCCGCCCGTTTGCTTTGGCCCAGCGCGTCCAACGTCTGCGAATCACGTCGCAATACCTTGGATCAATCTCAATCAGCCGCGCGATTCTGCCGGTTTGGGCGCAGGCGATTAGCGTGCTGCCACTGCCGACGTACAAGTCCGCGACAATGCAGGATTTGCCCGCCCATTGCTCAAGAATATCGGCAAGCAACGACACCGGCTTTTGCGTCGGATGCTCGCGATTGCGGGCGTCTTTCGTGTTCTGGCTGCTCAAAAAGCCGAACCAGTCATGCCGCAACATCCGGCGCTTGTGTTTCTGCCGTGACCAAATCAGCTCAAACTCAGCGCCGAACGCATCCCCTTGTGATTCCTTGCGCTTATCCCATACAAGCCAACTTCCGGTGTTGCGCGCCGGTAGCAACTCAGCGAAATAATCCGCACCAAACAAAAACATTTCCTTGCAATAGCCGAAATTTGCAAAGAACGTGTCGATTAGAGACGGCGTGAAATCGTCACCGTCACCTTGCACACGATCATATTTCCGCCCGCGTGTGCCGCTTTGCGAGCCGAGCGAGCCGAGCATTCCTGAAAAGTCGGTGTCAAGATTCATCCCATACGGCGGATCTGACAAAACAAACGCGCACTTGTCGCCACCCATCAGCCGCTTCACAGTCTCCGCATCCGTCGAATCCCCGCAAACCAGCCGGTGCGGGCCAAGCTCAAAAATCTCGCCAAGTTGCGACACAGGCGGCGCTGATTCGTCTACAGCGGGCGCGTCGTCGTCGCCTTCGGGCACCACTTCGGGCGCAACTTCACCGAGCAACGCCGCAAGCTCATCCTCGCTGAATCCCGTATCCGCAAGCAGCGATTCATCCGCAGCCTGAATCTCGCGCAGTACGTCCGCAAGCGCGGCGTCGTCCCAAGTCGCGATTTCGCCTAACTTATTGTCGGCAAGTGCCAGCGCGTGGGCGTCGACAGGATCAAGGTCAAGCCAGCGCACCGGCACCTGCGCAAGCCCAAGCTTGACTGCAGCGGCGTGCCGCGTGTGTCCGGCGATGATTTCGCCGCTGCGCTTGTTGGCAACTATCGGCGCGCCCCAACCGAATCGCCTGATACTCTTGGCAACTTCCGCGATTGCGCTGGCGTTTTGACGCGGATTTTTTGCCCACGGCGACAAGTCCGCGATGGGCACCCAGACGGCTGCTGATTCTTGAATGTCTTTTGGTTTTGCCATGTTACTCCCCTCCCGCAAAGTCGCCATCGGCTGCGACGAAATCCGGCATTGCGCCAAGCGTATCTGCCAACGCCCGCTCCAGCGCCCGCGTCAGAATCGCCGTCACTTCCGGCGCCGTCTTCGCGGTGGCGCACTGATGCGCCGCCGCCGTTGCCACCGCCATCACCCGCTGCTTAGCCACCTGCGCCAGCGTTTGCACAAGCATTTCAGCGACTTTGCGCGATACCAAGTCGCCGCGTATGCGCTGGTTTTTGAGCCGCGCGCCGCTTAACTGCTCCATTTTCAAGGCTAAAGTTAGCTTTTCGGCTGTCTGCCGCTGCGGATGCGCCTGCTGCGGCGGCGACTGTCCCGCCCTTTCGCGTGTTTCACGGGCAGCAATCTGCTCAGGGCGTAGCGGCCAGGCTGCGTCGCAGGCGTCAACGTCAAGCAAACCGTTAGAATCGCGCGAGATTTTGCCAGCTTTGATTGCTTGGCTGACAGCCGGTTGCGACGTGCCACGGTGTTTTGCGTACTCGACCACGTTTAACAGCGGCATATTGCAAGCGAATCCAGCGCGAAGTGTTGCGCAACTGCTGCAAATGGTACGCCAAATGCGCGGCGGTTGGCAAGGGTTGGATTATATAATGACAAAAAACCCAATATCTACGGGAGAAGGTC
>Ga0209086_10000994_pt1 | contig 23396 bp, 21 predicted proteins | sample M_130207_XF_Meta_FD_187312 | JGI IMG/M metagenome (GOLD analysis project Ga0209086, IMG submission 187312) | Freshwater microbial communities from Lake Montjoie, Canada to study carbon cycling - M_130207_XF_MetaG (SPAdes) (version 2) | ecosystem: Environmental > Aquatic > Freshwater > Lake... | reverse complement strand
AGTTCGCGCTCACCAACGGTGGAATATTGATGGCCTTATCGCCATCTGGGTTGTAGCGACTATTCAAGTTATGCGCATCGACCAGAAGGTTCATCACGTAATACGTGGTGTCCGATCCGGCAATACCTAAAATATCGCCTTGAGAGCCATCAGCACCAGCGTGCACTTGGCTCGGAACGGCAAGCATCCCAGCGAGTGTGGCAACGCTCAGTGCCATCATTGACAACTTCTTCACAGTTTTCTCCTTTTGAGTGAGGTCGAGTTAACAATCCAATCCTGCTCGCATCAAATGAATGTAAAACTGGAGTTAGGTAACGAAACGGTGAACAGTAACTAACGAATTAGAAATTCGTTCAGCCAATTGCTGGATACATCAAAGTTGCATGGTGCCACACTTGAAAAAGGACAACAGTGAGTAACGGAATCGCGATTAACCAGGTCACGCGCTTGCCAATTTTCTCAGAGAAGGGAATGGTTAAAACCAGCAAAATCAGCAATAAAAACAGCCATATTGCGAGTTGCAACGCGGAATGATTGGAACCTTCAAGACCCAATTCGGCTATTGAAGTTTCAACATCAACTGCTGCAATCCCAGCAGGGAAAACTGGTGATATCAGAAGTGCTCGAACAACCAATCGCTTGTCGGGTGAAGACCCCCCAACACCCGTGATTAACAACAACATATTGCGTTCACCGGTGAATGCTGCCGAATCGTTGGCTAAACGCACTGTTGAATCAATGACTTCGTAGGTGTGCTCTCCTTGAGCTGTCGTAACACTTACCTCTTGACCTGGCTTTAGCTCACCAATACGTTCAAATGCTGATCCGTAGCGACTTGAGCGACCCAAAATTGCTGATGTGCCAGGTTGTCCTGGCAACGCCGAACCCACCAAGTGGCCAGGGGCTTTTGCCAGTTCCTCGGCGTGAGTCCCTTCAACAACAACTCGACGTACGTTGATGTCTCTGATCTCAAGCAAGGCAACAGGCGTGCCGCTCTTGATTGGATAACCAACTGGCGCGACTCCATTCAAAAGCGCTGGAGTGAATTCTTTTTCTAAAAGAGCCTGGGCCCGGTCTTCTGCCATTGGCGTAAAGACTTTGGCATAAGCGAAAAGTCCTAAGACAAGTACGAGCAAAGCTGCTGACCCCCAACGAACTTTCTGACGTAGTTTTCTTTGAGGCGCAAACACAGTCATGACTGGGCACCTTTCTTTCGCGGCTTTGCTGTGCCGACTAGCGCAGCACCAGAAAGCCCGAGCAAGCCGGTGTACAACATCCCAGATTTCGACGAACCCGAACCAGGAAGATCACTTGTCGCGTTCGGCACCGTGATCGGAGCGAGCGACGTTGACGATGTTGTCGTCGTTGATGTACTCGTCGTTGATGATTCAGGTAGCGTCGTCTCCGGAGCAGCCGTTGTTGCGGACGGCACATATTTATTTGGAAGTTCCTGAGAAATCGGCACCAAAGGTGTTGTCGTTGACGAAGACGTGGGGACGACAATGTCTGAGGCGACCGTGGTTGACACAACTGTTGTGGCAGTTGCGATTGTCGTCGTCGTAGGTGTCGCCGATATTTGTGAGAGCGACGCCAGTGCATCCACTTTCATTGAATCCGGCAACGCAACATAACCAGCAGCTAAAGAATTCTGCCCTTCCGTCAATCCATAACGAAGGAGGCTGGTGACTTTGTCAACTTTGCGTTGAGTTGAGAATTCATTCGGAACCATTGCATAGTCAACCTTGACGAGCGGATAGGCAGTTGGATCTTCCGGTGTTGGATCGGCGATTAAGAGTCCTTCTGGCGAGGTGTCCATGTCAGCGAGACCGGCCAAAATCGTCGCATCGGTCGGTGCGACAGCCGTGTCTCTTGATTCGCCAATTTTGGCAACCTTAAGACCAAATCGTTTCGCACTTGGAAGGTCCATCACACCAATGAATCCGGTGGTGGTTGTATCTTCACGAGCATTGCCAGTTGCAGTCACACCATAAAACATTTTCAATGAAATCGTTCTTTGACCTTGACGAGGAAAGTAGGCATTATCCTGCGCAACTGTTTCAAAAAGATCTTGCGGGTATGAGTAACCGACATAGGCCGCGTTCACATCTATTTTGAAGTCGTCACTTTTCGTCCCCGCAAGAAATTTCTGAGCACTTGTGTTTGATGAAAACCAATTCGTCACAATTCGAGTATCGGCATTTCGTTCGGCACGAAGTAGCGGTCGAGCCAACCCCGTCGGAAGACGAAAACCTTGATTAAGTTTTCGCAATTCGCGATCTCTGAAGAAATCTTCAAGTTGGGTGTCAGTAATGAACCTCGCAACCAAACGTGGAGATAAAACTAAGTCGTCAAACGGCTCTTTCGTCTGTGGATCTGTGAAGTTATAAGCAATGACGACCGCACTGGCAACGAGTGGTACGTAGGAGAATTCGCGATGATCAGGATGATCCTCTAATTCCTCCGCTGTCGCCGGCAATCCGGACACTCCGAAATCAGTCAAACCATTTAAGAAATTTTCTCGGCCGGTATTGCTCGAATTTTCAGTGTAGTCGACGACGACGGCATCATCACCTCTACACAGCTGTGCTGCCCAACCGTAAAAAAGGGCTGCTGAAGTCGCCGAACCATCAGCGCGAACGTCAAAATCGGTAATTGTTGGGCAGTCTGCCTGCGACGGTGCGAAAGTAATCGGGACGATTGAACGTTTGGTAGGCAACCCTCCTTCGGGGATGGGAAGTCCGTCATTCTCGTAGATCATTAGTGAGCACGGGTTAGTCGAGGAACAGTTCAAGAGTGGCAAATAACTTGCCGGGCGAATTTCAATTCGGGTTGAACCCGTCCCATCTGGTGCCGTTTTTGACAAAACCCTGTTTCCATTAGCGATGGATGGATATGCCTCGGCGGTATAGCAGTCGGCTAGCGAGACCGGATTTTGCTTACATTGGACAATCAGGACTGCAAACTGACCTTGATCTCCGCTTTGCGTGAACCCACTCCACGACACCGTCACGACTTCGTTCGTCAACGCAGTTCCAGGGCTGACTGCAGCAGCACGGTTATCGGTCCCCGTGCCAGTTGCGACGTCACGAACTGGGGGTTCAGCGGAAACAGTTCGACTTCCGAGGCCCATTCCAATCATTGAAATGGACACCGCGGCTAGCGCAAGCGCCACAAGCCGCCGAAATGAAACTTGGTCTCCGCCAAACTCAGTTGAGTCAAGAGACCGGTGGGATGTAAAAAACCAAAAACCCTTCATAAAAAACGACGCTAGAAGGTACGACACCGTGCTTTTATGGGACTTATCAGACGTTAGCCCCGAATTAATCTCCTGTTCAGAATTGCGCCAACTTGACGTCAGATAGAGGTCCTAGTAACTAAGTCGTGTCAATCGTCGGTCAATCCACCCCCTCCGAAGTTGCCGACATACCAGCACGCGAGCAAGTCGTCACACCCGTAATACGACGCTCCGTCGTTGACCGAATCTTCCGTTCAGTTGCCACAAGTTCGGGTGTCATTACCTTCGTCTTGATGGGCCTCATTGGTGGCTTCTTATTGATCAGGGGCTACGACGCTCTCAAAGTTGCCGGTTGGGGATTCCTGACCGACTCTGAATGGGCCCCCGATCAAGGTGGCAAATTTGGAATCGCAGCAATCTTGCCATTCACGGTACAAATCGCTCTCGTCGCACTTGTCATCGCTGTTCCAGTGGCTTTGAGCACTGCACTCTTCATTACCGAGTACGCACCCCGTAAAATTCGCCGACTTCTCACCGCCATGATTGACCTCTTGGCTGCAGTGCCAAGTTTGATCTACGGCTTGTGGGGCTTGTTCTACTTGCAGCCACGTTTAATCACCTTGTCAAAATGGATGGCTAATCACATGGGTTGGGTTCCTTTCTTCCATGTTGACGATCAATACGGAACATCCCTCGGCATTTTCCCATCGTCGACATTCGTTGCCGGCGTCATCGTCTCGCTGATGGTCATTCCCATCTGCACGGCAGTGATGCGTGAAGTATTCTCACAAGCTCCCCCAGGCGAGCGAGAAGGTGCCATGGCACTTGGTGGAACCCGCTGGGGCGTTGTGCGCGATGTCGTTTTACCATTTGGTCGTGGTGGAATCATTGGCGGTTCAATGCTCGGACTAGGTCGCGCACTCGGGGAGACAATCGCCGTCACTCTGATCATTTCGCCTGCATTTACTGCGAAATGGTCAATTCTTGATCAAGGCTCAAACAGCATCGCCGCTCTCATTGCACTCAAGTTCAGCGAGTCAAGCACATTCGGAATTAGTGCTTTGATGGCCGCAGGTCTTGCCCTCTTTATCATCACCCTGCTTGTCAATGCTGCAGCTTCAACTGTGGTCAGCAAGTCTCGATCCGGTTCGTCCACGGAGATCTGACATGACGACAACGCTTCAAACAACATCTAAAAACAGGATTGATACTGAAGAGCGCATCAAGATTCGTGACATCGAGATGGTCGATGTCACGGTGATGATCGGCTCGGCGGTTTCAGCGCTCGCACTAAGTTATTTCTTCTTTCAAATTCTTCTTCCAGTTTCTGGCGCACTCGGTTTCTTTGTGTGTTGGTATGTCTTCTTCAACATCATCTCCACCATCGCCATATGGGAAATACGCGGAGCGATCAAGGCCAAAGATCATCTTGCGCGAATTTTCATCTGGACGGGTGGACTTGCTGCTGTTGTACCGCTGATCCTGGTCTTGGCTTATGTCATCGGCAAGGGCTATCACTCGCTACGACTGCAGTTCTTTACTCAGGATCAAAAGTTCGTTGGTGCCCTCAGCGAATCGACCGAAGGTGGTGGAGCTCACGCCATCATCGGAACTCTCGAGCAAGTTGGTATAGCCAGTTTGATTTCAGTTCCGCTCGGCATCACAACAGCCGTCTACCTCAACGAAGTCAAGGGTCGACTGACAAAGCCATTGCGAATGATCATTGATGCAATGAGCGCTGTTCCGTCAATCGTGGCTGGTCTTTTCATATATGCCGCGTGGATTTTGGCTTTGGGAAATCAGCAAAGTGGTTTTGCTGGTTCACTCGCACTCGCGGTGCTCTTTTTACCAACAGTGACACGAACCTCAGAAGTTGTATTACGCCTTGTACCTGGCGGTCTACGTGAAGCGTCGCTTGCACTTGGTGGCACCGAATGGCGCACCACCTCACGTGTTGTTCTTCCTACTGCAAAATCTGGCCTCGTGACTGCAGTGATTCTTGGCGTTGCTCGAGTCATTGGTGAAACTGCGCCGCTCATTTTGACGGTCGGCGGCGCTTTCGTCATGAATGCCAATCCACTTTCTGGCAAACAAGATGCACTCCCCTATTTCGTATTCCGCCTGATTCGCTTCCCACAAGAAGCGCAAGTTGCACGAGCTTGGACCGGAGCCCTTGTACTGGTCATCCTCGTTCTCGTTCTCTTCGTCATTGCCCGTGCAATTGGTGGACGAGGTCCAGATCACATCAGTCGTCTCAAAAAGCGTCGACTTAAGAGAAAGGGATTGGCATGACGTCAATCGATATCAACTCAACTGACACCACCCGTTTGTCATCTGATATTTCGCTCCTCGATCCAGGACATCAAGCAGCTGGTCTCACCGCCAACAATGTGGCGTGCTGGTTTGGTACCAAAAAAGTTCTTGAAGGCGTGAACCTTGATATGGCCCCTGGCCAAGTCACTGCGCTCATTGGGCCGTCTGGTTGTGGCAAGAGTACTTTCCTGCGCACGCTCAACCGAATGCACGAATTGGTGCCAAGCGCGACACTTGCTGGTGAAATTCTCATCGACGGGGTTGACATTTATCGAGGCGCTATTCCGGTTACTGATGTTCGTCGTCGTATCGGCATGGTTTTCCAAAAGCCAAACCCTTTCCCCGCAATGACTGTCGCCGAAAATGTTCTAGCCGGTTTAAAGCTTTCCGGCTTGAAGACCACTCGTTCTGAGCGTGATGAACTCATTGAGTCGTGTCTTTCTAAGGCTGGTTTGTGGAACGAAGTCAAGAATCGTCTTGGCGATCCAGGGCGTGCGTTGTCTGGTGGACAACAGCAGCGTTTGTGTATCGCTCGTTCGCTCGCCGTGAGTCCACAAGTGTTGTTAATGGACGAACCATGTTCGGCGCTTGACCCCACATCAACGCGTCGCATCGAACAGACCATTAGCGAGATCAGTGAAACCATCACCGTGGTCATCGTGACGCACAACATGCAACAAGCTCAACGCGTTTCACATCGTTGTGCGTTCTTCTTGGCTGCCGAAAACGAACCAGGACGAATTATTGAAGAAGGTCCCACTAAGGACATTTTCACAAACCCGCAAGACTCGCGCACGAACGATTATGTAAACGGAAGGTTTGGCTGATGCAACGTATCAAAAAACTATTTGTGGCTACGACAGCATTCATGACGGCCTGTGCGGTTATCGCACCATCAGCTGTTCATGCAGATTCGCCAGTTGACGGAGCAGGTTCAACCTGGAGCCAGATTGCTGTTGACCAATGGCGAGCCGACGTTGCGCGCCAAGGTCTGGTGATCAACTTTCAAGGTGTTGGCTCAACTGCTGGTCGTGCGGCCTACTACCAAGGGCAAGTTGACTTTGCAGTTTCTGAAATTCCATTTCAAGCTGCATTGAAAGATCGCCAGGGCAATGTCGCGGCTGACGAAACTGCTTCAGCCGCTTCACGCCCATACGCATACATGCCGATTGTCGCCGGTGGTACTGCGTTTATGTACAACCTCAAAGCCAACGGACAAAAGATTACCGATTTGAAATTGTCCCCTTCAACAATTGGCAAGATTTTCAGCGGTCAAATCAGCATGTGGAATGACCCCGCAATTGTTGCCGATAATCCACAACGAGTGATGCCCGCAACGCGTATCAAACCCGTCATCCGTTCAGACGGCTCGGGTACTTCTGCGCAATTCACTGCGTTCTTGGCAAGTCAGGCCTCTGATTCGTGGAACTACGTCTGCCAACAGGCCAGCCTTGGATCAGGTTGCGCACCTACATCGCTATATCCCGATTACCCAAATAGTGGATTCGCAGCCCAACAATATTCAGATGGTGTTGCCAACTATGTTGCAGCTCCATATAACGAAGGGGCAATCACCTACGTCGAATACGGTTACGCCAAAGAGCGCGGCTTTCCTGTCGCGTCAATGAAAAATGCCTCTGGGGCCTACGCCCAACCTTCGGCCATCAATGTCACTGTGGCGTTGCTAGGTGCACGTATTAATGATGACGGCACACAAGTTTTAAGTGGGGTCTATACAAATTCTGATCCGCGCGCTTACCCTGTTTCGAGTTATTCATACATGATCGTTCCTATCAGTGAAGCTTCACCCTTCGGCGCCGAAAAAGGCGCTACGTTGTCGAAATTCATTTATTATTTCTTATGCGCAGGTCAACAAAAAGCCGAACAGCTTGGATACGCGCCACTTCCCAAGAATTTGGTCGAATACGGATTTACTGCTGTTGCCAAAATCCCGGGAGCAATAGCAGCGCCAGCTATTGATACTTGTGCCAATCCAACCATCACTGGCGACTTCTTGGTGAATAAAACTGTTGCTACTACTGCTGCTCCCTCGTCAAACGGTGGAACAACTCCTGCGGGTGGAACAACGCCTGCGGGTGGAACAACGCCTGCGGGTGGAACAACGCCTGCGGGTGGAACAACGCCTGCGGGTGGAACAACGCCTGCGGGTGGAAAGACGCCTGCGGGTGGAACGCTTGCTCCTGGCGAAACGCTTGCTCCTGGCGAAACGCTTGCTCCTGGCGAAACGCTTGCTCCTGGCGAAACGCTTGCTCCTGGCAGCGAATCAAACGGAACAGTTGATGCGGCATCTGGAGACGGCGCAATTCAAACTCCGGGGGTTGCGATGGCAACAAGTGTCGTGATTGAAGAATCTGGCTCTGGTACGTCGGTATTCGTCTACTTGCTCATCATGATTGCTATCTTGCTGATTGTGTTTGCACCTCCGATCATCGCCTCTCGCCGCCGCCCGTCAGTCAAAATATGAAGCGACGTACACTCATTGCGCTTCTAGCCCTCACACCATTGTTTGCGATCGCCTGTAGTGGCGACGATGTAGCGACATCGGTTGGGCCAGCAGTTGGCAACCCCGATCCTCCTCTGCCAATGGGAATCAATCAGATCCCTTTCAAACCAGGTGATCTCGCGGCACTAGGTAATGCTTCGATCCAAATTTCCACTCCCACAACCGCGGATGATGGATCATTTGTATTTGATGTTTCAGTGACCAGTGGTTCTTTTGAACCATTCACGATTTCGCCACAAATGTTTCGGGTCTACACCCTCGATGGTCAGTCATACGTATCGGTAGCTGGTCCAGATATTGAACAATTCGGTGACTACACACTTCAATCTGAAGAGGTGTACAAATCAACTTTCTCGATCAAGATTCCAACTGATTCAGAACCGATTATGTTCCTTGCCGATCTCAGTTCGCTTGGAGAGCGATTCATGCCCGGCGCTTGGATCTTCGATCCCAACTTCACGCCACCCCCAGCCGACGGCTGATCAACTCGGTAGTTGCCCAACCTTTTCGTTGGGGCCAACTTCTTCCCATTCGTGTCCGCGTCGAATCAAAGCAGACGACGACGGCAAGAACACCAACGGAACATTGGCAAGTTTCTTCGCACGGGCATGACGATCAACGGTGACAGTTTCTGATTGAGTCACTATTGCCATGCCGGTTAATAGTCCGAGACCAAGCGCAAGTGCGCCACCTCGCGGGTCGATCATCGGATCGCAAAAGGCCGAAGCCGATGCCCCGACGCCAACGACCAAGCCACCTTCTTTCAACACGTGTTGCACTGCTTCCCAAACTGAAGTGTCTTTCAAAACGCTGCGCATGTGAATCGGGTTGTCACCGACAAACCACACCGCATCAGCCTTGCGGACAGCAGCGATTGCATCGTTATCCTCTGCTTCGTTGCGGCGCATGACCATCAAGGCGTCAACTTCAACACCCAATCTTGAAGCCCATGCATGTGCCGCGCTCACTAAAACCTCTGGTTGCTCAAACGCATCGGCGGTTGGCAAAACGACAATCTTTTTCGCTTTCACTTCTTTCAACAAGCGAGCATCAAGTTCGTCGTGAAGGCTAAATGCGCCTCCACCTTGCAGTGCAATAATTCCGGTCATGTCACGAGCGTACGCCGTGGCAACGGTCGACTCGGTCGCTTTAGGCCGTTTCGAGCAAATGATCTTCGAGGGCGTTCCAGTGTTGGGCTTCAACGCCGATCGTTAAGCAGTAGTCACGAATCGTCCCGTGGCTTGCGCGAATATCCGACAAAAGTCCCTTAATCGAATCTGGGTGAGCCGACATCAACACTGGTGGCATCGTTGCAAAACGCTCAGCAAATTCTGGAGAAACAACCTTGGCCCATTCGCGAGTCTTTTCACCAGCAAGTTCGCTCATCGCGTAATCGGCATACACAATCTCGTCTGGTACGCCAAGCCCCGAGAGCAGTAACGCCGCCAACAAACCAGTGCGATCTTTTCCGGCGGCACAATGAAAGACCACAGGGCCATTGTCTTGGTCGCTCAAGATGCGCAACGCCTCACCCAACAAGTGGCCGCCTTGCTGCAACATCAGGTGATACTTCTCTCGTAGAAATTCAGCCTGCTCACCTTTCCAGTCGTGGGCTTCGCTCATATCCCAGGTGCGATCAATAATCGACAAGTGATGAAACTCAACGTCGTATTGGTCAACCGGAAACGTGCCACGTTCGGACAACTCTTCGGTGGTACGCAGATCAATCACTGTTCGTAGTTGGAACGGGCGCAACGCCTCAACATCTTCTGGCGTCAATCGATACAGGCCATCAGCACGAAACACCTTGCGCCAAACAGTGCGACGTCCGTCGGTTGTGGGGTAACCCCCAACATCACGAAAGTTGTGAACTGCGAACAATTCAATGAGGCGATCGGGGTGGTCAAGAAGTTCAGCAATGGCTGCAGGCGTTGGAGTCACGGCTAAAGAGTACTTGCCCCAGGTGAACGCTCGGCTTTGCGATAGTTACCAATTGGTAACTATGCTCACTTCGTTGTCTTGGCCATTTGGCCCATCTCAGGAGTAATCACATGGCTATTCAGACTGTTGGAGTTGTCGGTTCAGGAATCATGGGTTCGGGTCTTGCCGAAGTCATCGCTCGTGGCGGAATGAACGTCGTCGTGCGCTCACGTAGTCAGGCCACCGCTGATGCCATGGTTGCATCGGTTGCCAAGGGACTCGCCAAGCAAGTTGAAAAGGGTCGCCTCACCGAAGATGACAAGGCGTCAATTCTTGGACGCATCACTGCAGTCTCTGAACTCAGCGCACTTGCCGATTGTGATCTCGTCATTGAAAGCGTTGTTGAAGACCTCGACACGAAGAAGTCTTTATTCACCGAACTTGATCGCATTGTGAAGACCACTGCAATCATTGCAACCAACACATCGACCCTGTCCGTCATCGATCTTGCGATGTGCACCTCGCGTCCCGAGTTGGTGTGTGGTATCCACTTCTTCAACCCCGCTTCTGCAATGCCCCTCGTCGAAATCGTGCGTCCGTTGTCGGCAAGCGACGCAACAATTGAAACTGCCACTGCTTTTGCCACGACGTGCGGCAAGCAGTCAGTACAGGTAAAAGATCGCGCCGGCTTCATTGTGAACGCGCTGCTCTTCCCTTATCTCAACAACGCCATTCGCATGCTCGAACAGGGCACTGCAAATATGGAAGACATCGATACCGCCTTGAAGGGTGGCTGCAACTTCCCCATGGGACCGTTCGCTCTGCTCGACCTCGTTGGTCTCGATACTTCGTTGTCGATTCTCGATGCGCTCTATAACGAGTTCCGCGACCCCAACTATGCCGCCATGCCCACGCTGCGCCGCATGGTTGCTGCGGGCCAATTAGGTCGCAAGTCGAAGGCTGGCTTCTACAGTTACTGATGTGCGAGCCGCTGATGTGATGCCTTGGGTGTTGACGCCCGACAACATCGGCGCGTTCACTCGCCCACAAATTGAGTTTCCAGAATCTCAATTCGACTTTGACACCGTGCCGATGGGCGACGATGACCTCGTTGCTATCGGTGCCGATCTTGAACCGTCAACGCTGATTAGCGCGTATACCAATGGTCTTTTTCCGATGTCCATGAACGGGAAGAAAATTGGGTGGTGGTGCCCAGTCACGCGAGGCATTATCCCGCTAGATGGATTACGCGTCTCGCGTTCTTTACAGAAACATCTCAAGCGCTTCACGATTCGTGTTGACACATGCTTCACCCAGGTCATGAAGGCCTGTGGTGATCCGAGTCGACCCCATGGTTGGATCAATCTTGAATTCATTCGGGCCTATTCGTATTTGCACGCAATGGGTTGGGCCCACAGCGTTGAGGTATTTCGTGACGACCAACTTGTCGGCGGCGTCTACGGAGTTCGGGTTGGCAAGCTGTTTGCCGGTGAGAGCATGTTTCATACGCAAACCGATGCCTCAAAGGCGGCGCTGGTGGCCCTTGTGGCGCTCCTCGAAGCCACGGGCATCGCGCTTTTTGACGTGCAGTGGACAACACCCCACCTGGCATCTCTTGGCGCAGTTGATATTCCCCGCGAGCAGTATTTAGCTTTGCTCGCACAGGCGCAAAATCGCAACTAGCCCGACAGACTACGAACTATGGCTGAATCAGTAGACAAGGCAATCCGTCGCGACGAACCGTGGTTGATGCGCACCTACTCGGGGCACTCAACGGCCAAGGCCTCGAACGAGCTCTACCGCACCAACTTGGCCAAGGGCCAAACCGGATTGTCCATTGCTTTTGACCTTCCCACCCAAACTGGTTACGACCCCGACTCACTGATGGCTACCGGAGAAGTTGGCAAAGTTGGCGTTCCTGTTGCGCATCTCGGTCACATGCGTACTTTGCTCGACGGAATTCCGCCAGGCCAAATGAATACGTCTATGACCATCAACGCACCAGCTGCATGGATGCTTGCGTTGTATGTCGCTAATGCTGAAGAACAAGGTGTTGCACCCGGTGCATTGCGCGGCACCACGCAGAACGACATCCTGAAGGAATATCTCTCACGCGGTACTTATATTTTCCCACCTGTTCCATCACGTCGACTCATCGTTGACATGGTTGCTTGGTGCGCGAACAATGCACCCAAGTGGAACCCCATGAACGTGTGCTCGTACCACTTGCAAGAAGTTGGAGCAACACCGGTTCAAGAAATTGCCTTCTCATTGGCTAACGCCGTTGGCATCCTTGATGCCGTTCGTGATTCTGGTCAAGTACCGCCCGAACAATTCAGCCAGGTATTCGGCAGCATTTCATTCTTCGTCAATGCTGGAATTCGTTTCATCGAAGAGATTTGCAAAATGCGCGCATTCACCGAATTGTGGGATCGCATTGGTCTCGAGCGTTATGGCGTCACCGACGAAAAGGCCCGTCGCTTCCGTTATGGCGTTCAAGTGAACTCACTTGGTCTCACCGAAGCGCAACCCGAAAACAACGTTCAACGCATTGTGCTGGAAATGCTTTCGGTTTCATTGTCTAAGAATGCGCGTGCGCGTTCAATTCAGTTGCCCGCATGGAACGAAGCTCTCGGATTGCCACGACCGTGGGATCAGCAGTGGAGCCTGCGCATGCAACAGGTTTTGGCTTTTGAAACTGACTTGCTTGAATATGCCGACATCTTTGATGGTTCCACCGTTATTGAAAAGAAGACTGCCGATCTTCGCGATGCTGCTTGGGCCGAGTACGAAGAGATCTTGGCAATGGGCGGTGCATTTGAATCGGTTGACACCTTGAAGGGTCGGCTCGTGAAGTCGATGGCTGAACGCACTCGCCGAATTGAAAGTGGCGAGCAAATCGTTGTTGGCGTGAATAGCTACACCGAGTTCGAAGAATCACCGCTTGGTGGCGAAGGCAACATTGTGAAAGTTGATCACGATGTTGAGCGTCAGATGATTGAAGATGTCACTGCATGGCGCGCGAAACGCGATGAATCTGCAGTGCAAGCAGCACTTACCGAACTTCGTCTTGCTGCACAAGGTAACGACAACATCATGGAGCCTTCCATCGCTTTAGCTAAGGCTGGTGGAACAACTGGCGAATGGTCGGGCGCATTGCGCAAAGTGTTTGGTGAATTCCGTGCACCAACCGGTGTTGCTGCAGCAGTTGGTAAGCGACCCGGCGAACTCGCCGAAGTTGCCGCTTACGTACGCACGATTCCTGGTGGTCCACCGAAGCTTCTCGTGGCCAAGCCTGGTCTTGACGGTCACTCAAGTGGTGCTGAACAAATCGCCGTTGCTGCTCGTGATGCCGGCATGGAAGTTGTGTACTCGGGTATTCGTCTGACTCCTGAACAAATAGCGGCCAGTGCTCGCGACGAAGACCCCGATGTCATTGGACTATCGATCTTGTCGGGTTCACACATGGCCCTCGTGCCTGCGGTCATTGCTGAACTGAGAAAAGAAGGCGTTGACATCCCCGTTGTCGTCGGTGGAATCATCCCCGAAGAAGACCGACCAGTCTTGTTGGCCGCTGGCGTTACTGCGGTGTACACACCAAAAGACTTTCGGTTGAGTGACATCATGCGTGACATCGCCGAAATTGCTGCGGCTAACCGCAAGTAATTTCTTCAATTTTTATTGGGCAATGACTGGTGCTTGTGCATCGATCCAACATTCAAGTGTCGGGCCGCTCTCGAAACTCGTGATCAGCGCATACCGCGGATGATTGTGATTGTGCACCACTACATGCCAGAGGCGTTGAGTGTCAACGACAAATCGTGAACCTTGATGCAATGGAACGCGACGTTCAGTTGAGCGATCGGGCAGACCATCTGCATCGTTGTCCATCAACAACATGTAGCTGTCGGGCTGATCGGTGAGTTCAATCCATGAACGGACAACCCAACCTTCGTTGTCGGGGTTGAAACGATTGTTGTCATCGCGGTGGAACGAACGAATCGCAACATCGTGATCTTGCGGCTCGAGTTTGATGATGCGCACTCGACCAAAATTGGCGCCAACACCATCAACGTATTTCTTGATGGTCGGAGCCTTCGCAGCGTTTGATGTCCAGAGAGCGTCCTTGTCGGTCTTGCCCTTGTCCCAAAAGCCACGGCAATCAAGTTCGCCATCGGCCGATGCAAGCGGAGCAAAGTTGGTGTCGCCGCCGCTCTTCCAATCCATGTACTCAAGTGATTCCCATTCATTGCGCGGAATTTCAACGTCCATGGGGCGCAAAATCACAAAACCATCTTTTTCTAACGCAGACATTCGATAGTGCGGAGTCACGAGAGGAATCGCAACCGACCAGTGTTCTTTGTTCGGCCAGAAGGGGGTGGTGCTGTCCGTGGTCATAGTTTCAGTCTACGAATCACTACGAAACTATTCAGGGCACTAGGTCATGACCCCGCAGGGTCAGGGTGCCATTGATGTTGAAGAGCCCGTTGCCGCGACGGTCGTCGCGACAACAGCGGTCGTCGACGGCGCAGTCCCGTTACCAGGAATAGCCAACTTTTGACCAGCCTGAATCGCATCGGCATTGACCAATCCGTTAGCCGCCACAATGTCGGCAACGGTGACACCGAATGATGCGGCAATGGCCGACAGCGTGTCACCTTGTTGAATCGTGTAGAACTCGGGATTGTCATTAAGTGTTGTCGTTGATTCGAGCGGGATGGTTGTGGTCGACTCGGCGACCATCACCGGCAATGTGTCAGCAACTTTGGTCTCATCGCCACCGCAAGCACTCAAGACAGTCACAATGCCGACAATGCCAATGACCGAAGCGATTGAATGAGCTTTCACAAACTCACAGCGTAATGGGATTCTGGTGAGAAATTTTCCCTATTTTCACGGTTTTTCCTCACCAGATTCACACTGAATCAGGTGTGGCGATGGCTCACGTAATGAGCGAGTAATTCAAGCTCAACTTTGGCCGAGTCAAGAATCGGCAGTGCTTTCAACGCGTTGATCGCCTGATCAGTGAGAGAACTGATAAGGGCTTCCATTTCATCAAGAGCTCCACTTTCGCAAATCGCTTCTTGAGCCTCTCGAATATCTTCGTCCGTCAATGCGTCACGACCAACTTTTTCGAGCACCTTCAATTGACTTTGATTCGCACGTTCAACGGCAATCGCCATAAGCGGCGTTGGCTTACCCTCGCGTAAATCGTCACCGACGGGCTTGCCAGTTAATGCAGTATCGCCAAAGGCGCCCATCACATCGTCACGCATTTGGAAGGCGTCGCCGAGTGGCAAACCGTATGCGCTCAATAGTGGAAGAAGTTTTGCTTGATGTTCGGGTGCCGCCAACATCGCACCCAAGTGCAGCGGCCGTTCAATGGTGTATTTGCCACTCTTGTAACGACAAATTCGTTCGGTCTTGTAACGACGACGCTCGTTGAGCGATGTGCCAATGAGGTCGAGCAATTGACCGATATTCAACTCAATACGAAGTTCATGCCAGATTTCGCGGGCCGCCAATGGTGCATCGCCCATGAGTTGATCGCTGTACACAAAGGCCAAGTCGCCAACCAAGATGGCGATACCTTCTCCGTAACGTCGAGCCTCGCCACTACCGCCAGTCGCACGATGTTGATCGGCAAACACTTCGTGGGTGACTGCTGCGCCGCGCCGAGTGAGCGAGCCATCCATGATGTCATCGTGGAAGAGTGCGAAAGCGTGCAGAAGTTCAAGGGCCGCGCCGGTATCGAGGCTCACTTTCGATTCGGGGTCTCCACCAGCACCAACGAAACCCCAATGACTAAAGGCCGGCCGAAGTCGCTTTCCACCTGATGCCACCAGACGACTTATCTCAGCAACAGGGCTAGTTAAATCAGAATCAAAGGCCGACCAGCGCGCCTCTTCGACTGCCAGGAATGCCGAAAGATGTGATTCGGTGCGACGCGCAATGTCGACAAGTGATTGCGGAGGGCTTGAACTCACGATGTCAGGTTAGAGGCGACTAGCCCTCAAGTCCGTTCACAACATTGTCGATTTGCAGTTTGGCGTTACCGATTCGGTCACGACACAAACGAATCAGTTCTGATGCGCGTTCAACACGGCTTGCCAAGACATCAACGTCAACATCGGTCCGTTCAAGTTCGGCCAAAATTGATTCGAGTTCTTTGAGTGCTTCGGCATAACCGATTTCTTCTTCTTTTTTCGTAGCCATGATGTCTCCTTCTAATTCACCGTGCTCGTGACGTTGCCGTCATGAAGCACTGTTGTCAAAATTTCTCCAGTTGCTACGTCGCTCACGTTGCGCACAATTTTTCCGTCAGCGCGTCGAGTGATTGACCAACCGCGGGCCAATACATTTTTCGGATCTAATAAACGTACGCGCGATTCGTAGTTGTCGATACGGATGTTGAGGTCACCAATTAATTGGGGACCGCGTCGAGTGAGCCGGGCGATACGGTCACTCAGTCGTTCGTCGGCACGTTCAACTGCGGTGCGAGTGTGAATACCAATTTCGCGAGCAACATTATTCAGTCGATTCGTTGAATCTGCCAATTGTTGAGTTGCCAATCGGGCGATTCCATCCCAATTAGCCTCGGTTTCATTGATGAATTCATTCACTCGACCGATGAGCGCAACCGCGCAAGCAGTTGGAGTTTTATGCGCTTCAAACGCCACATCATCGGCAACATGACGATCAATTTCGTGACCGATACCGGTGAATACAGGAAGTGTCGACTCGGTAATCGCCAGCGCAATTGATTCAGCGTCAAACGTTGAGAGTTCGGCCTTGCTTCCACCACCACGAATCACCACAATCGCGTCTAAATCATCACGCTGCCCTAGCCGTGTAATGGTCTGAGTAATTTCGCGCACCGCGTTGTCACCTTGCACACTCACATTGGCGAGGTGAAGGTGAAAACCAATGCCACTGCTCTCAATTTGATTTTTGAAGTCGGCCCACGCTGCGCTGGTTCCACTTGTAATTACTCCCAAACGAAGTGGTACTGAAGATATGTCCACTTCTCGGTTGAGATCGAATACGCCCATTTCTTTGAGCTTGCGAATGAGTTCTTCGCGTTGCAACGCGATCTCGCCAAGCGTGTAATTGGGATCAATGCCGCGCATGATCATCGACAACTTGCCAAAGCCGGCGTAGAAGTCGAGGCTGCCGTAAATACGAACCTTGACACCGTTCACCAAATCGAGGCCACTCTTCATCAAGATCGGGCGCATCTTGGTCATTTCGCCGCCCCACAAGTTGACGTTCAACTGATTGCGCTTGCCGTCTGGGGTCTGCTCAACCAACGTGAAGTAGGTGTGCGGACCTTTCTTGCTGAGACCAGAAATTTCGCCCCACACCCACAGACCGGCGTCGAAGTTGTCGTTCAGGGCCTCATTAATGGCGTCGGCCAATTCGGAAATCGAATAGGTCAGCAAAACCTCGTTATCGAATTCGTCCTCGAACTCGTCAAGGTCGTCTTCAAGGTCGTCATCGTCAAAGTCATTGGGCATAGCAATAAAGAGTCTGCCCGATGGCGATGTAGTTTGGAAGATGTGACTGGAACACTTGTGATCTTGCGCCATGGCCAAAGTACCTGGAACCAAAAGAATCTCTTCACGGGCTGGCACGATGTGCCGCTCACCGATAAGGGTCGAGATGAGGCTGTAGCCGCTGGTCGAACGATGCTCGAGGCAGGGCTATATTTCCACACCTCGCACACCTCGTTGCTCGAGCGAGCGGTCTTGACCTGCAATATGGCCCTTGAGGCGATGGGGCAGGTGTGGTTGCCGGTCAACCGAACTTGGCTGCTGAATGAGCGCCATTACGGCGCCCTGCAGGGACTCGACAAGAAGGAAACCACCGACCTCCATGGGGTCGAGCAGACCTATGTCTGGCGTCGCAGTTTTGATGTTCCTCCCCCGCCCGTCGACACCAGTAGCCCGGAGCACCCTGTGAACGACCGGCGATATCGGTTGCTTGATCCAAGTCTCTTGCCCGGTGCCGAATGCCTGAAGGACGTCGTGGCCCGCGTGCTGCCCTATTGGAACGATTCGATTGTTCCCCAGTTGCGCGATAACCAAACAGTGTTGGTGACTGCTCATGGCAATTCGTTGCGGGCCTTGGTGATGCACCTTGAGGGAATTTCACAGGTCGATATCGCCGAATTGAACATTCCGACGGGTGCCCCGAAGCGGTACACCTTCAACGACGATATGTCGGTGGCGAGTGCCCAGTATTTGGGCGATGTCGAGGCGATCAAAGCTGCCGCCGCCGCCGTCGCCAACCAAGCCAACCAAGCCACCGCCTAAATCCCGCCACTTTGGAATACCGCTGCCGCCTAGCGGCAGCGGTATTCCAAAGTGGCGGAAAATGGACAGGGGGAGGCTGACGGTGTGGCGGGGGGCTCAGGGTCGTGACGACTGGGACATCACCAAAAGTTCGCACATGTTCACGAGCGTCATATAGTAAGACCCATGGCCTCCAAAAAGTCTTACCTCGAAAGCCTCCGCAAAGTCTCGCTCTTCTCGTCGTGCTCCAACAAGGACCTCGAAAAGATCGCCAAAGCAGGAGATGAGGTGAGTTTCGCCCCCGGTTCATTAGTCATTGATCAAGGACAGACTGGACGTGAAGCTTTCGTCATCATCAGCGGAACCGCCACCGTCAAGCGCAACGGTAAGAAGGTTGCGACCCTCGGAGCCGGCGCAGTTGTCGGCGAACTCTCGCTTCTCGATCACGGTCCCCGCACCGCGTCGGTCATCTCTGATACCGAGTGCATCATGCTGGTTATCAGCCAACGTCAATTCCTCGGAGTCATCGACGCCATCCCGGCGCTCTCGCACAAACTCCTCGGAACCTTGGCCGGTCGCATCCGCGAACTCGACCGCCAATACTTCGGCTGATTTTTCGTTTCCGATCTCGATCGGAGACCGAAATAACACCTGCGTAAGGTTCTCCTTTTTGCCCTCGGGCAACTAGCGTTCTCTCTACATGAGTACGCACGAAGATTCTTCAGCCACGCCTTCTGGCCCGCGGCGTTTAAAGCCCTACCAACTCTCAATTGCCATCGGAACTTTCATGGCGATCTTCACCTTGGTTTCGGGCATCATTCCGCTCATCACCAAGTGGGAAGAAGATTCCGCGATTCATCGTCAAGTCTTTGGTGGAATTCCCGGACCGCTCAAGTTGGCTTTCTACACCGTCATCCCCGTCATGTTGTTATGGGGTTCGTTCCGGTTCGCTGATCGCATGCGCAACTGGGAACGTGGCAAGTCAGATCGTCGTCGCACAACGGCAAAGAACGCCAAGCGTCGTCTCGCCGACTTCCGTGCAGGTGTGTACATGCGCACACTGTTGCGCGACTCGGCAGCTGGTCTCATGCACTCAATGATGTACTTCGGTTTCTTGGTATTGCTCGGTGTCACGACGGCACTCGAACTTGATCACCAGTTGCCCGAGAGCCTCAAGTTCCTTCACGGCGATGTGTACCGCGGTTACGTGGTCATCGGCGATCTCGCCGGATTGGTTTTTACCGCTGGTGTCGTGTGGGCCATCGTGCGTCGTTACGTACAACGCCCCTATCGCATTCGCATCAAGAGCAAGCCAGAACACGCCATCATCCTCGGCGTGATGTTGCTCATTGGTGTTTCTGGTTTTGGTGCTGAAATGTTCCGCATCGCAGAAAGTACAGCAACTGGCGTGAACATGGACCACGAAAAGTGGTCATTCATTGGTTATCCGTTAGCGAGCCTCGTTGACGGTTGGGCCCCACGTTCACTCGAGTTATGGCATCAGGGTTGGTGGATCGCTCACGTTGTTGGATTCATTGCATTCCTCGCCATCTTGCCGATCACGATGCTGCGCCACATCTTTACGTCGCCACTCAACATGTACCTCAAAGATCGCGATCGTCCCAAGGGTGCAATGAAGGCCATGCCAAATCTCACCGAGACGTCACTCGAATCATTTGGTGCTTCTGTTGTTGAAGACTTCACGTGGAAGCAATTGCTCGATACCGATTCGTGCACCATGTGTGGTCGTTGCACGAGCGTGTGCCCAGCACATGCAACCGGCAAGCCACTCGATCCACGTGAAATTGTTTTGAAGACCGGTGAAGTGATGGCTGCAACTGCATCGCACGCACCTGGCGGTCGCGTGACTCCCCCGATCGGCACCGACAGCGAAATCACCATTAGTTCGAATTCATTGTTTGAACGTATTACCTCTGAAGAAGTTTGGGCATGCACCTCGTGCAAGGCTTGCGACGAAATTTGTCCTGTCAACATTGAAATTCTCGACAAGATTCTCGACATGCGTCGTTACCTCACGTTGATGGAAAGTAACTTCCCTCCCGAACTCGGTAACGCATTCCGTGCCATGGAAAACCAGGGCAACCCATGGGGAATGAACCAGGGTGAACGTGGCGATTGGGCCAACGGCCTCGATGTCGACATCGTTGATCCAGGCGAGGTTCTTTCGCACGATTATCTCTACTGGGTTGGTTGCGCTGGCTCATTTGACGACAAGAACAAGAAGGTCACGCAGTCGATGGCCAAGTTGCTCAAGCGTGCTGGCATCGATGTCGCAATTCTTGGACCAAGCGAAATGTGCACCGGCGACTCAGCTCGTCGTTCGGGTAACGAGTACTTGTTCCAGATGCTGGCAATGCCCAACGTCGACATGCTCAATGGCATGGGCGTCAAGAAGATCATCACGCAGTGTCCGCACTGCTTCAACACACTTGCCAATGAGTACCCACAACTTGGCGGGCAGTACGAAGTCATTCACCACACGCAACTTCTTGAGCAGCTCATTGACAACGGCAAACTCGATGTCAGCAATGCAACTCTTGAAGAGCGCATCACCTATCACGATTCGTGCTACCTCGGCCGTCACAATGACGTCTACTTGGCTCCTCGCAAGGTCGTTGCCTCAATCAAGGGCATCGAAGTTGTTGAAATGCAGCGCAACGGAACCAAGGGCATGTGCTGTGGTGCTGGTGGCGCTCGCATGTGGATGGAAGAGTCAATTGGCACCAAGGTCAACGACGAGCGGGCGCGTGAAGCAATCAGTACCGGCGCAAGTCGCGTGGCTACTGCTTGTCCGTTCTGCTACATCATGCTTGATGACGGCGTGAAGGCGGCCGGAGTTGAAGACGACCAAATGAAGGTTGCCGACATTTCAATTCACTTGCTCGAAGCCATCGAAAATGGTGAACGGCAATTGGCCAATCCGGCCACACCGCTCAAGGGCTGATTAAGCCTTGAGGTGACTGTTCACGAGTGAGCGAAGGTGTTCAATACCGACACCTTTGCTTGCACTCACCCACACAATGTCGCCTTGATCGAGCATGCATCCTGCAGCAAGGTCTTTCTTACGAGTCGCGCGCTTAGAAGACTTCACTTTGTCGTGCTTCGTTGCAACGACTGTGTGCGGTACACCATTGGCACGCAACCATGTCAGCATCTGTACATCAAGTTTGGTCGGCCCGATTTCGCCGTCAACCAAAACGTAAACGTTGACAAGTTCTTCACGATCAAGCAGATAGCCCTCAATCATCTTTTGCCAGCCCTGTTTAATACGTCCAGGTACTGCGGCGTATCCATAGCCAGGTAAGTCAACGAGCGTACTGCCGTTAGGCAATGCAAATAAGTTGATTAATTGCGTACGGCCTGGCGTGTTTGACACACGAGCGAGTTGTTTGTGATTTGCCAGAGCATTGATCAACGATGACTTACCGACATTTGATCGGCCAACGACTGCGACCTCTGCCGGCGACCCAGGCAGTGTGCTGATATCAACTGCCGAAGTCACGAATGTCAGTTGTAATGGCCCAGTCATGACCTGCAGTGTACGGACTCAATTAAGGGAGATTGTTCTCGGCGTCGGTCCCGGGGATATCAAAACGAATATCAGCGATCTCTGCTAGGTCAGACAACTGATTCACCATGGTTCCGCCGGCGCTGACTGTTACCAACTGATTCTGGGCGATCACTGCTCGGCGGACGGGGAACCACTGGAACAAGCGACCTTGTTCAGTCAGCGTGCTGCCTTCAAGTTTGAGCACTACCGCTGATTCGCAACCGATCCCACCGAAATCTTCGCAAATCATTTCTTTTGGGACAACGATCTGACCAGTCTCGGGCCACCACAGGAATGCGTGCGGATCTGACGTGGCTTCACTCCATTGAGCGATCTCCGCCGTTGCCACCTGCAGTGGGTTACTTGGGTCTGAGACATCAAAGACCGAGACTTGAGCGCCAGTAATCTGCCCTGTCTCTGTCCCAGACATTCCAATTGTGATGACTCGATCACCATCAATGGGTTTCAAATACGTTGAATATCCGGGCACTTTCAGCTCACCGACCAGCTCTGGTGCAGTGGGATCGGAGAGATCAAGTACATACAACGGATCAACTTGTTGGAAAGTCACGACATAGCCACGCAGACCATCAAAGCGAACACCCTGAATCGTCTCGCCTCTGCCCATTCCATTTACAGAACCGATCTCTTTAAGCGTTGAATCGCTCACCTTCAAAATGTGCACACCGTTGTCTTGACCACCACCGAAGTCGTAGTCATACGATGTCGTGGCGACACGCAACATTCCTTGGTATTCAGACATTGAATACGAATTCAACAAAGTTCCAACTACTCGTCCGGAAGCAACATACGTCAGATTAGATGCATCATCGCTGAAAGTGAAGGCGTGAATATCGGTATAGGGAGGTTCTTGACGGGTGGGAACATATTCCTCATACACCGCGTCATCCCATCGCGTCGTTGCGATGTACAAGCTTTCCGTTGATGTATAGGTACTCGTGGACTGAGCCATGATTCCGATTGTTCCTGTCGGAGCAATTGCGGTTGAAGTCATATCAATAGTTGCAACCCAGGTAACTCCCCAACCGCTGAATTGGCTCGGGTGGCCCATGTTTAGACAATCAATTGCTGATGTTTTAGTTCCCCACGTCCCCTTGGCGCCTTCCTCAAAGGTACGGGGAACAAAATCTTCAACAGAAAGAGCGTTAACTACTTCGATGTTTTTCTTTTCAGCAGCATCAAGTGAATCTTGCGATCCATCTCGTGGCCAAACAAAATTGACTCGGTTCAGAAATGAACTGTTTAACACGATATGCACTTGCCCGTTAACGGCTCGCACTGACACCAATGACCCTTCAAGATGATCACGTCGTATCAGTTCTAGTGAGCCATCGGTAATTGTAAAATGGGAAACAATCGTGTCAGCAGCACTTGTCCAGGTCATGGTCGCAACCACAAGATGATCGCCGGCAAGCACCATTTGCGAATCGCCTGTTGGCAAATCAATTTCGCTTACGAGCACAGCATTGTCAATGTCAACACTTCGCACACGATTGTCAATGATGCTGTACACATATC